>ERZ1292632.1070-Hain-H43-01um-R2-1070-length-28484-cov-21_pt1 | contig 25173 bp, 37 predicted proteins | sample MGYA00564407_ERZ1292632 | MGnify/ENA primary metagenome ERZ1292632 (study PRJEB36523, sample SAMEA6512637) | groundwater metagenome | collected 2019-01-08 | study: AquaDiva: Metagenomics assemblies of 32 groundwater samples | reverse complement strand
AAGAAGAAAAAGTAGAGACACCGACAGACACCCCAGTTGAAACACCGGAAGTCGTGCCGGAAGTCGTATCGGAAGTCGTATCGGAAGTCGTGCCGGAAGTTGTGCCGGAAGTTGTGGAGACTCCCGAAATATAACCTTCAAGCCAACCTAACGATCGTTATTTTTATAAGAGAGGTTGGATAAAGGATAATTGCTATCGGTTGGAATTATCTGACCGTGTGCTACAAAAATACCCCCTTTCGGAGGGTATTTTTGAATGGCCTTTTACTATAAATATTTCTTCGGACGATGGTTATTACAATTTATATGTACTAATCTAATATTGTTTGCTTCATTTGTACCCGACATATTTATTGGGATTATGTGGTCTACAGAAATTTCACCAATTTTCATTATTTTATGACAAACACCACATTTACTACCATCTCTTTTTAAAAGTAAGTTTTTTGTTATGATATAATAGGATTCATAAAAATTTCTAAATTTTTTAGGATTATTTTTTTTATATATCTTATGGTAATTTGGATTTTTTTTCATCCATCTCTGATAATAATCTGGGTGTTTTCTTCTCCATCTCTTACCCTTTTCTTGTTCTTTTTCGGGGTCTTTATATGGCATGTAGGTATATTAACATAGGGGTTTTTTATTGTCAAAAAACCTAACAAGCGAAAAGTCGCTAGTGAAGGCGACCCGCAAAAAACGCAATCCAGTAACGGATTATTTTAATTATATCACATAACATAAAAAACAAAACCGCCGAGATTAAAGGCGGTTAAGTTTTAAGTTACCTGGAGAAAAGGCGTAGCCCTAACTCCTTGGGAGTCCTCCTCCTCTATGAAAAAAGATACTCAATAATTTTATATAAAAAATATAAGGGAGCAATCACGAATAGAGTAAACATAAAAATTGCCGAGAATACATCCCAGACAAAGCCCCGCCAGATACGCTTATACAAATCTCTCATTTCTTAAACTTTCTCGCCAACCCCCAGAGGGTTATTACGCCAAATACAACTACGAGGGTTTGGTCTATGATATTTAAGAGGTCAGTTTCTCCGACATTCACAACCCCAAAAAGGGGCAAGAGGACGACTACTAAAGGCACCAAACCTTTAAGCGTCAAACTTAATTTCTGCGGGTCAACCGAACTGGACAGGACACCATATTTTTTTTCGTTCATATTTTTTTATTTAATTTATTAAGTATAACTTGAACATCTCGCCAGTAGTATTCGGTTGATTGTTTCCTCCAACCATTCGGTCCTCCATTCCAAGAACGTGCTTTATCCTCCCAAGTGGGCGTATGTCCTAACTTTTCTCTCGTCATCCATATCGCCCAGTACGCTTTACAGACCAAGATTGAAAGCTCCCTATTATTCAGCATATCCTGGGCTTTGTAATTCGTATCGTAGGCGTGGTTCACGTCCGTTATGCATGGCAACCTTATCTGCAAACATCCATACGCTTTATTCACAAGATTCAAATCCCCTATTCGGCTATCGTCATTCTGGGATTCTTTCATTATGAGGGCTTGGATTAAAGGATCGTCCTCTTTAGAGAAATTAAGCCAAGCAGGGGGATATTTGGGGGCGGGTGGCAGGGGGGGTGGTAGGGTAGTAGCTTCGGGGGGCTTAACTACGATTTTTTCAGGGGAATTTTGCGAAGTTTTAGGGGGTGTTGCGGGTGTTTGAGGTTTCATAAGTAGATTTATTACTCGTTGAATCAAATTAAGTATAGTGCCTATTAAATTAAGTTGACGATACTTCTTACTCTTAGCCAAAATACTTTCGTGCGTTTCTCTGGCCGGATAATCGGCAAACATTAAAGCTCCAAATACGAATAGCTTGTTTGCCAGATTTTTATGTATGTATTGTATTCCTTGCTCGCCGATTTCTTTTCCCACGCTGTTTTGGATTTTTAAGTAATCGCCTTTCCAACCCGCTATCTTAATAGCGTGTCCTCCCTGCGGATAGGTTTCTTTGTCTATGTAAACTCCGTTCCAATCTCTATTCCAAACAATACCCGTCTGCACCGACCGCTTTTCGTTTCGGAATTGATAAATAGCTCCCCGTATTTTATCAAACATTTTTCCGCCAGATGTACCAATCCAAAACCAGTTTTCTTTAGCGTGTATCAGGGCATTGTCATCATAAGTCTTATCCCAATTTTTCGGGTCGGTGACAAAAGCCACTCCGTTTTTTTCCACCGAGTAAGGCGATAGCCCTCTTTCTAAAAATCCTCTTTTAGATGCCTTTGCTCCTGTCTCCAAATCCGTTCCTTCCTTAATCCAATCAGTAGTCCCCAATATCTCTGAAATAACTTTAATCGTATAAGCAGGTTCTAAGGCCACGCCTTCTTGGTCTTCGGAAACCGAGCATAGGGACTCTGCCACACAGACAAAAGAAGGTTCGGGGATATTCTGGTTCTTTATTTCTAAAGGTTCTCTCACATCAAATTCATAAGGTAAAGTAACGGGATCGGGATAGCCGAATACTCCGCCAAAAGAATACTTTTGTCTTTTCTTGGGTGTCTTTTTTAATCCTGCCTTAAAATTATTTCCTAGCATTTTTATTTTTATTTAATTCCAAAAGAAAATCTTTAATGTCCTTTCGCGTTTCGGCATTATCTTTTTTTATGGTCTCTACGGCTTCTTCAAGTTTAGCTACTCTCTCGGACATCCCGCCTATTTTTCCGTCCGTGCCTCGGGCATTAACAAAATATCCAACCAAGCCCGAAGCTAAAATAGCCCCGATGGTTATTATGTGTCCTAAATCTATAATTCCTTTTTTCATTTTAGTTTTTCTGCTTGATTTCTTATTCTTTTAAAAAGATTTTTTTCATTCTTATCGGAAAAATCATCGCCAAGTTTTTTTAACGCTCCTATGTAATACTCCCCACAATTAGTTTTAGATTTTGGCACGTCTGCATATTCCAAAGCCAAGGTTGGGTCTGAACCATCTCCTATATCACACTTAGGAACACGTCCATTTAAAACCTCGGTAATGATATAATCTTCGCCAACATTAAGTCCTTTTCCCGACTTCACATTCACAACATCAATTCCTAAAAATTGGGCATTAACCAGCGTAGCAATACTTCCTCCCAGAATTGTCGCTCCCGAAAGATAGATTATGAATTTCTGCCAGTTTCTCATTTGAATAATAATTTAATTTTTTTCCAAAAAGATTGCTCCGACATTCTTTTTTCTACCGCTTCATCAATTAACTTTTTTAAAAGTTCTTGGTCTAAATTTCCTGTTTTTAAATTCTTTATCTCTTTTTGTTGTTCTTGTATTGCTTTAATAAGTTGCCAACTAGACAATTCTTTTACACCATAATATCCGTCCTCTCCCATAGATACGAGTTCGGGATATTTTTTAAGAAGTTCTTGCGCTATCACACCAGTTCTTTTATCTCCCGATGCTTTTACTGTGTAGTCGCGAATAGGCAGACCTGTAATATATGGCAGTATATTTTGGGTATCATGTATATTAGTTTTTAATCTTTCATCTGAAGAACAGGTGGTAGTAACTCCGCCCGCGTCCGGGTCAAGACGACAATTTCCATCAGTATCATATAACTGGAACATATTACCCTCTCCCGTGCTTTGTACCGAAAGAAGAAACAAGGGACTCGTCGTCCCGATGCCGACGTTGCCTGCTGTTGGTTGTAACAATAAATTATAGGCAGTGGCGGTTGCATCAACTCGTTGCACTTGTAAAAAGGCATTACCAGAGTCCAATACGCCTGCCAGTAACCCATACTTAGGAGAGGTGTCGCCATCAAGAAGTGCGAACTTCCCACCATATGCCCCAAGTGCGGGAATTGTGTCATCGGCACCAATGGTCGCAACGGTCAGTTTCGCCCCCGGATTCGTCGTCCCGATGCCGACGTTGCCGTCGGATTTAATGGTCATTGCCACACTGCTTGGAGCAGCGCTTGTGTTGGCTGAATATAAGATATTAAAGTTGCCCGCGGTTTGGTCGTTGATGGATAACCTCCAGTTTCTTTGAGAAGCAGCTGTACCCGGAGAATACAAATCCAAACCGGTAGAGTTATCGGTTACAGATGTTGTAAGTATCATAGTTTGTACTCCTGAAACTCCTCCTCTGACAGCAAACGGAGCTGCCGGATTCGTCGTCCCGATGCCGACGTTGCCTTCTATTATCATTCCCGATGTAGGCGCCGCTATCACTCCGTAAGTTGCACCAACACTTGCACTGCCTGTTACTCCCAATTTTGACAGTGGTGCCGTATTCCCGATGCCGACGTTGCCGGCAGTGGTTGCAAAGTAAGCCGATTGAGTTGAACCTATATTAGTTGTGGAAGCACTAACGAAAGTTTGCAAAGCAGTCCAACTATTGGCATTAGCCATATTAAGATTAGCTGTAATTGTTCCTGAAGTTGTAACTGGAGTGCTACCTACTGTTATAGAACCAGAGGAAGAAAGACCTACAGACGAAACTGTGGCGTTAGATGTATTACACGTTCCTGAACCGGTGATAGCTCCTGTACCATTACCCGTAAGACATCCAGTGAGAGTAGTAGCTCCTGTGCCACCACGTGCCACTAAAAGCGTTCCGATAGTATCAGAAATGGCAACGCCCAAAGATGATGTGGCTACATACGCCGGAACTCCTGAAGATATTCCTAACACACCATTTGTACCAAGAACTCCATTGGTTATCGCGGATACAACCCCCGAAGATGTGTAGGCAAGTCCTGTGAGCGAGGTAGCAAGAGTAGTCGCGCCAGTTACAATAAGATTTCCGTTGATAGTGGCATTGCCGGAGGAGACTAAGGTTACCGGCGCGAAGAACGCTCCATCTACTTGGAGATTTCCTATAATTCTAAAATTGTTATAAACCGTAGAGGTTGAACTTGAGAAATTGGCGACAGCATTTGGAGAAGTACCAATAGAGAATACTGTGCCGGGGGAAGTTGTGGCTACGCCCACATTTCCTTCACTTGTTGCAAAAAATGCTGAACCAGTAGAAGAAATAGCGGTGGATGAGGCGTAGGGAAGAATACTTGCGGTGGAAGAAGTAGCAAGATAATTGGCGGCGGTGGGGGTGGAAGTTGAGACCAAGACAGAAGAATTGTTTGTTCCAACAAGCATAGAGCCAGTTAAGCCAGAAAATGTCGTACTGCTTGCTACATTTAGATTTTTGGTAAAAACATTCCTCCACGCTCTTAGTGGGGTAGTTGATCCCATATCATATTCATTGTCTTTCTCTGGCAAAACATTTCGCATAATGTTAGAAATGGGGGCAGCCAAAGCAGGAATAGCGATAATTAGACCAACTAAGATTATTAAGATTTTTTGATAGTTTTTAACCATAAAATAGTGTTTCAATTATCGCAAATAAAGTCTGACCATATTGGACTATGCCGGTATTAAGAGTTAAGGTATTCCCCGATAATGAGAAATCAGCAGAATCAAATGTAATAGGGAATTGAGTTGAAAACACTCCCACAACCGCGACCGTGTCTCTAGGAAGCGTAAAAGTGGTAGTAACTCCATTGACCTGACTTGTAAGATTTTCTCTTTTAATAATTGGTACTTTTCTCATCCCCATTCTTTTGGATGCCCTTATAGAAACAATACTTTGTTTAAGCATTTCTATTTCTTCTTTAAGACCCTTAATAGCGTCTTTGTTTAATCGGTCATCGCCTTTTAACGATTCTAATTTATTTCTTATTTTATCTGATGTTTCTGGTTCAGGTAATTTTATTTCTGGAATTTCAACCTTTGGGATAAGAGGTTTTATTATATCAACTAATTCCTCATCAGTCGGGGTATGGCCGTCTTTGACTTTAGGAATTAGAGGAATGATTAAACTTATAAGTTCTCCTTTGGTTGGATTATCTCCCTTATCTCCCTTATCTCCCCTATCCCCCTTTTCTATAGTTGCCATTTTAGTAGCCAAACGGGTAGCAATCTTCTCAATCTTTGTTTCATCGGTAAAGGCAACAGTGGGAGCTTTAACAAACTTATCTTCCAAAACCTCAATCCTATTTTCTGTTAAATCTATCTTTTCATTTAAGGATTCTTCTGTTATGTGTAATTGATTAAGCAGAAAAAGTGCGGCATCATTTGCGCCTTTTTTTGAAGCAAGTTTTAATATTTCTCGTTCTTTTTTAGTCATTAATTTTGTTGTTCAGGAGTCATTTTATTCTGTTGAACCTATTATAGCGCCTCCAACCCCAATTCCAGCCGCTCCCGCTATACCAGTAGCAAGCCCACCAACCACCCATTTAAGTATGGGGTATTCTTCAGTCAGTAATTGAATTTTATTTTTGCCAATTATGTTTTGAGATTTTTCCGCTAAATTACCGAGAGCTTCAAGCATTTGAGTTTGAAGAGCCATTGCTTCTTTATAGGGATTTCCTTTTGGTAATAATGAAGAAATATATTCATTTGCCGCCCGTCTTACCGCAAATACAATTTCCTTTCTGGCGTTTTCTCCCAGACGGTCGCTTTCAAGTAATTTTTTAATTGCGGGAATTTGGTCAAATTCTTGCCTTGCCTTAAATAATCCCAAAGTATCTTTTTTATCCATAGTTCTCAAAAAGGCATCTGAAACAGCATTATAAGTTCTTTCGGCAGTAGTATCAGAGGCAAATATAAGTTCCAAATCATTTTTACCAGTTTCAAGTTTAGATTTTAGCTGATTGGTATTAAAAGGAACTTTATTTTTCTGTATAAAGTCTTTTACCCCTTTATCAGTTTGGGATATTTTATTTGTTATAGCATCAATATTTTCTCCAATAGTAGCTTTGGGAGAAACAATATCTTTTACCGCAGCAGCCATTTTTTCATCTCTTTTGGTAAATTCCAATTCTGCTTTTTTGAACAAGGTGGGGTCTTTTAATCTGCCTTGTTTTATTCCTTGAATTTTAATTTTAGTGGTTTCTTTGGGGGATACTAATTCTTTGGCAAAATTTTCCTTAGTTATGGTTCGCTGTTTTAATCCTCCAACAATTCCTCCTGTTAAAGCACCAACAGCTCCGCCGGTTACCGCACCAAAACCAGCCCCCAAAAGTCCTGATGACAAAATTTCTTCTGAGGTTTTATCGGCTTCCGTTGCTACACCCACCCCCTCAAGACCTCCAATAATCCCCCCGGTAATCGCACCCGCACCAACACCTCGTAAGGCTCCTTGTCCAACACCAACCGCCTTACCCAAAGCCAATGCTTTTCCTGCAGTTCTGGCTACCAATCCCGCTCCTAAAGTTGTGGCTAATCTTCCTGCCGAACCAATAACTTCCTTTGTAGTAGGTAAAGATTCCTCAAAATCTTTATGAGCATCTGATAATACTAAAGCAAGATTTTGGCTTTGTTTTAGAGCATTTTCTAATCTTGAAGTATCTTCTCCACGAGTTCTTTTGTCTCGTATGGTTTGTAAGAGTTTTTGTTGTAAAGCAAAAGTTTCATCTTGCTCTTTAAGAAGACCAGAAGTTACTCCGGGTGCTGCTAATGCTTTTCCAGCACCTTCGGCTAATTTTTCTCCACCAATGATTCCAGTAACAAACCCACGAGTTTTTTCAAGAAAACCCTGCGGTTGTTTTTCCGCAAATTGACTTCCTACAATCATTTTTTTGGTTTCGGGAGTTTCGCCTTTTTCAAAAGAGACAATTTGATTAACATCAAGACCCTTATCTCTTAGTTGTTGAAATTGTTCTCTGGTAAGCATTATTTTCCAATTAGTTTTTTATATTCTTCATAAGCGTCGTCATCAGATAATCCGTCTTGAGCATTAGAAACCTTTTTATATAGATTAGAAGCACCGGGGACGCGGGTATTTATCGTAGAAGTTATACGATTTTCCAACTGATTTAATGCTCCATTTATTACCGATAGATTCAAATTCAAAGATTTTCCAAGTGTGGGATTAACTGAAGCATAGTCCCTTGATTCCGCTACGGAAAAAGCAGCTCCGGTCATATTTACACGATAGGATTGAAATTCTCTCCACAATTGAACAGCCAACTCTGATGCTTTACCACTATCTATTCCGAGTTTTCGTTTAATATCCTCTGCTTTTCCAGTAAGCAACCCCATATCTCCTCCCGCATCAGCATAATTTTGAATCGCATCTTTAAGACCCAACATTACGGCATAATCAGTTCTTGAATCCGAGAACTTAGATTTTGAAGTTCCTGTAAGTGATTCTTCAACATTATTGGCTACTTGGGCGTAAGCAGAAGTAAAATCACCCGAATTTATAGCGGAAGACATAGTTTCTCTGCTGGTTTTTCCTCTTTCTGCCCCCACCAAATTAGAAGCTGATTTAATTATATTCCCAAATTCTCCACTTAAAGCTTTAGATATTTCTTGGGGGGTTTCAACCAATGGTTTCCTCTCCGCCTCCGCCACTTGTGCTTTGAAATTAAGGAATTGTTTATATCCTTCCGGCTTCGTAATATCCACATTCGGGAAGAAAGATTTGAACTTCGCTATATCACCCATGGCTTTTTCCGCTTTTACCGGTAACCTAGCTCCCAGCACTCCCACCTTCTCGTTCCACGCTCTCAAATCTTCTTCAAACGAAGCTGAACCAACTTTCGGAGATTGTGAGAGAAGCTTGCCAAAATCTGCGATAAGTTCGGGAGAGGATTCTAACGCTTTCAGGGAAAGCGCCTGCGCAAAATCAGTAGCATCCTTAAGTAATGCACCTTGTCTTGTATCCTCTTTTTGAAGTTTATCCAGTTGGTTTTTTTCCGCAGTGGTTAGATACTCCCAAATTTTATTTTGCATATCTCGGCGATATTGTATTTGCTCTTTTCTGGCATCCGCCTGCAAGGTAAAGGCGCGGTCAAGCTGTCCTCTCGCCAATTGAAGCGTAGCTTGGGCTTCTTCCAAATTACCGCCAAGAGAGGCGATTTTGGCTTGTTGAGCGAGTGCTTTTGATTGCAAGGGTAAAACCTGTATAGCCGCCTGCCGATTAACTTCGGCTTGTTGTCGGGTAAGTATCGGTGTCGTAACCTGTCCTTGCGAAGCTTGCTGCTCAAGTTTAAGTGAATCCGCTTTGGATTTATCAACTATCGCCTGTATCTCTGCTTGGGTGCCACGCAATTCCGCCTCTGCCGCTCTTTGAGAGGCTCTTGCTTGTATCACTCCCTGTTGGGCGGTTAATTCTTCCTGCGCCACCTGATCTTGAGTCTTTCCAATGGAAGCCAAATAATCAGGAGATTTCTCTTGAGAAAATATCCTCTGTACTGCCGATTCTAAATCACCAAATTCTTTTATTCCTTGCGTAAACCCAGATAGTATTCCCTGTCCCCGTCCGATGTCTGCCGAACCATCAGAAGTGGGAATGGGTCTGGGAGGGATGATAAAAGAATTGTCACCAAGGGTGTCGGATGAAATAACAAGCGGCGCTCCAGTGTTTATACTCTCTCTCGTATAGGGTCTTCCTTTATACCCCCCCGCCTGTCCTGCGTAAGTCCGGGCTTGCGCGAGCGTAGTCGCTTCGGGTATCGGAATCATAAACTCGTTCAACAGTTGTTTGTTGATTTGCGGGTCAAATTCGGAAACAGCATTCGTTTTTGTATTTACGAAAAATGCCATATTAAACTTTTAATAAAATAACTGAAAAAGTGTTATCCACTGTTGCGGCTGCTCCAAGAGTTACGGTTACCGTTGTTCCCGAAATCGCAATGTTATCCACAAATTGGTCAATGTTTCCTGTTGGTCGCCATCCTATAATAACAGAACCGCTTGTTGCCGTTCCAGTTCCCGAAGTCTGTCCCGCCGATACTGTAACGGCCACTGTCTCATAATCTAATTCCACGTTTCCCACTGAATCATCCGTCATAGCCGCCTTATTTACAGAATTTGAACCTATTGTAACGGTTACAGTGGATGGAGGGACAATATCACCCTTAATGTCGGCCGAACCCCCGCTTGTCTTCTTCCACAAAAGAGATTCAAGACGTTGAATTCGCCTCTCTAAATTTATAAGTTGGTGGTTCATGAATATAAATCGCTATCCAAATCTTCCGCTAATGCAAAAATGTTAGTTATCTTTGCACCACCCGTGCTTTCGGCTCGTAAAATAATCTCCCGAAACTCTGGTAGATTTACACCGCTTGATTCTATATTGATAGCGGATTTATAGAGAGCATTATCGGTGTCATGCGTCAGAATTGTGGTAAAAGATGTTTCCTCATCTTTTTTATATTTTAAAACTACCTGTTCTCCCGAAGCTAACGCCTCCGTATCCACTGTAATGCCAAGTAATTTCTTCCTTTTTCTCGCTCCCGCCGGCTTCCAAATCTGCGTATCATAAATCGATGTATTGGTATAGGTTGCCGTATCATCCGTTTTGGCGATACTTCCATCATTGCTGTGATTCACAAACCAATAATCCCCCGCCGCTCCGAATGAAGAAATAAGAAAATTGCTTGCGTCTATTCCCTCTACAACATAATCCAGAGAGAGAGTAAATTGCCCATTTATGTTTTTGCGTCCAAACGCCCAGATACCTAAATGGAACGTAGACTCCGTTGAGGTAGATGCTCCGAACGGCACAGAAGCCACCCAATACAACTTATTATTTTTAATAACTCTGTCCCGTAGGAATCTTCCAAGGGTTACGGCTTGATTCGCCACAATTTCTTTGAGAACGGCCGACTGTGATCCTCCAGTCCAGATTCTAATAACCATTGAACCTCTGGAAAGTCCAAGAGCCGAGGAAAGGTATTTATCCGATATACCGATTAAATTACCCTCCACATTTCCCAAAACCATCAATGCTCCCTCTCCCCAATCCACCACATCAATAAAGGTGGTAACCACTAAATCCCAGATAAAAACTTTTGAAAGTCCTATAGGAGATTGTGTCGCAGAAGTACCATAAGCGCACCCGATAACAAGATATGAACCCACAACTTCAAGCGAAGTAATCCGCATATCGGCGGGAATGGTTGGCGCTACATTATCGGTTACCGCGGCCGCCGAAGAAATACGAATGACTTTATTGTTATATGCCGCATAAGCATTGCCATCAGGAGCAACCACGCCATCAGCAACAGTGATAATCGTTTCCCCCACAGTCGTTATCGAATTGGTAATAACCCCCGATGAGATAAGAACCGCCGCCACCTGATTTGTGCCCTGAAATAGCCAAAAGCGGGAAGCCCATTCAAAGAAACAACCCAAAATCTGGGCAGCATTACCCTCCCCTATTGCAGTTGCCGCCGCTGAACCATCAGAGGCAAGCCAATTCCCTGTGGTCGGGTCGGCTTTACGCAACACTTTTGGTTGTCCGCTTCCATTTTCTCCAAGTCCCCACAAAAGCCCCGCGGAAGAATACTTAAAGTGTCTTATATCAAATGCTTTTGCGGCGGTGGAAGAAACATTGGTGGCATGATCGGCTTCGGTAGCGCGATAAGGTGTTAGTTTGAAGGGATTGCTAAAACAATCGAAATGTTGAATAAGGGAGGCGGCGTTGCGCTCCGAAATCGGCTCTCTAGGATCATCCGATATTCCCTCATCAAATCTGTTAATGTTGAGTGTGTGTATCATTTAATAAAATTATTCCGTCCACTCCACAATTACAAAACCAGCAGAACCATTTCCTCCGTTGGCAGTAGAACCCCCAGACGAGGAAGCGCCATTACCCCCCGCTCCGTATAAACCCCCCGAACCGCCATTAGTTGAAGCCCCAGAAGCTCTATTTGCGTGAGAAGAATATCCATAATGACTATCTGAACCTAACCCAGCTTTAGTTGAAATTTCTCCTCCATTTTCTCCGCTTCCTCCGGGGAAGCTTATATCTGCATTAGTACAAGAACCCCCGCCCCCGCCCCCGCCATTACTAGCGCTTCCAGGACTTCCTCCCGTTCCACCACCAGCGGTTACGGTTATAGACCCCGCAAAAGAAACACTTGCTCCCGTGGTTCCAGCCGCAGGCCCTGACCCAAGACCCCCAACACCAGCTCCAGCCGCACCAAGATTTACCACAACATTGCCGGTCACACTTATCCACGCTTCACAATACGCACCCGAACCACCTCCTCCACCCAAACTAGTACCGGCTGAACCAGCCCCGCCGCCGCCGCCGCCGCCGCCCTGTAGACGCACCTTAACCCGACTGACATTTGTGGGTTTAATCCAGGTACTAGTAGCAGTGAATATCGTGGAAGTAGCTCTTAGCGAACCTGTAAGAGTTCCCGACACTGTCAAATCCCCTGAAAATGTTGAAGTGGCAATACCGGGAGAAGAGGTTGCGTTTATATTATTGGTGGTAATTGTTCCAGCAACTCCAAGCAAGGTGAAAGGAGATGAAGTACCAATACCGAATTTGGAACCAGCGCCTAAAGTTGTCGTAGCGGCATTAAAAGCATGAAAACCAGTCCATGTGTAATTAAGACTTTGGTCAGTTGCTGCGGTCTGCCAGCTTGGAGCCGTGCTTATACCATTTGAGGTAAGAAGTTGATTAGATGTTCCAAAACCGGAAACAACTCCTATGGCACCTGTTCCATTTCCTAATAAGACTTGATTAGACGAAAGAGTGGTTGAGCCAGTACCTCCATAAGGAATTCCTACTGCTGAACCCCTAAAGGTGGAAGATGCAAGAACTCCTGTTTCGGTAAGATTGGAAAGAGTGGTAATTGCGGCAACCGATGAGGTGGCATTTTCTATTTTATAAGAATTGAGATTGGAAAAGTTGGTGTTGATGGTGGAACGGGAATCCTTGATTAAATCGCTGGCATTTATGGTCGTTATGGTTGCTCCTAATTTTTCTTTGTAACAAGATAAATGCCATTTGCACCTCCAGATTTTAGCTAAAAAACTTTCTGGCAACGGATAGATTGTGGTGGCGTGTGCCGTTACTGCCGAAAACAGCAGAAAGAAAATTATTAAAATTTTAGTTTTTTGATTCATTGGTTAGAGTGAGTGAGTTTTTAGATTCTCGTGCTAAAACAAGCCCTGGAAGTTCCCATGTTCCGGTGGCTTCTTCCCATGAATAGGTTGCCTCATCCCAAGTAGTCGCTCCCGAACCTTTATCTTCATTGGTGATGGTGAGGGAATTTTTGCTTTCATTAGTGACAGTTAGAGCCATATCAAATATATAAAATCTTTTTAGGTCTCATAATAAAGCGCTTATCTTTCTCACGCAGAGAATAATGTTTAATTATCTCTCGCTTTAATCCCGTGGGAGGATCGTTATCTCCGATTTCTTTTAGGAGCCATGCCACACGGTCTTTTTTATAAATGGCGCAGTAAGGTACAGAAGCCATGTAAGGAATAATAATATGAAAGGGTGAAGCAAACCCTGGTTCAGTAGTATCGGCAACAGTTGTTGAGACGGCAGTAAACAATGAAGCAGTGCGCTTAAAGCGAACCTTGAGACCGCTGGCAAGAGTCACATAAGTTGCTATTGGAGACTTATCGAGCCGTATACTGTCTCCCAATTTGTCGTAATATTCAGGAAATCCATTTGGAGGAGTGCCACTAGTCGTATTAGCCCATTCATCAAAAGACATCCCTAATTCCTCGGGGTCAAATGGTTCTATCCGTTTATACACACCATCCGTTGTCAAAACCATCACCTCTAAAATATTTAAATATTCCGAAGCAAAAGAGTAGCTTGATTGTCCGCTAACAAGTGTACCCGTACCTATGGGCAAATCAGTATAGTTGGTATCATCAAACTGCCATGTCCCGTCAACATTAAGTAGCCAAGCAATAACTAATTCTAGCGCCCGATTACATCGTGCTGTTTTAGCAAGACGCGGATAGCTCGTGTCGGTGGTATCACAAATACGATCTATCTCTGAACAGATACCCTGTGTATTTTCCGCTGAATCGTAGAATTGAATAATAGTAAAATTTAATAAATATAATCCCCAATATGCCCGACCTTTATATTTCCATCAGCCCAAATCTCAAATCCATAAAACTTATTAAAACATATTAGACATTTCTTTTTAGAATAGTATTTTTGCCAGTGTTTCATTATGATATTACTGCTTCTCTTTTAGTTAATGCTTGTAGGGGTTTAACGGATTCTTCAGTTGCCTGCGGAGTAGGCAAGCCGCTTGTAATTCTTCCCAAAGTAGCCGGAGAGAGACCGGACGCCTCTAAAATCTGATTCATAATATGCTGAACAGTGGGGTCGTTTTTAACTTCGGGGGGCAAGGTCAAAAACTGTCTTAAGACATTTCCAAGTTTATCCACAAACAAAGCCATATCTTTTTGTTTTGAAGACACGCGAATTTTAACTTTCAATTTCACATTCTTAAATTCATTTTTAAGAATTTTCAAAATCTGCCTGTTATCGGAAAGTTTTTTCTTTTCTTCTTCCTCCAGAATTTCTAAAGGTTGAGGTATTATTCCCGACAAAATATCATCCAATTGGCGTTTAACCGCTCTATTTCGGGGAACTTTCCTTAATACATATTCCATTTCTTCGGAAGTAAGAGTTGAAAGAAACTCCGCACCCCCCGCGATTTTTCTAATCATATGAGGAACTACCCAATCCTGCAGGATTTCTTCAAGAAATTTATCAAACTTCCCCGCAGTTCTCTCGTGGGGTTTTTTGCCTTCAAAGACTACTCGTTCCTGAAGCCTGAACGGAGTTCCCGCAGGGGGTTGTTTACCCATAAGAGGGTCAGTTACTCCCGCGAGCTTTTGAGCGTGAGCTTCAAGTTCCGCGACTCTTTGGTCAAATAAAGCAATATTCGCCACGGGTGGTTCTATTCTTCTAAGTCCAAATCTTGAATCTTTATCTATAACTGTTACCTCATCATTTTCAAGTTCTTGTATTCTGTTCCGGTTCGCGTAATTGGAATCATCTGTATAAATAACCGATTTTGAAGCTGATTTTAGAAAATTATTTTTATGTATCTCGGCAAAGTTAGCCCATATTTGAGGGTCAAATAACGCTTCCACTCCGCCCCAACCCAAAGCCCTCCCAAAGACTTTTTTAGGAGTGTGGAATTTAAGAACACTCTCTTTTTCTTCGGACTTAAACAGGGTAACCCCTTGTCTTCCTTTTTCGTCTTGATAAAACGCCACTACTTGAACCTGATTTATCAAGGTGTCCATATCGTTTCCTTTCAGATAAGCGGATGGCAGAGTTCCCCTAACGACATAAACTTCTATATTTTTTCCCGTAATCTTGTTTTGGTTTACCGTGTTATTATCTGACGGGTCTTTTTCTGCGCTTGCTAAAGTTATCAGCTCATCAATCGTTATGCTTGCTCCGTTTTTTTCTTCTCCCCATCCCGCCTTCGCCTTGCGTTTAAGAGCTTCTGGCGAGAAGTTAAACTTAAATCCTATCGGCCCGCCCAAAATATCCGTTTGGTCGCAGAAAGATATGGACTGAAGAGGTATCAACTCTGGCACAGCACCCATACCTTTCTTTACTAAACACCCGCCAAAATCCACCTTTTCCTCTATGGCACTATCTATGAAATCATCAAGATTATTATCAATAGTGAACACATCATCCCAATACTTCTTTATAAGAAATGATAGGTGCTGTTTTTCCGGCTCTTCAGTTTCAAAAATTATGTCTTTTACATCCCTGTCTTCCGCGGAGTAGCGAAACTCAAGAATGGGCATAATTATATTGTGAAATGGAGGTTTGGTGCGGAGGTCGTTTGAGATATTAAGATATTTTCCGTATTTGAAATGAAATGAGGTGGATAAATGAGACGACATATTCCACGGCCAATTCTCCCCGATTTGAATTTCTTTACTTTGGAAATCGGTTTCTTCTTTGACAATATATTGAAATATATTTTCTGGAAAAATCATTTTATTTTATTCTTTTTCTATATGGCCCTTTATTTCGTAAGTTTTCTGCATTTGTAATCCACCGACAATTCTCTTTAGAGTAGTTTCCATTATTATCTATGCGGTCAATCGTTAATCCCTCCCTATAAGTCGCTTCCATATCTTCTTTGAAACCCTTAAAAGTTTTCCATTTTTCGGGATAAGTTATTCCACGACCACCATAATACTTGTATCCAACCTGACTCAATCTATCACATCGTGCTCTTAATCCTTGCCAAGACCAATAAATTCCTCCTTGTTTTTTCTGCCAATTCCTCACTATTTCTACCGACCTCTTTTTATTATTTTTTCTCCATTGTGTGCTTCGTTCTAAATTCCTCTCTTTATTCCTTAAATACCAATTTCTGCCATAAAGCTCGTAATGAGTTTTCATTTTCTTGTCCTTGTGAACAAGGTGCAGGGTTTTAAAATTGCGCTCCCTGCACCCAACTCACAAGGTTGGGTATTAGTTTTTAACTAAATTTGTTAACTGTTGGAATCATTCACATCATACAGAAGAACCTTATGGTCGGTAGGAGACAGGTGTCCAATGTCCACTCTGGAGTGGTATGCGATACCTGATTGGATTCCACCCGAAGTTCCCGCGATTCCTGGGAACTTGTGCATCTTTCCGAAAGTTCCCTGCAAGATTCCGAGTCGTTGGACTTTTCTCACACCCGCCATAGCATGGTCTGCAGTATTGTCGTTGGAAACGTACCAGTTGATACCGAGGTATTTAACCTGCGGAGCAAGGCCGTTTTTCAATGCTTCATCTGCTGATGCGAAACCGTTTGCTTGCCCGAAAGCCTCAATGAACTCAAAAGACGCGGGGCTTATCACCGCAAAAGCTCCGTTGCTCGCCATCATAGATGCTCCGTTTTGCTCACGGATTACGCGCCTGATAAGACGCGCTAGGTCATCCACGTTTGACGCGCTGACCGCTCCTGCCGTAGCATCATTGTCCGTCCAAATTCCGCCCACCACACCGAAATCCCTGCCCCAACTTCCGTATTGAGCAAGAACATCAGATTCAACAAACTCTCCCAGTCTTTCACCAGAGCGAGAAAAAATCTCTCGTTCGGTTGTCCACGGGGACTGCGCTAAATCACCGAAGTCAAAATAGGTCGTAACGTGACGACCTGTTGAAATCGTGAGTGTATCTGCTACTTCTGCCACATCGGTCGGGTCAAAAGCAGTTCCTCTGGTTAGGGTTGCTACCGCCGCCCAGTCGCCCGTAGTGGAGATGGATTGAGAAGTGATAGCACGAGTATTACTCATCGTTACCTGACATACTTCTTTCCAGTTTTGGGGTTTGGCAAGTCGCTCTTGGAGAACACTCTCAAAGAGTGTTTCGTAAGTTACAGTATTTGCCACGAATATTAGTAGTTAAATTTATAACTACCAGACGGTGGCTATCGCGACCTTATGAATTGTAAAACTTTAATTTTTCGGAAGCGCCGTCTTGGCTTTCCGCTATTTTATCCACAATTTTTGTATAAAGTTCTTTGGGAGTTTCTTCGGGAAATTCCAGTTGCCCGTCTTTTCCTTTAGTTGCTTTGGCAATCCAATATTCAGGAGTGCTTTTAGCGCCTCCCGTTTTATCCTGCCCCCCCGCAATTTCGGAAGTGGCTTGTTGGATTGCCTTAGCGGTTCGCAAACTCTCAAGTTCTTTAACAAAAATTTCGTTTCCGACTATATCGTCTGATTCCCGGCCGGTTTGTTCTTTCCATTTATCATAAAGTTCTACTTCATCCGCCTCTTTAATGCCTGCCACTTGCAGGGCCATTTTATCAAGGCGTTCTAATAGCTTATCGTCTGGTTTTTCCTTAGACGGACGGAGTTCAAGTAATTCTTTTTCGACAGCAGACATCTTATCTTTGAGAGATTTGGTTCTCTCACGATTTCGGATACCAGCTTCGCGATATTTTTTTTGCAACTCACCCGCCTTAGATTTCCAATCCGTTTCGTCACCGAGTTCATCCAGATTTTCTTCATCTGGTAACTCTAATTCTTCATTTTCTTTAGCCATAAATGATAAATGGACATTTCACTTTTTGCTTAAAGCAGGAGTGATAACCCATTTTCAATTTAATAATTGATAAAATTTAATTTTTAAGGGGAATTATAACCCCATTATTACAGTTTAGTAAGTTCTACTGTGCAGTTTCCGGTAAATTTCTCGCCTCCGGGAGAAGTAGACGCAACCCTAACATTAAGATATTCCGCGCCATCAAGGAAGAATGGGGATGAGTTTTGTCCATTATACCAGAATAAGTTGTTATTTGGAGCAAAAGAATCCGAAGAAGAGGCATGGCGTGGTGTCCATAAAGCCAAAGTCCGAGATAAAGCTGGGACAGTTATTTCAGACATCAATGCTTTAGTAGAAGAAGCAAAAGCGGTTGAAGACGTTGAAATACTCAAAGATTGAGCCGCGACGTTATTTCCTTTCATATAAACGGAAATACGGTCTATTGAAGATGTCCCAACTCCTTTAACATTGCTCCAGGGATTTCGGACAGAACACACCACCGAACTTGTAGCAGTAAAGGTTGCTCCAGTATATTTCTCTACTCCGCCTACTGAAGTAATATTATCCGTTATGGTTGTTCCAGGCGTTGCTCCCAGGGGGATGTTTAGTTTATCAGCAAGAGCGTTAATCGCAGACGATACCGTGGAAGAAACATTGTAAACCGACACTACCAAAAGAATTAAGACTATCACTCCAACCACTCCAACCAATAATTTATTTTTTTCCATTTGTTTTTTTTGGTTTCTCTTTCTCGACCTTTGGAGCTTCGGCCGGTTTAATTTCCCGCGCCTTAGCCAAGATTTTATCTTTCAAACTGGTTCTCTTGAATGGTTCTAACATGGCCTTATTTTAGTTTATATAGTTATCTAAATCCTCCAAACTCGGTAACACTAATAGTTGTTGAAGCATACCCAAACGCTTGCCAAACATCGCACCCCCAAGTTCCAGCGTCATACATAACTGTTGTTGATGCCGCTTGCAGATGTCCGAATGTTGCCGTTGGCACAACCGTTTGATCCAAATCGGTGCTGGAAGCAATGGTGAACATAATAGGCTCTCCCACGGTTGTTATAGCCCTTCCAGCGCACGAAGACCCGCTAAATATGGTTACAGGAGTTGATGTTCCCACATTCGCCTTAACTGTTGAAGAAGCCACAAGTGTTCTCATTCCTTGTGGCGCGGCCCCGCTTGCTTTCTGGGTTGAATTCATCACCCACAAAGACATAACCAAAAGAGCCATCCCCAAAAGAAGTGTTCCAAAAAAGATTGTTATTCTGCTTGTTATTCTGCTTGTCATTTTTTTATAGTCTAAAAAAACCGCTTGTGGTGGCGGCTTCAATTTCCTGTGTGAGAGATAGTGAAGCCGCCAGGCCTTCTATCGCTCAAACAAGAAACAAGGTTATTATATTAGTAATTATATCACATCAGTTTAATCAGACCAAATTTTCTACTTTAATACCCTCACGACTATCGGGTTGCATATTTTGTAATTGATGAAAAATATCTTGAATAATATCTAATGCAATACGCTCCGCCGCCAAAGTATTTACATCAAGCGGAAGTTTGGCTTTAATGCAGGTAATCAAAAAAAACTTCTCCAAAGCGAAGATAGCGGACTTGTTATCGTTAAGACGCTTCAGATGACCCTTGTCTTCATTGGTTAGAGAGAATAAATTCATATTAATTCTAATTTATTTTGGTCATATGACTTATGACACGGCACACACAATCTTAACCAATCTGACAATTCTCTTTTATATTCTCTACTTTTGTTAGCCCATTGGATAAATCGTCCACTTAAATTACTTCGCCCACAATGTTCACAAGTATCGGGTTTTCCTAACTTTCTTGCAATCCACATATGAAGACCAATATACTTGACCCTATCTCCCCTCCACATAGGATGTTTTTCGTCTGCTATCCAATAGTGTTTTTTTCCTTTAAGAGATAAACTTAACTTTTTTTTTGTTTCTGGACTATTGATATATCCATCTCTTTCCTTTCTTTGTTTACATCCTTCACTTATTCTTAATTTATGTTGTTCCGAGAGTTTCATTCCAATTCTTGCCAAACTCATATTTTTTCTTGCTATTTCTGAAAGTTTAATCCCTATTCTGGTTTTAGAACAACACTCTCTTGAACAAAATTTACCAAATCCTTTTTTAACATTAAAAGGAGTAGCGTAAAAAGATTTATTGCAAATTTGACAGCTTTTTATCATATACCGAGTATTTTTCGCACCCCTTGTAAATGAATAAATTGCATAGTCGGACTTCCCTGCCCAAAAAGCCCGTTGGTTTGTCTTGCGTTCAATATCTTTTCTTTTACCACTCCGGCTTTCTCTATGGTGATAACGCTTGTCATCCTCGCCCCTCCGGAGATTTTAATTTTTTTGATAGCTTCTTCAAAAGTCAACCCTTCAGATTTAAATATACGGCCGAGAGATTTGAGAGTGATTTTATATAAATCGGAAAGAGGCTTGATAGAAACTTTGTTTTTACTTCCTTTTTTTCTTGTTTTTCTTGGCATATTTATACTGTTAGTTTTTCTAATACTCTTTGTTTGATTTTATCCAAATAATCATTTAAATCCAGTTGTCTATCTTTTTCTTTTAATTGAGCTACCAAAACATATCCTTTCTCCTCAGAAACCATTTTAAGAGGAACCGAACTTACAGCAAGATAAGAATAAAGTTTGAGTTTTCTTAGCCTTGCCATATTATTCTAATTTAACTTTTAATCCAAGGTATTTATCTATTTTTCCTTCCCGTAAAATCTTGGGTTTATCGGGGTCTTTATCCCCTGAATTGGTAAGATAGAACTGAACTATTATATTCATTTCAGCTTGAGAAACCCAAATCTCTTTAACCCCAAATTCTTTTATTTTCAACACAACGTCATCTATGTTTGATACTACTATATTCTCAAAACCGCAAAGTTTAGCAAATTTTTCTAAATTCATACTTTTATTCCCATATTATAATTCCTTTTTTGCTGGTAATGTAATACCCATATTGGCCGCGTCTTCCCGCGAAATCCAAGTTGTTACCGGTATTCCACCCTTCATCTCTTTAATCGGAAATAACTCTTCTTTGACCTTTTTCTCTTTGACTCTTGGTTTGGAGTCTAACTTTTTAATAAGCTCTTGGTGGGAAATTTTACAAGACGGGCAACGATCAAACTCTTCTGGAACCTCATTGACCTCACACTGATAACAATTTGCCATAATTATACCACGTTTTATTTTTTTATACCATTATTCTTGCAATCAAGCCATGGATATATCTTTTCTGCGTCTTTGACTATGCAGTAGTTTTCGGTTATTTCCTCTCCTGCTCTAATATCATTTTTGGCTGTGTCGGTTAGGGGATCGTAATTTTCCTCGTAGCTGTGGTTCATAAAGCTAGCAAGTCTTGCGTCAGGATAAGCAAACCGCTCTCCATGATAAACGTTCGGCCATCTTTCAATAATCATTTTCTTTACTTCGGGAAATAACTTGTTAAAACTGCCATAAGGGACTTTATAAACTTTTGGCATTCTATCGGCATATACTTTTGTTCCTTTGGGAATAGATACTAGGGCAATAACACCCACGCCATGAATCTTTGAAACACCTATGGTGGCCTTACCAATAGTATTTAACTCGTTGATTTCTTCGTCTTGCCTGCTCATTCTTTCTTGTCCCCAATATCTTTTTTCAATTCCACGATAAAGTTTAAGATAACCTCTGAACATTCACGGCAGAAGTCCTGCTGAAAACGATGGAATTGCTTTTCCATTTTGATATTCATTTTTGATATAGCGCCCGCAAAAGTTCCTGCTCCGTCCCCTTGCAAGCACTCTTTTTCACAAGAATCACAAAATACTTTTACTTGTTGCATACTTTTATATCCCCATCTTCTTCGTAATGGGTTTGGTAATACCCCTCGTTTGATTTTTTAATCTCCTCATCCTTATCTTCTTCCGTTCCCCTTGCGAGCCGTTCAATATGTCTTTTATAGAGTTTATCATTCTTGACTCTATGCATAAGCATTTCAAAACTTCTTTTTAGCTCGGGGCTCGGCCTAAATTCAGGTTTCTGATAAACAAACTCTTCGGGGTGTTCTTTTCTTCGCTGTTCGTAAACAGCTTCCGCTTTTTTAAATTGTTCACCACACTCTTTACACTTCAGGGCTTCGGACATAGAGGGTTCACCGGTAAACGGGTCAGGGTGGCTGTGCTTGAGCTTCAACAAACCCATCAGATAATTTTTAAAATCTTTTTTCATACGGGGTTGTAATCGTGCTTAACTTCTTTTTTCGTATGCGGGCAATCAGCACCATCCTCGTCCAGACATTCAGGTGGTATCATAACATCCACTATATACTTTACACGGGGTTCACTGGTTTTTGGTTTATCATCCATGTTCTTTTTCCCACTTCGGTTAAAATTTGCCTCCTTAATAATTCTCTTCTTTTGATCGGAGTTAGATTGCATAGAGCATAAGCGATACCTCTCATGTGGTGATTCAGACATCCAGGGTCTTCCACGTTGAGCGTGTTGCCGTTTTTATCAATCAGCCAGATATATTTACGATATTCCTTGAGTATATTTACACTTCGGCGAGTAACGGATATTCTCTCTCCCTGCACCACGCCAATACTCCAATACACGAATGTATCCCGACCGGTCTCTCCTGGCGTCTTGGCGACACCAACGATATTCACTCCATAGTCAGATATTTCCGAGATACTCTTAGGTTCTGCTGAATCCGCTACTACCAAACAAGGTTCTTGGCTCGCCAGCACATCCGCTATCTGCTTATTACTCATACCCTTGCGGTATAGCACCTCGTCCAGTAAATACCCTCCGTTGTAATAATATAGCTTGCCAATTGCCGTAAAATCGTTTGTAAAGCCAAAATCCAACCACATCCTTTCCAATCGTGCTTCGTGCGGTATTTCGTCTATTATCTGCCACTCCGAGAATATCTTACCCTCTACCTGCCCCAGTTCTCCCTCGCCATATACTCTCCACCAACTTTTATTATGCCGGTGACTCTCTATCTCGGCTATCTCCTGTGGGGTAAGACCTTCGTTGTCTTGATAGGTTAGCTTAAGTGATTCTATGTCTTCTCTCTTGCCGATTACGTGTTCGTGCATCCAAAACTCTGATGATGGATTGTATTCTGCCCACACTATCTTCCTTGTCCTTGTAATAAGCTGGTCAACCACATTCCACGGAAGATAATTTGCCTCATTCAGGTGCAAGACATCTCTTCTCGGCCCGTGAGCTTTTCCCAATTTATCAAAACTCTGAAAATGTATTTCACTTCCTGTTTCAAATTTATAAAAATGCTTGGTGTCATTCCATCGTTCGTCTTTCCAATAATTTCTGTCAATCATTATCTGCCTAAAATCCCTTATCACCCCCCCCTCTAAGTGAGGAAAACTTTCTGACACCACGTCTATTATTTGATTTTTTACCGCTTGCGCGAAATCAATATCGCACATCACTATGCCCACAGTCTTGCCGGCTCCGGTAGAACCCCTGACATCCCTAATCTTTTTCTTCAATCGTAACAGTTTTTTGAGCGCTGTTGTCGTTTGATACATTTTGTTTTGTTTTTCCGCCCAAAAGAGGAGCGGGAAATAGAGGGTTGTCTTTATCTCCGGATAATACTTGCGGAATCATCTTAACAAACGCTTTGCTTAATTCCTGCACAGCCCATTTTTGATTTTCTTCTTTTTTACTCTGAAGAAATTTTTTAAGAATACGAAAATAAAATACCGATAAAGCAGAATATCTTTGCTTTATTTTTATCTCCTCCAGCATACTTTTCCTTCCTGCTACTCCCATAATACATTAGTATTGACTTATTTCCTATCTCGTGTTTTATTTATGCCCCTTCATCATTTTAACCATTTTCTTGGTGGACACCATTTTCATTTTAGGCATTCCTTTAGGCATTTTCATTGAGGAGGACATCGCTCTTTTTCCATGTTTTGACATAGTTTTATTTTTAAGACTTAAATCTATTATACTACTTTTTCATAAGTAAAGCAAATCATCTCTTCAATAATTTATCCCAAAAACTTTTAGGTTTAATTGGTTTTTTAAGTATTGCTGGAGGTAAATAATTTATATCTTCCTCCAAATTATTTATTCTCGCCATCAAATCTTGTAGGGTTTTAATTTGGGTTTTAAGTTCCTGAACCTGTCTATCCAAAATATCAAATTTTTTTTCCTCCAACCCTGCAAGAATAAGGTATTTTTCGTTGGCGGTTTCCAGTTCTTTTAGCCGCCCTTCCAGTTCGGAGTTTTTCTTCAACTGATTTATTTGGAATAAAGCCAGCTCCGTTTTTACTCCCGCAAATTCATTTTTTTCTTGGTCGTTCATATTTTTTTAAAATGTTTTACTCCCATATATTCAACCCCGTCTTCTTTGAATTTGCATAATGCTTCGGCCAAAAATTCTCCACACCACCCTATTTTTGTGGTAGCGGCTTCAATAAAACCCAGTAAAATACTAAATTCTTCCTCGCTCCAGAAAATCTTTGTTATGCCCTTACGCCTTTTTTCTTTTATTGCATCGTCAATATTTATAGCTGTTATTTTTTCCATGTTATTTTTTATTTAATGATATCCCTCCCCCAAATTATTGCACCAACTCTTCTACTGCGCCTAATTTATTATCATTCAGATCAAAAATGTAAAATTGCTTAATCATTTCTTGGGCTTGTTTTAAGGTTATCTCTTTCCGACAAACCTTTCTCTGCAATTCCACCTCTAAGCGGTCTTTTAGATATGCCTCTGCTAAAGGTTGGGGCCAGAGGTTATTCTCACTTTTAGGGCTTCCACCTATCCCTAAATTGATAAAATGGTCTTCCTCATAGTGAGAAATATCAGTATCTTTATATCCATATTCTTTAATCTGTCGTAGCTTTATTTTGTTAGTGTAATAGGACGAAGGCCTGATACTTTTGGTTGACCATTTTGGATTACAAATTGTCTTGCCTATCGTGGCTTGGGTTATGTCAGGATTGGTTGCGCCGGCTATACGAGGTCTGGCAAGCTCTTTCTTAATCTCTTTCTTTGTTCCTTGCAGGGCTTGACTTACGGCCGGCTCAAAATCTCTCTGCAATTTCCCCATAAAGCCAAGCACCATCAATCCTCCCAAAATACCAAGAAATACTAAAACAATCGTGTAAAAAACTATTCTTCCGAGTTTGCGATAATTTAAAGAGTTCATTTAAAACTATTACCCATTAGTTTGGAAACTGACAATCCTCTACCCTCTTTTTTAGCGTGGTAATACTTGTCCTGGTAGATTATCATTCGTTGTCTCTTGCACCGAAAACAGGAATAACCTTTAG
>ERZ1292632.1278-Hain-H43-01um-R2-1278-length-25174-cov-6_pt1 | contig 25174 bp, 42 predicted proteins | sample MGYA00564407_ERZ1292632 | MGnify/ENA primary metagenome ERZ1292632 (study PRJEB36523, sample SAMEA6512637) | groundwater metagenome | collected 2019-01-08 | study: AquaDiva: Metagenomics assemblies of 32 groundwater samples | reverse complement strand
GTACATCCCGAACGTGACGTACACGAGCGTGGACTACACGCTGCGCCGACGGTGCATCAACCTCAAGCCGGAGGTCAGCCTGATCGGCGCGGGCATGGAGGCGACGTACATCTCGCTGGCGACCAACGCCAACTGCGACCTGATCCACATCGCGCCGGCGGCGGCAGCCGCGGGACCGATGTTCTGTGTTCTGGAAGACCTGTCGGTGAACGGCCGCCGCACGAACCAGAGCGGCGCGGTCGGCGTGTCCTGCGGCGTGGTGACCAATTGGAACGCCTGGGATGTGTTCATGACCCGCGTCTGGATCGAGCAGGTGAAGGGCGACGGGCTGGTGATATGCCGGGGCTGGGGCTGGGTGATGTCCGACGCCCTGATCGAGTACTGCTCCGGCTACGGGCTGTTTCTCAGCGGGACCGGCACAGCCACTAACCAGAGCGGCTACGCCAAGATCATCAACAACAAGATCACCGGCAACGACATGTCGAACGCCAGAATCCAGATGGCGTACAGCGTCTTGTGGTGCAACAACGAGTGCGGCGGCGTGGCCAACTACCCGTCCGTCGATCTGGTGTCTGTTGTGTATAGTTCGTTCACCGGCGGCCGAATCGACTGTGGGGCCGCCGGATACAGTATCAAACTTTCAAACAGCGACGTGCGGACGGGTCGGTCGGTGACTATAACCGGCATCGCGATGCAGGTGCCGTCGGGCCGGTACGGCATCTACCCGCTGACATCGGGCGGAGCCAATCCCACGGTGGGCCTCTGCATCAACGGCAACAACTGCTCGGACGAAGCCCGGCTGATCGACCCGACCGCCGGCGGGGGCCAGGAAATCATCGGCGCCAATAGCGGCTACGTCAATCGCATCAGCGCCCAGTTCACGCTGACGTTCAAGGGGGCGTGGGACACATCGCAGACCTACGACTACACCAGCGTTTACGACGCGGATGTGGTTTCGACGGCCGGCAAGCTGTACGTCTGCAAAATCGACCACACCTCCGGCGTGTTCGCCACGGACTTGGCGGCGGGCAAGTGGGCCGAGATCGGGGCGGACGATGACCCGGCCGTCCTCACGTTCAACCACGACCTGGACCAAAAACTCCCCCAGTACGGCAAACGGGATTTCACGCTGACGCCCATGAGCGTCCAGTTTGCCGCCGACCTGTTCTGGGTGGAGTCCTCAGCAGCCGGCACAGTCACGATCAAACGGAATGGTGCCCTGAGCGGCACCTACGTCGCCCCGGTTGACTACACGTTCCTGCTGACGGGAGAAATTCCCTGCCGCGTCCGAGACGCCGGGATTCCGTAGCGGACCGGGCCGCATTCTGAAGTTTCACATGGCTGCACGCTCGGCGGGCCATAAGTGATAAGTGATAAGTGAAAGGGCGGAAGAATGGCTCTGACGGAAGGCGATAGGGCGATCATGCGGGAAACCGCATTCGAGGTCGCTGAGGTCATTGAAAGGCGTCTACTGGCGGCCTTTGAAAAACAGGTTGAACTTCATCAGGCCACCTGCCCGGTGAAGATGGAGGTTCAGGCGACGCTCAACCAGGCCAAGGGCGGCGGGCGCGTCGCCGTGTTAATCGCCGCCATCATCAGCGGAGTGGCGGGCTTGGCGCTGTCCATCTGGGCGGCGATGAAGAGTTGAACCAATGAGGCAACTGGTCTACAAAGCGTGGCGGCGGGTCTTGACCTGGATCGGCGATATTCAGTACCGCACGTCGCCGCCCAAGGTGCGTGCCTGCCACGTGAGGCGCTTGCTGGAGTTGGTCCAGCCGGGCGACGTGGTCTGTCGGAAGTATTGCTGGTATCTGGACGCCTATTTGATACCCGGCAAGTACAGCCACAGCGGCGTTGTGGTAAGCGACCATCGAATGGTCCATTCCGTATCTGAAGGCGTAACCTTCATCGACCCGATGGACTTTATCAAGGACACTGATGGGTTCGTGCTGATAAGGCCGTCGGCTGACGCGGAGATGGTGACGGCCGCTGCGATGGATATGGTTGGCAAGCCCTACGACTTCATGTTCGATCTTCTCGACAAGGATGCGATGTACTGTCACGAGATGACGCTTGCGGCCCTGGAGGCGGGCGGCATGAAGATTTCTCTCTCTCATCCGGGCCGGGTGATTGCCGACGACCTGATAGCGTGCTGCAAGGTGGTCTATGAGATATGATGAACTAATCAACGCCGTGTTCGTGCTGGCCCTGCTGATCCTAGTGGCCTTGTGTGGCTGCGCAGCCTCGGGCATCACGTCGATGGACGCGGCCATCATCCAGCACGGCTGCCGGGACACCATAGAGAAGGCCCTTGTGGTGATCGGCGACCTGGACAACCCGGCCTATGCCCGACAGGATGCGGAACAACGGATTATCAAGGCTAAGGCGTTGGACGAATGGACACGAACAGGGAGATTCCCAACAGGGGCTCCCACGGGAGATGAACGATGAACAAGTGGATTCTGGCGGTTGTGTTGATGGCGGTTGTGCTGGCGAGCGGATGCAGCGGCGTGATCATGAACGCCCAGTACAGTAGCCTGCTCGACCAGACGGTGGCCTTGTCCGTGAACACGGCTCTGCGTGCCGACGCGAACAGCCTGACCGTGCCGGAGATGAAGGCGTGCCTAAAGGCACAGGCCGGCGTCTGGCAGCGGTTCGCCGACGCCCGCGACGGCAAGGACGCAGCGGGCAAGTGAGCCATCCTTCGAGCATTGGGCCTCGCATGTAGCGAGCCTGGAGACAAATGATGATGACGTTCACGCTGGAAGACCTGCTGGCCAAGACGCCTGATGAGTTTAAGCCTCTCGTGGCGGAGTACGGGCCGGCGCTGGTGAAAATGACGGCCGACGAGTTCGCGGCATGGATCAAACTGCTCATCGACGGCAAGACGCCGGCCGCCTGGGCTGCCATCATGGCGAAGCTCGATGGTGGGGCGGCCGTCGTGGATACCTGGCAGAGCCTCGACACGGCCTGGGCCAAGGAGAACGACGCCAACAAGGCTCGCATCGAGCTTCAGAAGGCGGCGGCCATGGCTGTGCTGAAGATCCTGTTGGGCATCGTCCTTGCAGCGGTGGGCCTTTAGCTCGATCGTCGCTTGGAAGATACTTGGAGCCATGACAATGGACACGATCAAGAAGCTGCTGAACGACTGGGCGAGGCCGTTGCTGGCGAAGTATGCCACGCGGGCCTTGCTGTACGGCGGGAGCGTGCTGGCTGCCAAGTTTGCCATCGACGCCCCCAAGGATGACACCGTGGCCGAGCTTGGAGGATGGGTAGCCGCCGCCGTATGTGCTGGCCTGGCGATGCTCATTGACCGGTGGCACGCCAAGAAGGACCTGGCGGAAGTTCCGCCGAAGAAGTGAACAGGCTGAAAGAGGAAGTGGTAGATGTCTACGATCGTAGCTGCTGGAGCAGGTAACTGGTCGTCCACCACGCCCAACGCACCGTGGCCCAGTGGTACGGTGCCCGGCAACGGAGATGTAGCGGACTGCGCTGGGTTCGACGTTGCGCTGGACATTGCTACGGTTCCTGCGACCGGGACGTTGCTAGAGATGAAGAGCAGCGGGGCTGGCGGGTTTACGCTGAATATTGCAGCGGCGGCCTTCTCGGGCGGTGGGACCATCAACGTCACGACTATGACGAGTGGAACTAAGACGACGGGGCTGCTGAATGTGTCCGGGGCAGGCGCGGGCAGGACTGTCACGGTCAATGTTACCACGCCTGTCGTTGGTGCCAGCGGAAAGTACGTCGTCTACAGTGGAGCCACGGCCGGCACGGTTGCGATTGTGGGCGTCGTCAACACCGCTCAGGCTTACTACCTGTTCATGAACCTTTCTTCTGGCGGGATGTCGTTCAACACCTGCAACATCGTGGGGGGTTCGGTGGCTGCGATGAGTGGCGTGCGAGCCTATGGCACGGGTCCAATCGCTATCACCAACTGCACGATCACGGGCGGCACCGTGCCGGACGGATACGGGTTCCTGAATTCGTCCACGGCGGCCGTCACGGTCAGTGGCACAAACTTCATCAACTCGGCTAATGCGATGGCTTATGGCGGCACCCCGCCGACGTGGAACAACGCGACGAAGGCGAACTATATCCAGTTCGGGAGCACGAAGTACGCCCCGGAGCTGACGGCCCCGGAAGTTGCCAGCGGCGTGGCGAATGGAACCGTGACGGGCACGCGTGGCTGTGTCGCTATGGTGGGCAAGGGAGGACTCGTGGTATGAGCACGTACCTGGGCGACTATGCCGAGGACTACGCGACCCTGAACTTCAAGTTCACGACGCGGGCAGCCACCGGAGTTCCAACGAATCCGGTTGGCCTGGCGGTAGCCGTCTACAAGGGCAGCGCGACCGGAACCGAATCTACGGCCGGAGTAACTCTGGCGGCTACGGGCAACTTCGATACCATTGCGGGGCTCAACAACCTGCTCATCGACCTGAGTGCGGACGCCTTCTATGCCGTCGCGAACGACTACGCCGTCGTGGTCACGGCGGGCACGGTGGGCGGCGTGTCCATCATCGGAGAGACCATCTGCACGTTCTCCATCGAGAACCGCTTCGCCGAAGCCGATCTGGTCAAGATCGACGGGCAGGCCGTGAACGATAACTTGGCGACGCTCAAGCTTAAGTGCCTGGATATCAGGAACACTGGTGGTGAGCTGGCCCTTCGCGTGTCAACATCGGCGACTCCGGGTCTTGGCGGGACTGCGGCTCAGTTCTCTGGCTATGGCAGCGGTTCTGGAATTAGTGTCACGTCAGGTGTTGGTGGCATTGGGGTGAATATGTATGGAGGGAGACGCGGCCTCAACATCTATTCAGCCGACGCCGGATCGCACGCCATCGAGGTCACGGTGCCTGATGGTGGTTACGCTATGCGGCTTGTAAACAACAGCGATGACCCGGCCTCAATCTTAGGCAACATTGTCGGTAACATCACAGGCACGTTGACGACGGTGACTAACTTGACCAACATACCAGCAGGTATCCCAACCAGCGACGCGGTTGCCCAGGCGATCCTTAAGACGGACGTGTCGGATGTTCAGGATACGGCATCGGCCCACTCGATAACTACGTTGGTGCTAGGGGCCACTGAGAGCTCCCTGAGCGGATTGACCTGGACGATCAAGAAGACGGACGGGACGACCTTCGCGACCAAGACGGTCACGAGTGACTCGGCAGCCAACCCGATCACAGGGGTGACCTAATGGCCGTAGGGTTCTTTGACATCTTGGGCCTGTCGATCCCGTGGGCCAGGTTTGGCAAAAAGGCTTCGTCCGTAGTTCCGGACCCAACACGGATCAGCAAGAGCAAGGCTGTATTACCCGTGACAGCTTCTGCTCATAGTAGGGCTGTGGTGGCGACGACCTGTACGCGGCCGGTGACGGCCAGCAAGGGGATGAGCGAGTAACATGGCAAGCCCGGACCTCATCATCAAGGAAGGCGACACCCGCGACTGGGTGTTCACCTTGTCAGACTCGTCCAGCGTGGCCATCAACCTGACAAGCGCCCGCGTGAAGTTCAACATGCGGCGGCACGAGTGGCACGCGAGCGACCTGTTCTACCGGGACACCGACGGGACCGGCAGCGACCTCATAGCCATTGGCACGCCCGCGTCCGACGGCCAGGTGTCAATCACACCCACGACGGCCGACTGGGTAGGTCTGAGCGACTCTACCGGCGTGTTCGTCGGGGAGTTCTGGATCAGCGACCAGAACAACGACGTGCAGATAACCCAAGACGTGGTAGTGAGAGTTGACGGAGCGATGATCTAATGGCCCTTGAAGCGAACAACGCCATCGTGACACTGGACGACGCCCGCCTGTACCTGGGCAAGGGCAGCACGGACACTGGCGACGACCAGCTGATCGACATGCTGGCCCAGCACGCCTCAGTCATGATCGCCAGGGAGCAAGGCACAGCCTCTGTGGTCTCCTGCTCGTACAAGGAGTACCGCGACGGGCACGGTGGGCCGAACATCTGGCTGAACAACTACCCCGTGACATCTGTGGACCTGGTGAGCGTGGACAGGGACGACGTGTTCACGTTGGAATATACGGGCTCAGACGCTTCCTACGCGACGGCTGAGGTGACGACCACCCAGCTCAAGCTTCGTAAGCGAGTTAACGGCGTCGTGACCGCGACCTCCCTGACCTTGACGGACTACGCGACCATGACGGCCCTAGAGACGGCCGTGGAGGCCGTCTCCGGCTGGACGATGACGGTGGAGTCCACGTTGGCGTCGTACAGCCCGACGAGCCTCTGCCCAGTGCCGGCCCGCAACGCGCGAGACGCCGCGGTGACGTTCGGCGTGCCTGATGAGGGGGAGACTGAGTACGAGTTGTCCGGCAACAACGGCAAGCTCTACAACCCGTACGGGTGGAACGTGGGCCACAACAACGTCTATGTTGAGTACACGGCTGGATACGTCAGGGCCGAGATACCTCAGCCGATCCGAGCATCCTGCTTGGAGCTGATCGCCCTGCTGTACAACCTGGCCAAGAAGGACGCGTCGTTGAAGTCCGAGAAGATCGGAGAGTATCAGTACACGATGGCCGATCGGTTAGACGCCTTGTTCAGCGGGTCGGGCGAAGGGGCTGTGAGCAATACCCTGAACGTCAAGCTGGCACCGTACCGGCGGATCACGCTGGGAGGTGCGTAGGCGTGAGCTATCGAAGCCTGATGAACAACACGGCGACGGTCTGGCGGAAGACCTTCACCAGCGATGTGTACGGCACGTCCACCGAGGCCGCGACGGCCAGGTACACGGCTATGCCTTGCCGCATCCAGGCTGCCAAAGGCATGGAGATGATGAGGTACGCGGCGAATCGTATGGAGGTCACGCACACGATGTTCGTGCCGCCGGAGTACTCAGCCATCAGCCACGAAGATGAGGTGGTGGACGCTGCCGGGACGCGATACCGCGTGACGTTCGTGCGAGACCCGGACCAGATGGGGCACCACATCGAGGTCAGCATGGTCCAGCTGAAGGGAGACATCCAGTAATGCTTAAGTGGTACGGAGACGCGGCGATGCGGGCCATCAAGGGCGACGCGAGGGCGAAGGTCCTCCAGGCCTGCCTCATCACCGAGCGGTACATCAAGGAGTCCATGAGGCTTGGTGGTCGGACGGAGAGCGGAATGATCACCAAGGAGTTGGTCCGCTACAAACGAGCCAACAAGAAGCGTGGCATTGAAGAGGGGCAGATACGAACCACAAAGGGCGGCGACATCATGTTGCGTAAGGTTGACGCCCAGACCGGGAGGAAGGTCGGGAAGATCAATAGTTATGCTTCCAAGCCTGGCGAGGTCCCTCGCGTGCAGACCGGGACGCTGCGAAGGTCCTACACACATGAGATGACCGGCGTGGACATGCTACCGATCGGTCGTGTCGGGACGAACTTGCTCTACGCCAAGTGGTTGGAGTTCGGCATCAGCGGCGGTCGTATCATTACGCCCAAGAAGGCGAGGGTACTATCTTGGCTGTCTGGTGGCCGGCGGTTCTTTGCCAAGAGCGTGAGGCAGGGGGCCATCGCTCCGAGGCCGCACGTGCGGCCCGCCCTGGCTGCCCTGGCGTCTATTTATCGGGCGTTGTTCGGGATTCCTTTGGGAACCATGCATCATGGCGGATAACTTAGAGGTGGTGAAGGCGATGGTGGCCGCCGCGAAGTCGGACATGGCCGTGGCAGCCAGAGTGAGCAACCGGGTGTACTTCGGCTGGGCCGAGGACGATGTTGCCATGCCGTTCATCGTCCTGTACCCAGTGTCGCCGGATGGGCCGGTGAGGTGCTTCGCGAGCGACGCGGACTTCCAGGAGGTCACGTTCCAGTGGAGTGTGTTCGACCGCGGGCCTGGCGTGGCCGTCGTGGAGGGCATTAAGAGCGACCTGGATCTGGTGTTCGACCGGAAGACATTGTCGTTGGATAGCAAGACGTTCATCAGTTGCGAGCGGACGGGCGGATTCGGCCCAGAGTGGGATGGCACCGCGTGGAACAGGATGGTTGACTACCGGATTAGATTCAAGTAACGAGGAGATAGATCATGGCAGAGATTTCTGGATATGGCGGGGCGATGGTGTTCGGGACGGCGATCAGCGACACGAAGCACAACGTCCATAGCTGGTCGCTTGATTACAAGTGCGAGGCCCTCGATGTGACGAGCTTCGCGGACGGAGGCGACAAGACCTTCATCCGCGGCCTGAAGGAGTGGAGCGCGTCCGTCGATGCGTACACCGATGCTACCAACGGCGACCCCGTGGCGTCCGTCGGGACCGTGGCGGCCCTGAGCCTGTACGTCAACGCCACGAAGTACTACTACGGCGACGCCCTGTGCACTGGGTTCAACAAGGCCACGAACGTGGACGGCGTGGAGACGACCAGCTACACCTTCCAGGGCCTGAGCGACCTGGCCTACACGTAAGGAGAAATAGATGAGCGAGCTTGCCGGATACGGCGGCGGCGTCTTGTTCAGCGACGCTGCCATCACCCTGACCAACAGCACGTACAACCTCCACTCGTGGAGCCTGGACGTGAAGTGCGAGGCACTGGACGTGACAGGCTTCGCGGACGGAGGGGACAAGACCTTCATCCGTGGCCTGAAGGAGTGGAGCGCCAGCGTGGACGCCTACGTTGACGACACGAACCATCTTCAGCCCAGCGACGTGGGTTGTGACGCCAGGCTGTACCTGTACACCTTCAGTGACACCAAGTCCTACAACGGCCCGGCCTTGCTGACCGGCATCAACCCGGCCGTGTCGGTGGACGGGCTGGTGACGCAGACGTTGACGTTCCAGGGGTATAGCGACCTGACACTTACAGTTCCGTAGAGGAGACTGACTGATGGCTGAGGATCTTAGCAAGGCGGCCGGTAGAGGCGTTGAGGTGGAGATCGACGGCGCGACCTACAAGCTGAGCCCGCTGACGATGGGCGACTTGGCGGACTTCCAGGCTCATGTCCGCGGGCAGCGTCTCAAGACGCTCAAGGCGAACCTGGACGGCCTGGACGACGATATGAAGCGTGAGCTGATCCTGGGCGTGATCAACACGCCAGTGGATGGCGACGTGATGGATCGGGAGATGAGCAGCTTCGAGGGCTTCCGCTTCCTCCTGTGGAAGAGTCTGGGCAAGGAGAAGAAGGGCCTGACGGTGGAGCAGGTTGGTCAGATGATCAACACGCAGAACGTCAAGACACTCCTGCCCGTCATCCAGGCCATCAGCGGGATGGGGGATGAGGACCGCCCTCAGGAGGGGGGAGCGCAGGCGACCCCCTGAGCTGGGGTTACTGCTACTCCCTCCTGATTCACTTCTACGGGTACGTGGAAGGCGACATCGACAAGTTGACGCCGATGCAGTTCAACGACAGGATACGCGACGTGGCGAACGTGAAGGAGATGCTGGAGAACGGCGGCAAGGGTCGGCGGCGGCGGGACCGCACGAAGCATAAGCAGCTGATGAAGCAGTACGGCATGAAGGTTCCGAAGGGCTGGAGGTAGGCTTAGATGGCCAAGATAGCAGAGCTGTACGCAGAGTTCTCCGCCCGCGGCCTGACCGGCCTTCAGGCCCAGATGCGTGCTTTCCACAAGAGCCTGGACACTGTTCACGCGTCCTTCACGGCCGTGGCTCACTACGCCAAGATCGCGTTCGTCGGCGTGGGTGCTGCCGTGGCCTACGGTGTTCACTCTGCCATCCAGTTCGAGAAGCAGATGGCCATGGTCAACACGATGCTCGACAAGAGCGTTGGTTCCTACCTGCCCAAATACTCCGTCGAGCTCAAGAAGATGAAGGTGGAGTTCGGTGAGAGTACTGCCACGCTGGCCAAAGGCCTGTATGATATCCTGTCGGCGTCGATAGACCCTGCGAAGGCCCTGGACGTTCTAAGAGTATCGTCTCAGGCGGCCGTCGGTGGTATGACGACCACGGCCGTGGCAGCCGACGCATTGACTACGATCCTCAACTCGTACAAGATAGAGGCGGGTCAGGTCGAGTCCGTCAGCGACAAGATGTTCCTGACCGTCAAGCGTGGCAAGCTCACCTACGAAGAGTTGGCAGGGTCTATCGGCAAGGCTGCGGCCACAGCAGCCATATCTGGCGTCAGCTTAGACGAGCTGCTGGCGTCCGTCGCCACGCTCACTCGCAACGGCATCAAGGCCGACCTGGCCATGACCGCCATCGTGGGCACGCTTCAGTCGTTCTTGAAGCCTAGCGACGAGGGTGCGAAGGCGGCCCATGCCTTAGGCTTCGAGTTGAACACGGCCACTCTGAAGACCTTGGGGCTGGCAGGCGTGTTCAAGCTGCTCAATGGCCTACAGGCTGAGCAGCTCGCCACGATCTTCCCGAACATCCGCGGACTCAAGGGTGTGGCTGCTTCGATGCAGGACCAGGCGGGCTTCGCCTACGACCTGGCTCGTATGATCAACGCATCCGGCGAGGCCCAGGAAGCCTTTGGGAAGATGTCGGAGACGACGGCCTTCAAGCTCAACCGGCTGAAGCAGCAGTTCTCCGCCTTGGCCGGAGAGCTAGGCGTCGCGTTCGTTCCTATCGTCCGGGATGCCACTAGCCTGCTGGGTGGATTAATGGAGGCGGTCAAAGAGCTGGACCCTATGACGAAGGCACACCTGGTTACGATAGCCGAGTGGGTGCTAGGGCTGTCGGCCGTCCTGATCATCCTTCCCAAGCTAATCGCTGGTATCAAAGCCCTTGCCGCCGCCATGTTTGTTTTAACGGCTAGTAACCCCATGACGCTTGCGATCTATGCTTTTATCGCCGCTATCTATGCTTTTATCGCCGCTATCGGTCTATTTCTCTATGCGGTATATCGGGTAGCCGACGCGTACGCCGATCTTAAAGCTGGCGTAGAGAAGGTCCAGATGAATATCACGAAGCCTAGTCATAGAAAAGAACTAGCCGCCTGGGCGGAAGGAGGCCAGAGGCGGGTCAGCGAGCGGGCCTCATCTATCTCCCGTTCGATGACCGAGCCCATCACGGCGAAGACCCCAGGAGCGGCGGTCACTGGCGTCAGCACATACGACTGGCGGAAGATGAGCGAGAAGCTGGCCGGCGGCCTGACCGACGCCCAGGAAGGCATCATCCGCGGGCGATTCGGCGAGAAGGCAGCCGAGCACTTTAAGATCACGGCGGAAGGTAAGGCCAACGTTGCCGAGCTTCGGGCTATCAAGACGGAGCTTCAGAAGGCGAAGAAGGAAGGCGAGCTAACCGATTACATGTATGGCGAGTTGACCAAGCAGGCTGAGGCTGCCTTCTTCGCCAAATCAGAAGAGCTCAAGGTTCGGGCTACGAATCTGCCCGGCATCTTCGGTGAGCTAGGAGAAGCCAAGCCATCCGGCGGCGTGTGGAAGGGCCTGACGGACGTGTGGCGGGATGCTCAGAGCGCCGCCCTGAAGCAGGACCCGCAGCTGGACGAATTGAAGAAGCATACGAACTACCTGAAGGCCATAGCGGAAGGCACTCAGTTCCAGTCCACGGCTGTAGGCGGAGGAACCTAACACATGACAGTCCTGAGCGACCTCTACGCCGAGCGGCAGGTCGAAGGATATGGCGAAAACCACACTAGCGGCGGCAGCAGCCTCACTGAGCGATACCTATGCGAATGGGCCGACCGGCTAACGTATAAGAGCCTGTTGATAGGGGCAGCCCTTAGCGACTCCTCTAGTTACCCAGGCTGGGCTTGCACAGGCGTCAATATCGCTCCGAGGGGCTGGGAGACAGGCGAGACCACCCCAAACAAAGCTGAGTTGACGGCTACCTATCAGGATCGGACCTCCGCCGCGGCCTCTGGTGCTACGAACTCCGTAGCTCTCAGTGACTGGGCTGAACATTGGGAGGGTGGTGGCGAAGCCATCACAGTCGGTCGTGGGTTCAAATGGCTGATCGACAATAAGTCTGTAGGCAACGACCAGTCTGGCGTCAAGGTGTTCCCACACGCGACCATCACACTCACTGGCAACACCGCGAAGGCTCAGGTGGGCAAAGGGAACGTGCTTGCTAAGATCGGCACGATCAACAATGCGGCCTACACGATCAAGGGCGTATCTTATGCTGAAAACACGCTGCTTTTCCAGGGAGCGGACTTCCAGGAAACGCGGAATGTCGCCAGCGACACTGTTAATCCATCCGACCACCGGGCACAGGTGACTATCAAGTTCTCAGTAAGGGTGGGAGCCACCTGGAACGAATTCTGGCGGGAGGATATAGACCCGCCAGGTTGGGACGAGATGGTAGACTCGGCGGGTAACCAGCCGTACGATCCGGCGACGTTTAGTGATTTAGACCCAAAGAACTGGTAATGGGCAACGAGGCGATCAAGGAGTGGAAGGCTGGTGAGCCCCTCTGGCAGAGGCGACTAAACCAGCTGGTTCGGGCCTCCAGGCGGAACATCGTAGGCGATAGCGTGATCAACGTGACGTCTACGGAGTCTTCCGTCCTCATCACTCACCAGCCGCACGACTGGGACTGGTTCCCGGCGAAGATACAGGCCGGCAGCGGGGCGTTCGCCGACCAACGATACTATGTCCAGCGCCAACAGATGACCAACACCGATGCTGGGGCATCAGACCTCCTTACATGGAGTGACTACTGGGCGGTGCCGTCGGACTTCAAAGTGGTCGCTCAGAACCTAGCGGAGGTCAATAGTCACATCCTGGGATCGGACCGCGTGGTCAATGTGTTCCGCCGCATGGACCAGGCCGGGCCGCCAGCACTATGGCGGTACTACATCAGCGAGCCACCGATCCTCTGCTTCAACTCGGACTTTGACAGCCATAGCGACCTCAGCGACCTGTCGGCCATCTACCGGGACATCACGGCAGACGACCCACATAAGCCGATAGCTGCCAGCGACTATTCTGATGACATAACGACGGTGTTCTTCCGCGGCCATAACTACGTGGACCCGAACGGGCACGTGAATCCATGGAACGCGGTCCGGCTGCCCCTGTGTTACCACAGCGACCATTACAAATCCGATCAGATTGCTGATAGTCATCTGTCTGACATAACGGGCCAGTGGGCAGACGGCAGCGACGTAGCCTACATCTGCCGCGGAGAGTTCTTCAAGGACCCGGACTCGGACTTGAATCCGATCTTACTGATGCGGCTAGGTAGCTCGGCTTCGCCAGCCTGGTTGATGAGCGACGTTACTCTCAGTAACTCGGACAACCTTACAGCCTCGACGACTACCTGGGACATCAACAACCAGGGGGCAAATACCGGCTACAAAGAAGCCCGCCTGACTCGTTGGGCGTATGACCAGGCAACCCACAATATCTATGGATTCTACCGTATCCGTACGGTGAATTCTTTCGGTAGGATAGTGGCGGAGACGGCAGAGACCCGTTACACTATCCATGCAGCGGGGCCTTGTACCTAATGGCTAGCTACGGTCTGAAATACAAAGTGGGCACGAGCGACCTCATCTGGGGGTTAGGGGGCAAGCTCGTCTATCTCTGTGGCTGTGAGGCATGCGCGGAAGGGACGACCCAGATCGGCTCTATGAGGCTAGTTTTCTCAGACATATCTACGTGTCCAAACTGTTGGGCAGCAGGCGGAGGCTTCTACCGGAAGTGGATCACGCCGCCAAACTGGAACCAGACCTTTGATACTGTCAGCGATGTATCAGACGCCTGTCTGTGGACGGCAAGCCCCGCCCTAGGCTCCGTCGTCCATGTATGGGAGCCTCCATTTGGTGAGGCGTTCTGCCTGGCTGGTTACCCGCCAGACTCTGTGTATGAAGAATCTAGTTCTCTCGTCGCCCTGAACATCTACCTAGACCTGGTTGGTTGGGTCCGCAAAGTCCAGACCAGTCTCCGTTTATCGGATGCTGTAGGGAACTTCTTGACGCTGTATGGGTTCGAGGGAGAAGAGACAATAGCTGCCTCTGCTGTCTACGATTGCTCGGATGCCTTTTCATACAACAACGAGTTCAATGCCTCTAGCGACTGCGGGGCTTCGATAGGCTGGTGGGGAGGGAAGGTCGATGGAAGCAAGACCCCTTGATAGAGAGACAAAGGATCAATGGAGGGATCGGATCATCCGTGATCTGCGTAGGCCCGGTCTTTCCACGGAGAAGTTGTCAATCTCCTCGATAGCCGGCAATAAACGGAGCAAGTCTGACATCGATGAGCCCTGTCGGAGCTGCGGGGATGTCCTGACTCCTAGCTGCGGCCGCTGGTCGTCTTGTTGCGGAGGGATGGCAGTGATGAATCCTACGATCCCCTGCCCGAAAGGTCTGATACCGATGGTAGAGGAGAGATCATGAGAAATATAGCCGTAGCGGCCGTCCTAATCCTGGCGTCTACATCCTGTACATCCACGATTGACGCCCCGGTCACAGTGGCTGCCCCCGCCAGCCGTGTATTTCCTGTGGGGTGAGACGTTTGAGAACCCCGCCATCCCATGCCTCAAGGGCTTGATCAAGATGGAAATAGCTAGAACATCATAGGACGTCCTAGGAACAAAGAACGCCCCGGAGGGGTCTAACTACCCGTCCGGGGCGTCTTTTTGTCTCTAGCGACCAGCTAGAGGCCTTGTCGGGGCTTATGCCTGGGGTTCTCACAGACAGCCAGGGCCATCGGGGCCGGGAAACTTGAAGTGCGGGTTGGTGTTGCCACAGCCGCATTGTCCCATGTCACTTCGCTCCTTTCGTGTCCGTCGCCGGGATCAATCGCGTCTCGTACTGCGCCCGCACGGCATGGCAGACTTCACGGATGCGCGTTATCTCGGAAACGCGGAAGGTCCGTGAGCACACTAGGCAGCGCTCGTGAGGCGTATGGACCTCATCGCAGTCCGCCATCGGAAACCGGCACACGGGACATTGCATATCAGGCTCCTTCCGCCAGCAGCCGCTGGGCTGCGCCGCATCACAGTTCTATCTCCACCTGGAAGCACTCCCCCGGCTTTGTTCGTTTCATGGAATAGCCTCCCAGCAGGGGCACTTCTTGCCATCGTTCGGCATGATCCCAGGAGGCCGCGGAGTACCGGGCATCCCGAAACCATGGGTGTAACTCGTCGGGAGGACCGTAGGCCACGGGAACGGCCATTCGCACAGGGCTCGCGTCCACTGCTCAGCATCGCTACGGTCGCCGTCAAACCATCGGCAGTAGCGGCATAGGTGTTTGGGCTTCATGGCTTCCGTCGTCCCTTCTTCATCGCTGCAATGTGTCGCTTGTAGCACGCACGGATATGGCTAAGCCGGCCACGGGCGTTGTTGGTAATGACTTTCCCGCATACTGGGCACGGAGTCTGTCCATAGACCATCGGCGGGCGCGGTTCATCGTCAACGTGTGGCCTCACGACTTCTCTCCCCTCACCGCCCGGCGGTAGGCGGCAATGATGTTCAGCCGCTCATGCGGGATTGTCTGCAAGTCATATTCGGCGGCCACCTTCTCGGCCAGGGCGTCGTCGGTGAGGCGGGAGTCCACGACACGGCGGTTCCAGGCGGTCATTGCTTTGCTTTTGAGCCGAAAGCCGGCCGTGCCAGCGCCACAACCGCAGCAGTTCCGATACCAGTCGTCCCCGCCCTGGACGAGTTCCGAACGCGCGGAACCGCAGAATGGGCACGGCAGGGGCTTGTAGCGGTCGCTCATTCTGGCACCTCGACGGTCACGCGAAGTGTCATGCCGGGCTTCGGTAGCGGGCCAGCGTAACGGAACTGGCGACGAATCTCACGGGCGGTTAGGCAGTTCCACCCTTCTGTGGTCTCCAACCACCTAGCGCCTGGCGCCATCGACGCCCACATGTCACCGAAGTACATCAGATCACAACGAGGCCCGGCGTATAGATTGTACCGACCCTTCTTCGTCGGTCTTTCTTCACACAGCCACGCTTTGAGCTTCTTGCGTTTCATAGGTTCTCCTTCGCCGCTTCGGTGGCCGGGCGTCCCAGGGCCGCATTGGCAAGGGCCGTCGCTCGGTTCCACTGCCTCGCCCACGTCGGCAGCGGCGGACCATTTTGGACGGCTATCAGTTCCTCAAGCGCTTCGCGGAGCTTCGCCAGTTCGTCGAGCAGGGACTGGCCGGGGTTGGCGTCGCGGGCCAAATCGCCTGCCTTTACGATGTACGACTTGCCGCCATCTTCGACATCGACGATGTACTGGAGGTGCTCCGCCATTGCCACGCACGCCGCCCTGGCCTCGTCCCGCTCGACGAATAGCTTCTTGCACTCTTCCGCCAGTTCGTCGTGGGCGGCCTCTATCCCTTTGGCGTCCGCGCGGGCCACAGCGGTCGCGGTCTTCCACTCGTCCCGCTCCTTCTCGATCCTCTCCCGGTCGTCCGTGTACTTCCACAGACTCGCGACCATAGCCCTAACGGCCGACGGGATGTGGGGCGTCTCTGGCCTCGCATCCAACGGCGCGGCCGAGTACAATTCTCTCGCCTCCGCCATCTCCTTCGCGAGCACATCCGCACGGGTCTTCTCGGCCTTGCCGAGTTGCACGCACGCCCGCGCCTCGTCCAGTAGAGCCACCACCTCTGCCATAGGGTGCTTGGGACACGCGAGTAGATGCTCGGCCATTCGTCCTCGCCAGTCGGCTTCCCGCCGGTCGGTCGTCCAATCACAGAATCCGCATCCGACAGTGTTCTCGGCCTTCTCCGCACGGGCCACGACGGCGGCGAGCAGGCGGCCGAGGCCCATGATCGTGCCATCGCCTTCATGCACAAACGCCTGTCGCTGCTTATCCCAGCACTCGTCGCAGTACGGCTCCAGGCCCAACACGTCGTAGCGCGAATCCTCGCCCTTGCCGGCGTGGCCGGTTAAATCGTCGCAGTTGAAGCACCGCTCTAGGGGCTTTTCACTCATCGCCCGTCTCCTTTCTGCCACTTGCGGAACAAAGCATCATGTAGTTCTTGCCGGCTCAGAGCAACAACGCCCTGTATCCCTCTAACAACCGCAGCCACGGTGAACGCTAAAACCACAGCAGCAAAAACCCACTTCATTTTGACGCCTCCTTCTCGTATGTGTGCAGAACGTCCAGAATCACGGGCCTTTCGCCGCCGTCGCATACCATCTCTATCCAGTCATAGAGGTCGTGGAGTGTCTCGCATTCCCTCAGCGAGTCAATAACGTCTTGCTGGTCTTGCTTGCAGGCGTCCTTCTCGGCGGCGAGCTGGCGGCGGAGGCACAGCACCGTCACCGTCTCCCCATTGCAGTCAGACCCGCACTCGTAGTAGACGTAGCCGTTGGTCGTCGGCACCCGTGCCGCTCCGCACTTCGGGCATGTCTCGCTCATCGTCTGTCTCCCTTCTGTCGATGGAACACCTTGCGCATGCCCTTCTCCGCCATCTGCTCGCCGGCGAATCTCGCCAATGTGTCCTCGTCGCCATGCCATCTGCACCGGCCCGTACACACGATCTGGCCGAATACGTCCGTCTGCGCGCACAGGCTGCCGCCGCACCGGGGGCATTTGAGACCTATCTTGCGGAGCATGGTTACGTCGCCCTTTCTAGCTTCGCCGCAATGTCGTCAGCGAACTTGGGGTTCTCGGCCCGTACGCTGTCGGCGTAGGCTTTCATCGCCACGCGGGCGTGGGGATCATGGTGGCCGTCCAGACGGAGGACGAAGTACAGGGCGTCACAGTCAACGGCCGTTGACCCGGCTCCTTCGCAGGCCGGGCAAGCCATGTGCAAGTCTCCCACTGGTCGGCCATAGTAGCCCCGCCCTGCGCACGCCTTGCAGACCTTGCGAATGACGTACTTCCACTTCCACCCGTCGCGTTTCCAGTCTTGGTCAGGCATTGGCTTTTGCTCCTTCCATCCGCCTCTTGAGTTCCGCGATCTCGCGTTCCAGCCGGTCAAGCCGCTGGCGGTTGGTTTCGTGGGGGACGGAGGGGGCTGCCTTGCGACAGGCGATCCAGACACGCTCGGCCCACTCGGGGTGCGGATGGTATGCGCCCGGATTGTCTCTGGCAATCAGGTTGGAACAGTCGCGGCTCACCCACCCGTCATCCTTGCCCGGCACGAACTCCCGGCACTCCCCGGTCAACTCCCACGCGCTGTCGGCCGGAAACGGCGGACGCGGGGGGATGGGGAGCCAATTGCCGCTGACGATGTTGTCCTCGTAGGCAACGCCGCCGACAGGTCGGCCCAAAGCGAGGGGGTGTCCGCCCCTGTCGTCGGCGAGCCCGATGATTTCCGTGTACCGCGTCGCTGTGCCAGCCACCATGAGCCACTGCCCTCGCCGGTCGGGATATGCGGGCGTCGCGGCTTCGACGGGCTCCCAGGACCAGCGGCGGGGACCCCACGGCATAGGGCTTCCGGGGTTCTCCCCAACCTTGACTCCAAATGCCTCGTCCAAGTCGGTCACGATCCAATCCCCCTTCTTCGGGCACAGGTTGATCCCCGTCAGCCGCTTGTCCGGCGGGCAGGCGGGCATGGGAGGGACGCGGGGGTCCACAGTCAATGTGTGCTCGCCCCACTGTCGCGTGGAAGGGATCGACATCATGCTTCCGCTATACATCCACAACACCTTGCACGGGTGCTCCCCATTCTCTGGCGGCCCCACAACCTCGTAGACCGTGTGAACCGGCACGCCTACGCAGTGCCACTCCTCCGTCCTGTCGGGCGTCGCGGGCTTCTCCTGCTCGACCTTCACCCCCAGCGCCTCGGCCACGCAGGCGATCAGGGCAAGGTCGTAGGTGGGGAAGCGGACCATTCCGTCTCCGTCCTGCCGCACCGTGCCCTGGATATACCTGATGATAAACGATCCCTCGGAGATCGCTTGCGGCCACGGCCCGTCAGAGGCCTTGAGCACCTCGATGGCGGCGGAACGGCGGGATGCTACATCGACCGCCCGTGTCCCATAGGCCAGCCCATGCCACTGAGGCATACCACCGAGCGCCTCCGTTACCCCCTTCCCCAGCGGCGTCTGCCAGTCCACCCACGCCTTCTCAGCCCAGTCCTTGTCGATGTTGATGGTCATGCTCGCTCTCCTTCCTGTAGAACCCAGCCGCTTAGGTGAACTTGCACCCTGGCCTTCTGGCCCTGCTTGAGTTGGCGAATGAGATCAAAGCCATCACCCAGCAGGTCCGACAAAGGATCGACGTGCAGGCTCGCCAGAATAACGTACGGACCATGCGTCTCTGGGCGGTACGTCCTTGGGGCCGCAAAGTGGATCGTGTCCGCATCGCTGTCGTCACGCCAAACCAACACCGTGTTGCTCATATCCGTTCCTCCTCTGGCGGGCATTGCGCCAACTCAGCCGCCTGCAACAGCTTGCCCAAGTACAGGCACACGTTGCAGCCGATGCGTCGTGACTGATCTGTTATTGAGATGCCCCGTGGGTCGTGGGCCGTTCTCTGCTGGTGTTCGCAGTAGAGGGCCAGCGTTAGGTCGATCTCGTGCGTGTTCATTTGCTGCTCCTGTTTCCAATCGCTTCGTCGAATCGGCAATAGGTATCCACGAGGCCCCCGCCCTTCGCCCGCTGCCACCGTCCCCGCTCACAAAGGCTGCGTCTGATCGAGCATAGAAACAGCCACCGCAGTAGATTCATGCACGGGCGACCCTGTATGAACTCCACGGGATACCCTGTTCGATCTAACCACACAATCTTCTGCGGTATCATGCCCTGCTCCTCTTTCCAGATATTCCGTTGTGGAAGACCCGCCCATTCGCCCCTTGCCGCCGCAATCGTCTGCGTTCCTGTCTGCGAATGCGCTGCTGGGTCCACCGCCCGGCGAGCGTGACGATGATTGCGTGAGCATCGGCCGCGTCGTCGTTGCCCACGCAGGCCAACTCGGACAGGCACGCGGCGGCCACATAGAGGGCATCTTCGTACTTCATGCGTTGCTCCTCTTGCCCAGCCGTGTCTTGTGCTTGCGGTCTTCCCAGTGCGTGCCGTTGTTGGCGTTCGCCTCATTGAATGCCTTGATGCCCTCTACGAAGGCATCGGGCAGTTCGGCCTCGCACTCGTCGTGGTGTTCTTTTTCGGCTTGGTTCGCCACGTCCTTGGCGTCCAGAGCCAACGGTTCGTAGGTGGTCGTGAAGACGAACTCCGGAACGTCCACGCCATCCGCTTCGTAGCATTCGATCAGTTCGTCCTTGGTCTCGCAGAATCGCTCCTCGTCATAGAGGAACGGGCCGTCGAAATCTATCAGTTCGGCAGCCGCAAGGGCCTCGCCTTCCCTCTTCTCGCGGTCGGCGGCCTCGCAGCTATCGCACATGCTGTGACCTTTGACGTATCGCCCGCCGCACTTGCAGGGGAAGTGAGTCGCGCAGCAGTACCGGGCCATCGCCTCGTCATTGCCCCAGTAACGATGGCACTTGGTGCAGGCCCAGCCGGGATACTCCTGATCCTCCGCGACGATCTTGCAGCGCACGGCCGCCGTCTCCGATGGGCGGTCCTCAAAGCCGCATCGCGGCCCCTGGACGCACTTGCCGTCTACCATCGGGTTCCCACATTTCAGACACGTTGTTAGCATGGTGTTGCTCCTTTCGTTAACTGCGGCGGGCGGGACTCGAACCCGCCTGTAGGCCAGTCATACGCTTTCCCTTGCAAGCCCTTCGCCGAACCGCGCTTTGTTGTGCCCGCCCATCGGCTTTCGCTGGTCGCTGCCAGTTGCCCCGCTTGTGACAGCGGGTGCAGCCGACGGAATGTAGTCGCTTTATGGGCTACGGGTGCGCGTCCCGTACGCCGCGGGCCTCATTCGGCCCAAGCCCCGCCCGCCCCTGTCGGAGCGGACGGAGCGAATGGAGGCCCTGGCGGTTATTCCCTGAAAGCTGTTCCACGGAAGGAAAAACATCAGGGACTGCGCGACACTCGCCAGTTGTCGCCGATTCGCAGGGCCGGGGGTGCCAGAGTTGGAGGAGGAAGAGGATCATGGTGTCGTGCCGGTCTCGATGTTGATGATGACGCTCTTGACGGACAGCGGCTGGTCGCTGACGTGGACGATCTGCCCGCCGCTCACATAGTGCTGGTGGTAGTTGCCCTTGCTGTCGAACCAGAAGAGGTACTCGGCCGACGAGCCGAATGTGCCGTCGTCCTGTACGACCTCCGGGGAATACCACTGGGCGCTGGTCTGGTAGCCCCAAGCGGGAGCCCGCGACCCAGCCGTCAGCCGCTTCCCGCCGCTCGTCACCTTGCCATCCACGGTCGAGTAGATGATGACCTGGCCGCTGTAGGCACTGATGACGTACAGGTGCTTGATGCTGCCGGGCTTGTTGTCGGCTTCGAGTCGCTTGCGAACGTTGCGCTGTTCGACCGTCAGGCCATCGGCCCCGACGTTGATTGTCGCCGTCGTTTCCCGCACACCCGTCTTGGCCGTCTGCCCGCCGCCCGACTGCTGTTCGTCACAGCCGCACAGGCCAAGCCCGGCACACCATGCCAGCATCACGATTCCCAGATTCCTCATGTTCGTCTTCCTTTCACTGTCCGTCGTAGGGTTTGTATTCGCGGGGCAGCGGCTCTGTCGCGCCTTGCGGCAGTTGTCCCGCGTTGCAGAATCGCCAGTTGAACTTTGCCATCTGGGCGTTGTATTCGCCGCACATGGCGTTGTACTTGTTGCGGAGGCCGATCCGTTCACTGGCCTTCAGGGCGGCATCCTCACGCACGTCGCGGGGCCACTTGAATCGGTCAAATCCGTAGCTCTTGGAAACATCCGCAAGCAGAACGTCGTAGGATGCGAGTTGTGCCCGTTTGGCGTCCAGGGCGGCCGAGTAGTCCTTGAACCACTCGTATTTCGTCAGCAGGGCCGACGGCCCAAACTCCTTCTTGGCGACCACGGCGGCCACACTGAACCATCCGCCGACATACCCGATGATCGCCAGGGGGACGGCTACGCAGAAGCCAAACACGATGATCTTGGCTACCAGAGGCCCCGGCCTACACTCGGCCGTTCGTTCCCACATATTCCATCCGTTTCTCATCGTCTTACTCGTTTCTGCCCATTGGGCGTTGTGTCAGTCCATACGGTAGTACTTCACGCCGCCGATCGCGATCTCGTCAGGGCCGGCCTGGCGGGGCGCGGGTTTCTCCGTTTCCTTTCGTACGTCAACCTCCGTGCAGATCAGGAACTTCTCTGCATCAAAATTGAGAAGGTTGAGGAAGCGATCCTTCGTGGCGTTGGGATACACGCGGTCGATCAGGAGGTCTGGGGCACAACGGAGTCGGAGAGAGTCCTCGATGTATTTCTTTCCGCTAGCCATTGCCTGACTCCTTGCTTGATCCTTTCGCCGCTATCGTATTCTAGGGTTGGAACCTTCTTCTGTCGCCACCCTAGCGTCCGTTGGAGCTGGGCCTTGACGGCGTCCTTCCGAACCTTGTCGAAGCCTAGCCATCGGAACAATACGTTGGCCTGGGTGTGACCAGATCCACGCTTGTCGAAGGCGAAGCGGATCAGGTCGTCCGGCGGGTCTAGGATAGCCCGGACGACCAGCCAGGTGTCGCGGCTTAGGTCCTCCAGGCCGATCTCGGCCAGGTCCCTCTTGAGGGCCTCGCGGGCGGTCGGACAAGAACGGTCCGCGACCATATCCTCCAGGTGCGTGGCCTCCAGGTGCGTGGCCTCCGTGTCGCTCTCGTCCCACTGGGTCAGCGTAACCTTCCTGTGGGACTGTTTCACGATGGCCCAGAGGTGCTGCCAGAGCCTCTGGTAGAACCCGGTGATGAACTGGCAGCCCCGGCCAGGATCGAAGTCGTGGCAGAACTTCGCGTAGACTAGCAGTCCTTCTTGGTACAGGTCCTCAGGTTCTATCCCAAGTTTTCCCTTGGGTATTCGCCTCATGGCGAAGTTGACCTGCTTCCAGATGAGAGCCTTGAACTTCTCGGGGCCTGGGATGGTAGCGGAGAAAGACGCACTCATTGGGCTTCTTTTCCTTCGGTTAGCGGGTTGGTTGGCTTAAGGACTTAGGTATTATCGGATTTTTACCTATGGAAGTAAAAGGAAAAATCCTAGGATTCGGAAATTATCTCGACCCTGGCTTCGCGTTGTTGTGCGTCACCAGCGGGTTCCCGAACGTGTGGCCCAGCGACGGGTGCCGCCTGACGTCAGCCTCGATCCAGGCCATCACATGGGCCTCTAACATGTCCAGGTACTCCGTCCCGATTCGAGTCATGCCCAGGGTCGGCCGGTGGGCCTCCTGTAACGCGAATATTCGCCGTTTCAGCTCCGTCCTGTTCAACAGTTGGGCCATGATCTTCGCTCCTTGTTTGGGTTCCAACGGTTCGTGTTGCCGGCCTGCGACAAAGGCCAGCAAGGGGGATCGTCAGGCCGATACGGTGAAGCCAGCCGCCTTGATTCTGTCAATATCGGCCTTGCACCAGACGAAACGGTCATCCCGGAATGGCCCATTGAACCAAGTGAGGACAACCGCCAAGTCTCCGCACATTCCGTGTTGCGCCGGGTTATGAGCCAGACACGCCGCGCGATTATGAAAATAGGCGGCGTCGAATCCGCGTTTCTTCGCGTATGCCACGAGTTGCCTTGCTTCCTTAAGACTCATTGCCATACTCCTTCTCGTGCCTCGAAACGCCCCCGCGAACCGCTCGCGGGGCGTGTGCCCCTTACTCGCGGTCCAACTGGTGGTTTTGAAGCTCCATCAGGATTTATATGAACGAACGAAGTCTAGGGACGTCTGGAGCACGTCAGCCTGCCGCTCGATCCGGTGGATGTGCCGGGAGTCTAGCGACCCTTCCAGCTCCCAGTCGATGAACAGGCAGGGCTTCGTCTGGCCCGTTCGGAATATCCGCCCCTCCGCCTGCTCCCGCACCACGGCCCCGTACAGGCCGTTGCTGTAGAACCCGGCCACCGTAGCTACCTGGAGGTTCAGGCCGACGCCGCCGCTCCTGGGGTGTGCGACAAGCACTCGGCAGTGCGGGTCACGCTGGAACCGCTCGACAGCCCCGGTCTTGTCGTTAACCTCTCCTCGCAGGGCCACGTGCGGTATCTTCTTCTTGACGCACAGCTCCTCCAGCATCCGCCCTTCCTCAACGTAGGCGTGGAATATGATGATCTTCCCGTCCACCTCGTCCAGGGTGTCCGCCACGTCGTTCAGCTTGGGGTTGTCCTTCAGGCGGATCGTCTCGTCGCCCACGATCAAGAACCCGCCAGCCACCTGGCTCAGCTTCCCGGCGGCCTGTTCCGACTCTATGGTCACCTTCCGGCCGTACAGGTCGAACTCCGCCCCCAGGGCGATGGATCGGTGTATCCTCACCTGGTCTGCCGTCATGGCCATCGTCCGCGTCTCGTACATCCTCTCCGGCAAGTCCACGCACTCCTCGCGAGAGAACCGCAAGGTCACGGGGGTCACGCGGGCCAGCAGGGACTCACGCTCCTCCGGCTTGATCTTCCAGCCGCCCCAGAAGTCCTGACGGAAGTACTGCTTCAGGAACCACCACTGGTTGCTGCCCAGCGTCTTGCCGTCGTCCAGGCACCAGTACTCGCCCCACAGGTTCTGCTCGATCGTGCTGATCGGCGTGCCTGTCATGATGATGGCGTGCCTGGCGAGCTTGGACAGCAAGTGGAACGTCTTGGTCTGGATGGCCTTTGGGTTCGCCAGGGCGTGACACTCATCCGCGGTCACGCCGTCGATCCTGGCGTCCTTACACAGCTGGAAGTTCGGCACGTGCTTGACCCGCCGGCGTCCGTCCTCGTCCTCCGTCTCGACCGTGTCGCAGAAGATGGACAGCAGGCCCTCGTAGTTGACGACGTACACGCCAGGCCCGCCGTTGAACAGGGCGAATCGGCGTTCGTCCTGGGTGCCACGGAGGATGATAGGACGATGATTGGTATGAAGTCCGATCTGCTCCGCCCAGCCGCCCACCACTGAGTTGGGGCAGACGACCAGGTGCCTCTGGGTGTCCCAGAGGTCGTGAAGATAAAGAGCAGTCAGCGACTTCCCTGTGCCGATCCCGTGCCAAAGTGACACGCGGGCCTTATCGAACCCCCAGGCCAACGATATCAACTGATGACGCTTCGGAGGCGTCTTCCAAGACACGCCGTCGAAGATCATCCTGAGATCGTCGTCCTTAAGGTCTTGGAAGTCCATCAGTCGCCTTCGGTCATACTAGGCTTGTCTGGTAGTTCAGCCCCTGTACTACGAGCAACGTGCTCCGCGTCTGTCTCCGCCGTCGCGTCGGCCAGCTCGGCTCCTTCGTCCACCTCACCCGGCAACCAGCTGTCCGTGCAGAACTGCCCTATGTCGAAGCAAGGCACGAACGTGCAGCCCACGTCCAT
>ERZ1292632.854-Hain-H43-01um-R2-854-length-32836-cov-8_pt1 | contig 25175 bp, 43 predicted proteins | sample MGYA00564407_ERZ1292632 | MGnify/ENA primary metagenome ERZ1292632 (study PRJEB36523, sample SAMEA6512637) | groundwater metagenome | collected 2019-01-08 | study: AquaDiva: Metagenomics assemblies of 32 groundwater samples | reverse complement strand
GTCATTTCACACCCCAAAGATTTTGCCTGAGTTCTTTTAATCTTAATTCTCTATAATTTCTGAACCATTCTAAAAAATCTTCTTCTGTTAAAATTGGTTTGAAATTCTTGATAAAACTTATATCGCAATCTTCATCAATCATCTTTTCAAACTCGGCTTTTTGATTTTCTTCTTTCAATTTAAACCCAATTCCCATTTGAACCATTTCTTCCCTTGCTCTCTCGTCAGCGAGGGCGATTGCTTTCAAAACAAGGTCATTAATTCCTTCTGTATCATAAGTTTCTCTAATTTTATTTGAAATATGCAAATGCTGTTCCCATGCTTTTTTCAAAATTTCATCGTCGTTTTTCATATAATCTCTCAGTTTCAAAACCTCCTTTAATCTCTTCCAAAACATCAAAAGGAACTCCCAATGACATTAAATATGTTTCAAGTGCGAAAGTAGGCTTGTCACGAGTCTGAATAGAAATTTTCCATAAATCAAAAATCTTCTTAACCTCGCTTCTTTTCATCTCACTTTCAAACCTGAAATTCTCTTCTAAATCATAAGTATCAGGGTGAAGGTTAAAAAAGGTTGAATTTTTAGAATCTACCTGCTCTTTGTTTTCTTCGTTTATTATCATATAGTAAAACATAGCAAAATATAGTTTATAAATGTTGTGAAAATAAATTTGATTTTCAAGACACCTTTATTTCGTGTGGAACTTTTTGTTTTTTCCGAATGAAGAAATATCCTTCAGCACCACATTTTGGGCATTTGCAGAATATTTTTCCGTCTCTTTGGAAAATAAACAAGGTAATTCTTAAAGAACAATTTCTGCATCTTCGCCTATATCTTTTTTTAAACATTTTCGGATATACTCCGTTTAAGATTTAGATTTTAATTACTTATTACTTATTTAAGTAATATGGAAATCGTAATCTGTGTATTGGTCTTCATACTGGACATCTCCTGAATCGTCTTCGAATGCACCCAAGATGAATGTTCCATCATCGTCAACTGCATCTTCTCCAGAGAATCCATCAACATAAACAGATGTGAAGTCAATTGCATAACTTGATGATGCTTCTATTGTCAAACTCAAAACTGCAAGAACTCCTTTTGTAGGAAGCCCTGAAACTTTGAACATTTCATCATAGTTCGTTGTTGTAGCATTTGAAGATGTCAATCCTTTTGGAATTGAGTCTTTGTATTCTTCAACAACTACCCCTGATGTAGAGCTACTCATCCTTAAATCATTGACAGCAGTTCTATTGAAAATTTCAACATTAATGTATGTTGGGTCTATTGACTGATGCCCAAGTGACTGGATTTCAATCTGAACTGTCTTTGTAGAACCTGCAGTGATTGAGCTTAAATTATTTGCTCCGCCAAGTGCATGATCTGATAAAGTAGTTCCGCCATCCTTCACAGTCATATTTCCTCCATCACTTCTCCAGAAGTCAACATTTATCTTGTTTGACGCACAATTTTTTATCTGGAATGGAACAACCCTGTCAAGATGCGATGCTTCTGTTACAAGAATTCTTCCTTCATCTCCAAGATTAAAATCTGTTCCAGAAACTCCTGCCGTCAAAACAGATGCTTTTCCGCTAACTTCTGATCCTGCTCCAGACACATCAACAATGTATTGATAAGCTGAAGCTCCTGAAGTTTCAGACTGAATAGAGGCATTCCTTACTGTGATATCAAGATATGGTGCTTCAGCACAATTTTGTGTAACTTGTAGCTGTGTTGTTCCACCTGCTCCAGATTGAATTCCGACCCAAGTGAATACACCAACTATTGCTACTACACTCAATACAAGAATTACCCATATGACTGGACCAACCCCACGATTATCACTCATTAAATTTCTCATTATAAATACCTCCTTTCACTAAGAGAAAAAATAAATTTATTGTTTAAATTCATAATTATTTTAATAAAATTCTGTTTATAAACAGGGTAGAATGATTTGACACCCATATTTATAAACTATGTTTTACTATGCTTAATATGGATAGATTAAAGGAAATACTCTATCTTTCCAGGATAATCCAAAGTAGACTGAAAAATGCAACCAAAAGCGATTTTGAAAGAATTTGTGAAGTATCAGAAAAAAATCATGGGTTCAGAGAATGGTTAAATTTGCTTATTGAAGAGGGATTAATTATCATCGATAATGGACTTACTCCCAATAAGGGAAAGTGCATGAAAAAAATAAAGAGTAGTTCTGAGGGTGAAATTCTTAGATTTATTTTCTATAGGGATTATGAGGGATGGTATTAACTTCTTTGCATAAAAGACGGAAATCCTGTTCCTGCTAAATACAGGATTAAATTAATAACTCCGTGGAAAGGCAATAAATAAACCAATATTGCAAGTAGCTTTTTTTCTATGCTTAATCCTTCTGAAATCTTCAAAGAAATGTCTCCATCAACAAGCCCGAGAATTAATAAAAGTGCATTTATAAAGAAAATGAATATTATTCCTGTTATTAGTGCTGATGTAATATTATGGCTCAATGAAGACTCAAATCCCCTGCTTCCCCTCCATTTAAAATATTTATAAGCAATTGTAAAGGGGATAGATATTAAAAATATAAGTCCAATTATTTCCCACCATAAAATTACCCATTTCCAATAATAAAGAATATGCTTCCATGCCCCTATTTCTGGCTTAATTCCAACAAATTCTTCTGGATTGGTTCTTAATGTGTTTGTTATCTCATTCACCTGACTGTCTGCATTTGTCAGACTAAGACCTAATTCAAAAAAAGGATGTGCAGGATTATTTGTTTGGTAGGCAACCTGGATTGAACTTACAACTGTTGGAAGAATTGAAAAAATAATGATGAATAGATACCAATGGCTTAATATAAATCTAAAGGATATTAAAGAAAAGATTTTATTCAATTTGAAAACAGATTGATACCAGACCATAGAATTATATATTTTTTGGGTTTTTATAATTTTGTTTTTTGAATTTTTGTTCAGAAAATATTTCATAATATTTATAAACTATGTTTTGCTATAAAATGCTATGAATAAAAAGAGGATAATAGAAATCCAGAGTAGTCAAATAAGAAATCTTTGGTTAACTCAATTATTCTTATTATTTATTCTTTTTGGAAATCATATGAATGGAATAGTTATAGATTCCAATGGGAAGAAAATGCCCGTATTATTTGATTATAAAATTGAGAGCGATGGTTATTTTTCTTATCAAAATGATTCTGAAGTGAAATATCCTTATCTTAAAGATAGGTATCGCATTTATCAAAGTATGTGGTCGCTTGGAGATTTTGTTATGGCTATAAGTCTTTTTTTCTACCTGATATTTTGGTTTTCTATAATAATAAGTAATAACAAACTTGAAAATGAGAAGAGATAAACCAAAACAGATAAGACCTCAAATAAATAAAGATGGGATGCCTATAATTTCTGGAGCAAAGGAGAAAGAGAAAAAAATAAGCAAAAGAAATTTCAGCATTTCAAGATATGAGAAATCAATTCTTTTCAGAAAATACAAAAAAGAAGGGATTAATTATGAACAAGCGGAAGAAAAGATAAAGAATATATGCGATAAACTTGGATCTATTTACGAAAAATTAAAAAAGAAAAATCTCTCTGCTTCTGATATTGAAAATAAGATGAAGGAGGAAATTGTAAAATATTACTGATGAAACAAATTTTAAGTGATAGTGAACTTGAAACAATAAAAGATAAATGCGAGAATTTAATAGACATTGAAATTATTGAAGAACTGAAAAAGCAGAAAGGCGATACTTCAAGAATCAATATTGGAAAACTTTTTTTAAAATGCCATAATTGGCTTGATAATTCCCTTATCTTGCTTGGTGAAAATGATAAAGGGAAACTTAAAAAATACCTTGATTCCTTCAAGAATAAGGAATTAAGGATTTCCATTGAAGACTACGGAGATGGAAAAAAATACGGGAGTTATATTGCAGGAGAAAAAATAAAGGATTTGGTTGATAGAAAATGGGACAAAATGAATGAATTAATTAAATTGTTTTTCCAAATATTTGAAGAATGACTTATACAGAAGTAATCAAAGGGGTGCTTGAGAAAAACCCAGAACTTATGGAGGGAAAAGATAATAAAAAACTTAGTTATCTTGTTTACAAAGAAATATGCGAAAGAGATGGTGAAGCATTATTTATACCTTTTAGAATGTTTAAGAAACTTCCTGAATTTGAAACAATAACCAGAACAAGGAGAAAAATTTATGAAGAAAAGGTTAAAGCAAATTCAGAGGTTATAAAAAAAGACGGAAAAATGGAAATTGTGGAAATTCCAAATTCAATCAGAAAAAATATGTGGATGAGATGAGAGTCACCAAAAAACATAACAAGAAATTAAGCAGTGAAGGAAGAAAGGCAAAATACCTTAAATTAAAGAAAAACAGAAAAAGGAAAAGATGAAACTATTATCGCAAATAATAAGGAAGAAACTTGATTTATACAATGAATTTATGCTTAGAAGATATTACATAAGAGCATTATGGAATTTCTACTGTGTTTACAATCTTTCTTCTGCATACCTTAATTATCAGGAAGAAAGGAATTATTCGAGAAAAAGACAAAGAGTTTGGAATCGCTTTTTTAATATTTTTATGACAAAAAAGAACGATGATAATACATTCAGGATGATTCAAGTATTTATAAACAAAGATATGCAGATAATCATTAAGGCATTGAATCAAATGGAAAAATCAGATGAAAAATCAGATGGAGTTGTCGGGGACTTATATAAACACGGAACTATAGGCATGTTGGCTTATGAGTTCTTTTCAAATTAAAATGTGTAAATTCAATCCAAAAAACGATTCTAGAAGGCATAAATTTCCAAAAGGTTATACTCCTTGGAACAAAGGATTAACAAAAGAAACAGATTCAAGACTAATTAGAAGTAAAAAATACATAGAAAGTGTAAATGGTGAGGGTAATTCTTTCTATGGAAAGAAACATACTAACGAGGCTAAAAAGAAAATATCTCAAAACAGAGATTACAAAATAGGAAAAGAAAACCCTTCATTCGGACTTCATATTTGGAAAAATAGAGAACATCCAAGAGGAATGTTAGGAAAAGAAAATAAATGGGGTAAGCATACAATAGAAGAAAAGAAAAAAATTAAAGAGGCAAGAAAGACACAAATTATACCTAAAGTAGACACTTCAATAGAAATTAAAATTCAAAAATTTCTTTCTCTTCTCCATATCGAATATATAACACATAAATATATTTCTGAAATAACTCATGCTTATCAGTGCGATATTTTCATTCCTTCAAAAAAGATAATTATAGAATGTGATGGATGTTACTGGCATGGCTGTTTGATTTGTAATAAAAATATCAATGAGATTCAAAAAGAACAAATCAAAAAAGATAAATTAAGAACCAAAGAACTTCAGGAAAAAGGATTTAAAGTTTTGAGATTAAGGGAACATGAGATTAAAAAATTGACTTTAGATGGATTTTATAAAAAAGATAAGCAAGGACATTATTATATTCCAGAGGTTATAAAATGAAAGCACAAAATGATAAAGGAGAAATAATTGAATTGAAGGGGGACTCTATTGAAAGTTTTGAAAGAATTGAAGGAATCAAGGAAATTGTATTGATAGGCAAGAAAAATGGAGTCAGGAGGATTATTTTAGAGGAATAAAATGGAAAAAATAAAATCAGTAAGCTCTATTATTAGCCAGATTGTCTTAAGAAATCTTGGGGGTTATGCAAGTAGCTATTTGGGAAACGACATTTATTTTCTTTTTGAGGCAATTAATTTATTACAATCTGATTTGGGAGAGGATTATATAAAAAAAATAATGGAAGAAAAAGGAAGGGATTGGGAAAAGACAAAGAAAATTCTTTCAAAATTATCGGAGTTGTCCTTACAGGTGAAAATATTCTATGATGCAATCCAGGACAAAAGGTTTGAAAAGAAGGAGTCTGATGAAGTCAAGACACAATTAATGTTCAAAAGATATTTCAAGAAAACTGCAAAAGAAATCAACCTTATTAATTCAGAAATTTATGACATCTTTATTATTTTACTGAATAATACTTCTGTAGGAAAACAAACAATTCCAACTGAAGCATTTAAAGTTGTAGAGCATACTGGAATGAGAAAATTAGATACTACTGAAAAAAGAAAAGAGGGAATAGTGAGGGAATGATTTTATGAGATTTGTAACGCAAATAAACCAATATCTAAGCCTAAAAGATGAATATGGAAAAGTAGACAATCAACAGATTGGAATTTATGCCAAAAGTGGTTTTGGAAAGGGACTTGCTTCCGAAGGAATCATGGAAGAGTATCACAAGCAAGGATATACAATACTTTGCATTGCAGATCCAAAGGGAGTTTGGGAATCGGCTTTTCAGATGTTCAAACCAAATGAAAGATACCATTTAGAGCATCTTAGCAAAATAGGAAAAATACCGCAAGAAAAGAAAGTTAAATTATACCACCCATTCAGCTTTGCCTTGCCTTCAAATGAATATCTTCCAGAAATAAATTTTTATACATTCAGCCTGAAGCAATTGGGAAGACCTGAATGGAGTTTGATTAATGAAACAGAATCCGATACAGACACGATAAAGATTATTTTACAGGCATCACAAGAACTTACAAAAGAGGATGGGATTTACAACTTAATGCAAAATGTCCAGAATATGATTAAAGGAAAAAGCGAAGGCAGGAAAAAAAAGGCAGACCCGAAAAATTTTTACCTTGAAACAGGAGTAGGAACTACAAAGTCACTTGCCGAGATTTCAAATCAAGTTAAGCCATTCAGAAGGGAATATCTTCTTGCAAAAGATTCCAGTCCATATAACATAAACTGGGAAAAAATTCTTTTGGACAAGGAAAATTACCATGTATTTTCAACCCACTGGATTAAAGATGAAAAGATTCAAGATTTTGTCGTATTGAGTTTATTCAATGGGGTAGTTGAAACATTAAGGCATCTGCGTAAAAGCTGTAAAGTTCTTGTTGTTCTTCCAGAAATAAACAAATTATGCGGATACAGACCTGAAGGACACAAAAGGATTCTTTCAAAATACATAAAGGAATTTTTGGGGATAATAAGGAACATGGGTTCTTCGAGCCTGTCCGATTCGCAGGTTTGGTTGGATGTTGATGAAGAAGTCAGGAACAAAAATACTGAAAGTTTTATAGGGGAGTTAAAGGGTGGAGTTGACATTGACAGAATCACAAAAGCGTATGGATACAAAAGGGAAATCAAGGAACAATTGAGAAAGATGGAATACAAAAATTCTTATTTCAGAGTAGGATATGAAGATGATCCTGTTATTCTTTGGTTTTCATCTGCAGGACACAAGGAAGAAAACGATAACTTTTTTGACAGATACAGAAAGGAAAAGAAACTTTTGAAAAAGTATTCCGAACAGATAAATAAAATGAGAGAGATGTATGATGAGGAGGAAAATAAAGTCAAGGAAAGAATTAAGAAGCAGGAAAGATTTGAAAGGGAGAGGAGAGAAAAGGAGAGGAGAGAAAAGGAAGAAAAAAAGATTGAATCGCAAAAAACAGAACAGAAGATTGAAAAGTTAAAGGGAAAGGTTGATGAGAATATTGAAGAAAAAATGAAGAGATGCTATGAAATGTCTGTTGATTCAAACCTTGATAAAAGGGAAAGAAGCTGGAGAAAAATTGCACAGAAAGTTGGATTGAAAAGCCATCTGACTGCGAAAAAATATGCGGAGATTTATGAACAAAAAATAAAAGGTAATACTCAATTAAATCAATTGGAGGAAAAAATGCAAGAACAGGAATTTGCGGATGAAGAAGATGAACTTGAAAAATCTGATGAAGAGTCAGACGAAGAAGAATTCGATACAGAAGATGAAGATTAATTTTCTCAATTTGAAAGGAGGTGGACTATGGGAAAAATAGTTGTTAAGAACGCTGTCAAGAGAAAGCCAGGACATTTGTATTATGTCGATGGACAGGGAAATATTGGCGAGTCTGAAATGAGCAGAGGCGGAAGAAAAAAGACAGCAAAAAAGGGAAAGTAATATTCCTATCTTTCAGATAATTTTATTTTTTTAATTTTTTCTTTTTGGTTATTAAATTCAACAAAAATAGTTCATTGCTACACATATTCAACATGGAAAAACCTAAAAATTTAAAAATTGGATTTGGTTTGTTTTTTTAGAATAACATGGGTAACTTAAATAATAATAACAAAAATTCACTTGGGTTGGTTATGGAGAATAGTTGGTGTCTGAAAAAAAAAATATCTGGAAATGAAATCTTTAGAGGCATAAATCTTGGTTTATTAAAGGATAAAAAGGAAAATCCAAGTTCAAAATACCTTAAATGTTTCGTGAAAACTTTAATGGTTATATGGTTATTTGAAAAAAAGTTTACCCCTATGGTTTTTTTGGAATGTGATAATGACGATAAGACAGAAAATCTATGTGTGATTATGAAAAATAAAGGGGAACAAAAAGTGGTTATGGATATGGAGAATAACAAATGACAAGGACTTATGGGGCTATTGATAGAAGACCAAGAAAGAGATACAAAAGAAGAAGTGATATAGGTAAAAAAAGAAAGTTCTATGCAAAAAAACCTGTAAAGAAAAAGCGTAAGAAATATGGTAGATTTGTCCCTTATGTCCCAAAATCAGAGAAAAGAGACATAATAAAATTGTGGTTCTGGAAGGAAGAAAAAATGTCTTATGATGGATATTTGAGATGGTCTAATAAATTAAGACCAAAGATCAGAAAGATAATTTACAAGCCAACTTTAAGAATTGATGCAAATGTCCATGACATTAATAACAGGGGAAAACTGGAGAGTTTCTGTGAAGAGCATCTATATGAAGGAACTTGGTTAATCATGGGATTTTCTCGTGGGAAAAATAAATATCATGTCAAACCAGTCAAATTAGCAAAAATTAGGATTAAGGAACATCCAGACGGACTTAAAGCAAAAATGATTTATAATTATCGTTTGTTTCGCTATTGGTGGTGGAGGAAATGATTACAAATAAAATTATCTTAGGTGATTGTATTAAAGAATTGAAAAAATTACCCAATGATTCAATAGATTGCATAATAACTGATCCTCCTTATATGATTAGTCAAGAAGGGAAAACAATAGGAAGAAAATCTCTGAATTCAAAATAATAACATGAAAGTAATTTTATATCCAAGAGTTAGCAGTAAAAAACAATTGGAAGAGGGAGATTCAATAGATGCACAAATCAACAGATTAAAAAAGTTCTGTGCAGAAAAGAATTTTGAAATAGTTGATATTTATACTGACGGAGGGAAAAGTGCAAGTATTAAAGAAGACAATTTAAAACAAAATATCTCTGAAGATTTATTCTCAAATATTTATAACCTCAATGTAAGACCTGCTTTCAAGAAGTTAATGAAAGAAGCATCAACAAAAAAGTTTGAAGCAATTGTATTTTACAAATGGGACAGATATTCAAGGGATGTTGCATTTGCTGAATTGTCCCTAAGATACTTCAATCAATATGGCATAAAACTTATTCCTTCTGATGATTCTGATGATCCTTTTGTCAGTTCAATAATGAGAGCTATGGGAAAGGCAGAAATAGACAAAATGAAATCAAGAGTTAGGGAAACAAGATTAAATAGATTTGAACAAGGAAAAATGGTCGGAAAAGCACCTATAGGATATTTTTGGAATCCCAAGAAAAAAATCATGCAGATAGACAAGAAAAAAGCTGAAATAGTCAAGCAAATATTTGAAAGGACTGCAAAAGGAGAATCTTACAAAGGAATATGTGATGATTTTAAATTAAATCCTCAAAGTTATTATAATATATTAAAGAACAAAGTATATATCGGAATTATAAGTTTTGAAGGTGAAGAAAAGAGGGGAATTCATGAATCTTTGATAAGCAAAGAGGTTTGGGAGAAAATCAATGATAATAAGAAGATATAACAAATGCAAATGCGGAAGATTGAAATGTGGTGGCTCAAAGCAATGCAAAATTTGTTATAGAAAAAATAAATATAAAGGAAAAAGGAGATGAATAAAATTTATTGGATCTCGCTTATTGGAATTATAATTTTCACATCACTTTTTGTTATTTTTTCTGGGCTTTGGTTTTATTATGAAATATATTATCCTTCTTATTTGAGCTATCAAGGTGGTTGTGGAATTATCACAGAGGAAGAGAAAAATAAATTAGGGTATTTTACTGCGGGGCAGGTTACCTTGAATAAGAATGAAACTCCAAAAATAGAATTATTTGTTGATGATGTTACTGGAGAATTTACAGAGCATGAAATGTGCCATATTAAACAATTTGAAGAAAATCGCTTTTATTCCTGTTCTTTTGCTCCTGGAAGAATTGTTAATGAAATGGAATGTTATTTTAGGTAGAAGTTTTAATTATTCCTCATGTAATTTTTAGCGAAGGCAAGTGCTTCTTTTTTAGTATCAAAATATTTGACATCATAATCTTTTCCTAAAGCTGATTCGTAAGATTTTTTAGAATGATCATAAAAAATAACATTAGCATTATCATTCTTCCAAGATGAATCTTGAAAAACTTCTATGATTGTATCTCCTTTTTTCCAAGCAGGAGAATTTGCAGTTCCCCTTATTCTTTTCCAATCTTTTAATGCCATTTTATTTCATTGCCTTCAATACATCATTGTAATAAGGACTATCTGGTGTAATCCTTGCTTTGTCTTTTTCAAAGTAATCTGTCTGTGAATTACTTTCATTTTTAGGTTCTAATTCGTTTGGAAGATTATCATTATAACTTTTTGCATAAATAGTAATTGTTCCTTCTGAAAGTCTTGATTGTTTTGTGTAACCTCCCTTAGAATATCTTACAGGAATTCTTTTTCCATTATAAATAATTGCATGTTTTAAGAATTTTATACTCATATCAAACATAAAGATTTCAACCTTTTAAACCTTTCTAAATTGAATATTTGTTCAAATTATAAATCCAAAAATCAGAAGAAAAGTATATAAATAGTTAGATTCTTATTTTCTTATGTTTTCAATTTTTAATCAGATATTGAACAATTTTATCTTTGCTTCTTACCATATCAAGAGTTATTCTTCTTCAGAAAAAGACATTTATTTTCTTTTAAAATCTAAAGGGAGATATTTGCCGAGTCCTTGAAGATTGTCAGCAGTAATCTCCCTCTTCATATTATATAGATTCAAACTTAATAAATTTTGTGATTTTAGAACTTTTGTTCATAATAGTGAATTAACCTGTTTTTATCCTTAAAATCAGTTTTCCTTTGAATGGATTAAAATATCTTCTGCATTTTGAACACATCATCGGATTGGAAATCGGCACTCTTCCTATTTTCAAATCACTCCCATCATAGCCACAATTTGGACATTTGACTTCCATCATTTGATTTCCTGATGCTCTGGCAATTTAGTAAGCATTGAATTCTCTTGCATTATCGCTATCACTTGCTTTGCAATATTTCCCCTTGAAAAGTGCTTCATTGCTTCTGCTATTGCCTCGTCTCCGCCCGTAATTGCCTCTCCTATGATTGATTTTATGAATCCCAATTGCCCCTCTTTTGTCATCCAATCTTCTGTATAAGTTCCCTGCATATATTCTGGAGATTCTATTTTATGCCTTGGAATTATTGTTATGATTTCCCTTCTGTCTGAAGCATCCCCTTTCACAGATCTTTTCATAAGATAATCAGCACAAACAAAGCTTTTAATTTCAGGTCTTGGTGCTATGTCTCCCTGTTCAACATCCCAAGGGTAAAACTCAATGAAATGAGTTCCATTTTTATTCTGCCTTTGAGTTTTTATAATTCCAAAAGTATATCCTTCAACAACCCCTTTTATTGTTTTCCTTTTTATTTCAAGCAAGGGCTGATTTGGAGTTACATTTATCTTTTTAATGTCTTTGGAAAGCATTATAGATACAATTACGATTATAACTACAAATATAAATCCTAAAATAAACAAGATTAATTCAAGTATGAAGGCTATCACCCCCTTCAAGTGATTTGTGATTTCTCATCTGCTTTTTTCTGTTCTTCTGCTTTTTTAATTTCGGCATAACTTGGAGTGCTTGATTTTCTTATTGTTGTTGGCTTTCCAAACATGTCAAAGCTTGTTATTGTTTCTTCCTGGACATATTCAGGAGGATAATCCGCCATTTTTATCGCACATTCTTTTATTTCCTCTTCTTTCGGATTTATAAGAAGGGTTGATTCTTTTTCAAAATTCTGAAGATTAATTATCACAACTCTTCTTTCAAGCCTTTCTGTTCCGAATCCATCAAAAACTATTATCGGTGTGGGTGTCTGCCCTTCCCTTCCTATCTTGAATAATTTGTATTTTTTTATAACAAAATTGTCTGGATTATCTGTGTCGCATTTCATGTCATAAACTGCCTTTTGCCTTGCTGAATTCAAATCTATCTGCAGGACTTCTGGCTTTCTCCTTAAAAAGAATACTATTAATCCTCCGATAAGAATTGCAACAAATACAAAGAAGAAGAAAATCAATGGTATGAAAAACCAAAACAACCAAGATAAGTTAAAAACTATTACAATTATTGCGAGTATTGACTGGACTACAAAAACAAGTCCAAAGCCTATTATTAGAATCCATTGCCAGATTTTCATATTTCAAGAATCTCAGGGTTTAATTTAATTTTACCATCTTTTCTTTCTGTTAATTCAAGAACATTCAATTTTGAAATTGAATTTATGAATCCAGAACTTGTTACTGAATAGCCTGTTTCTTCCGCCAATTCTTCCTTAGAATAATCATTATAGGGATTTTCAAGCAAAAAGACAAATAAATCTCTGGGACATTTTTGAAGTTTGCTTATGAATAATTCCTTGGAGAATTCTCCGATATTTTCTGTAGCCAAATCAGAATTTATTTCTCCAATTGTAATTCTGTCTCCGATTTTCTTTGATAATGAGGCGACATTCAATTGTGACAAGGCATTAATGAACCCGCTTGATCTCAAGGAATATCCTGTAAGAACAGCTATCTGAGATTTTGTAAAGTCTTTCTCTGAATTTTCAAACAACAGAGAATATATTTTCCTTGCACAGAGATTTAAAGAAAATTCTGAATCTTTTTCAGTTACACTTCTTTGAGTTGGAAGGTGTAACTTAGGTTTCACCTCTGATTTAATTTGGTTAATTTGGGGTTGGGATTTAATCAATCTTGGATTTAATTTGGGAATTTCTTCTGAAGAAGCCTCGCTTATTTTTTTAACAAAATCAAATACAATTTTTCTGAATCTTATAAAATCTGATTCAAATCTTTTATAACCAGCATGATATTGGTTTTCGGCTTCTTTAAATCCTTGTTCTCTTGCCCTTTCAATCGCCTTTTCATCAATTACTTTTACTTCTTCCAGTTTTATTTCAACAGGTTTTTTTGAAAGTTGCATTTTTAGTCTTTTATTTTCCTCAATCAAGGTTTTTCTGTCAAGTTGCTCTGCTTTTGTTTTGTTAAGAACATTAGTCATTAATTCTTTTAGTTTTTCAATATCTATTTCTGATATTTTTGCTGATTTTGTGGCTTCACCTAATTTAGGAGTTGCACTTGTATCAAAGGTTGTTTTTTTATTGAATTTTACTTTTTTGAAGATTCTTAACCAAGAAGGAGACCAAACATATCCTTCACCTTGATTCAAACTTGGAAGATGCCCCACAATTTGTCTGTCTTCTCCTGCTTCCTGAACCCATTCTTCAAGGGCTTTTCTTTCATGCAATCCTGTAACCTGCAAGACACACAGACATTCAACTTGCGATAAAACTTCTTTATTTACAGATTGGGGTCTTTGGGTAATCATACTGCATCCTATTCCATAATTTCTTCCCAATCTAACAATATCTTCCCAAGCACCCAACATTCTTGCTTCATCTCCAATAAATTTTTGCGGAACAAACTTTTGGGCTTCTTCTAAGAATATATGAACTGCTGAAGGATGTGTTTTTTTTAAATGATAAAATTCTTCTGCAAAATCAGTTACAAATCTTTTTCTTTCATTTTTCCTGAATTCAGAAATATCAAGGACAACTGAAATGTTTTTCTCTATTAAAAGTTTAGCAATTTCTTTTCCCGATTCTGAAGCCAAAGGAACATCTCCATGAGATCCACCAATTATAAAAATATCTTTTCCTTTACCTTTTCCATCTGCATCAACTCTTAATCCCCACCAATTTCCAATAGGGTCTATGACTATCACTTGGGCTTTTGCATCAATCATATTTTCAGCTATCATTGAAGCCAAATAGGTTTTTCCACTTCCTTTTCTTCCTATCTGTGCGAATGTTTGTGTGATTGCATCTATTGGCAAACTTAGTTCTTTAGATATTTTTATTTCCATATTAAGGTAAAGAACGCCAAAATCGATAAGGTCCTTCTGTCAGGCTCATCTTTCTCCTTTTAATTCCCACTAAAATTACTGTTGTCACTATTCCCACAATTATTATTATGAAAAATCCGATAATCCATCTTATGTTTTGGCTTGTGTTTGCCTTTTTTTCATTTTCCAATTGCTTTGAGTAGGTTTGATTGATTAATTTCAGGACATCGTTTGTTGTCAATCCAAAGGCATCCGCAAGTATTTTCAAATCATTGGTGTTTCTTTGGGTGTCTGTCTTCACTGATTCCACTGCTGTCTTGAATTCAACCCAGTCTTCATCTGTAACATTTATTGAGAAATTTCCAGACTGATTTGACCCTGTGCCATTTATTATTGTCCTGTTCGGATTGCAGAATAAATTGTTTGGATTTGCATTGCAGAATTTCTCCAATAATGAAAAAACAAATTCGGCAGATTCTGTGTCCTGAAATACCTGAGAAAATGGCACGAATACGCTTATCTGTTTTGACTGCAACTCTGAATTCAAGGATTGAATTGTTATGTTTATTGAATAAGTCTTATTTGTTCCATCTGTATTAAAAATTGCAGGACTTATCTTATAAGCCACGAATTTTTGCCCATTTGGATTCAAGTTAAAATTATTTTCCTTTGGATCTATCCAGATTGAATCGGATGATATTGTTATCTGTTCCGCAGTCGTGTTTCCTATGTTTTTTATCCTCATTAAACCCTCTGTTTCTCCTGTGGCAGGAACTTCAAAATTGTCTTCAAGAAGCTCAAATTCAAGAGTTGTCGGATTTAAAAGGAAACTTATATTCAAGTTAAACTCATAATTATAATCTGGATTTGTCACTTTTTCGCTTGAAGTTCTTTCTATTACTTGAACATTCTGATGGAATTTTGGAAATTCATCCCAAGTTGGATCTGTTATTTCAAATGTTCCCAATTGATTAAAGGTGTGAGTATAGGTGCTTCCTGGGGTAATGGTTGTTGTGAAAAGGCTGGAAGTTATAGTATGTGATATTGTATCCTGATTTTTCCATTTTATTGAGTCTCCCTGCCTCAATAAAATGAATGTCTCTGAAAATCCATTTGGTGCTGAATTTATATTTGAATTATAAGTTGTCACTGCTGTTGGAATATCTGCAAAATATTTGAATTTTACAATGCTTTTTGCAATCCCAAAGAAAGAAGATGTCGGACTAAATACAAGAGTTACATTCTTTGTCTCATTTGCCAGAATTGTTATGTTTGGATTTATAAATCCATATTGTGTGAGGTTTGTAAAATTAAAGTCAAATATATTAAAGTTAAAATTATTTTGTATCTGAATTGTATAGTTCTTTGTTGAACTAATTTGCTGTGATAACACAATGGGATTTGGAGAAATTGAAATTGCATTTATGAAACTAATTGAAATCAATATGCTCAAAAAAAATATCAGACTATTTTTCATTCTTTTTCTTCAAGATTGTTTTTATTTCATCCAAATCATTCTTCAAATCTATCATCTTTTTTTCAAATTCCCTCATGCTTTTTCTCAAATCCAAACTTGAATCTTCTTTTATAATCCTTATTATTGTTCCGTTTTTATCCCTTTGAATTCTAAAGCCGACATCCTTCATAGTATCAAACATGTCAAAGATATCCCTTAAAGTATGTGGATGAATTCCTGAATTCCTTGCGAGTGTGGAGAAAGCAATTATGTCTCCTTCCTCAAGATAAGAAAGCTCCTGTGCAATTCTCTTTATTTTTTCTTCCTTTTTGTCTTTTTTAGGCATTTTGAACAAATATTCAGTATACTGAACTTATGAAAAATGTTGGAAAAAGAAATATATAAATCTATCGTTTTTTGAACAAATATTCAGTATAGTGAATTATCTTTTTAGATTTCTTATTGTGATTACAAAAAAGAGAATGAATAAATAAAACAGAGAAAGAGCAACAATAGATCCAATTATGTATATCCATATTTTTCCAAATCCAGTTATTTTTGATACTTTATCCATAAATTTTTTATCTTCTAAATTTTCCTGATTTAAAATATTATAATCAAAACAATCAATAAAAGTTTCGTTGTCTCCATTGCATTCCAAAGATCCATTTAAAAATGTCAATAATCTTAATTTCCCATCCCTGTATTCACAATAATAGGCATTTCCAATATCTTCTGAAAGATTAATGAATCCTATTCCCAAATCATTTGTCAGGATTCTTTCAGATTGGTTAAAATAAATATCCGTGCAATTTTCATTTCCGATAAATATCTCATAATTAAAATAAGTATCTGGAAAAATAGTTGCATTGTCCAATGGCTTAACATAAATCGGAGTTGAAGCACTTGCAAGACTTATAAAAAGTATTCCCATAACCGACAGCAGACCTGCCAACATGCTGTCTTGAAGTTGAAAGGCGTTTTTTTGCATTTTCAGGATTTCTTTGCAGTTACCCTCAGGTTTAGTTATGGGAAAAATAATCATTTAATTTGGTTTGCTTATCTTCTATGAATCCTGTTTTCCTTTTTCTTATGCTTAATCTTTTGTCCAATTTTTCCATTATTCTACCAGCCTGTTCAACAATCTTTACATGGGAAGCATAATTCTGTGCGATATAATGGACAGCCTGTAAAGTATCTCTCATTTTGAAAGGCATTGAAAGATACTCCCTTTTCCATTCCTTATCGTTTGTTTCTGCACTGAATTTGAAAGGAGAACCATCAATCCACGCTTTCCCGTCTATTTTATCTTTGGGAAATATCTTTTCCGCTTTCTTGTTTAAATCCAACTCAAAAACCTCACCCTTTCTTATCATATCCTCTGAATTTTCATCCTGTGTGGCTAAGTTCAGGTTTTTTGTCTCTGCATTCATTACATCAAGGATAACTCCATGTTTATTCTTAAAATAGCTAAAAATCCAGGATTTTACCTTAAACGCAAGATTATCCACCTCATTTAGAGATTCTATGTCCCTTGTCTTAACAAAAATAGTAATGGATTTATTGTTATTATTTCTGATTGTCAATCCCCCAAGATCTTTAAGTTCTGTATATTTTGGAATCCAATTTTTCAATTTATTTTTTATTTTCCAATCAGAATCAAGGATTTTTCCTTTGATTATCGGGATATTAATATTTAAAGCATGGAGGTTTGTTGTGGGTTTCTTCAATCCTATTGAGAACTGACTTTTACTTTTAAAAATTTTATTTATTTCACCAATTAGTTGTTTGTCATCCAAATCTTGGAGTATTTCCCAAACAGAATAGTGCTTTCTGATTATCTTGGCTTTTTTTAACGAGGATAAATAGTGATTTAACCTTTGTTTTGAGATATTTAAAGCGGAACAAATGCTATTTCGTTCCTTTCCATCTTCACCCTTATGTGATGGTTTTTTTCCCTGTTTTAACAGCTTGTATATAGAAAGATATAAGGTGCTTTTAGGATGAGTAAAATTTTTACTTTGTTTTTCATTGACTTTTACCATTTTTACCATGTTAAATTAAATAAGAATATTGTTAAAATTAACAGGATTATAAATATTAGCAATAACTTTTCAGGTAAAACCATTGATATCCATATATTTTTCACCTCTTGAAGCATTTAAATTACCATCCTAAAAATTATCCATAAAATAAGTATGATAGCAAGAATTCCAAAAAAAATGTTCCATTTTATCCATGTCTCAAATTTCATATAATCGTCTCAATCCTTGAGACCTCCCTTTTGTATAAGTTCAAATTCTCTTACTCTCCTTTCCGCACCGCTTCCGCAACATATAATGTGGAATTTCCTAAATCTTTCATCTCTGTCTAAAGCATTTAAAACAACCATCTGCCTGTTTAGTGGGTGAGGTTGCAGTCTGCCTCCCCTACTTCCAACTTCTTTTATAACTCCTCTCTTCAATGCTTCACCAAAAACATCTGCTAGTAATCCAAATTCATTATAACCTATAATAAATCCATTTTCTTCATTAATAAATTCTATTGCAACATCCCCTATTTTTGTTTTTACCATTTTCTTTATTGAATATCCTTTATACTTTGAATTATCCCTATTGTTCTTGATATGTAAAACCAAGAAAATAGGACTAAATAAATATAACTCATCCAAACAGCCAAATTAGTCAGATTGAAAAATACCAATAAAGATGGCAGAATAACCATTAAAACCATTCTTTCAACTCCCCCTAAATTTCCCCCATATCTCTTATGCTTTATGATTTTTTTCAAAAGATTATAAGATATTCTTCTCATGCCTTCCAATCCAAGTTGCCTGACTTCCTTCTCTGAAGAAAATAATTGCTCATTTGAAAGATTTTTTTTGTAATAATATATTTTGTTTATTATCGTTAAATTCAGATCTTTTAAGTAAAATAATAGGATTGAGCCAAAAACAAGGATAAAATTACTTGTATAAAGCCCAAGGCTGAACAAAAATATGAAAAATAGGAGAATCATCACCCTGTCTGAAATAGTGTCCAAAAACGCCCCAAATTCGCTTTTTTGATTGCTTCCCCTAGCTAAATCCCCATCCAATTCATCTGTAAAAAATATAAAATACATTAAAACAGGCACTATAAGATAAAACTCCCTTATTTCAAGCAGAGAGGCAAGAAAAAGGCATAAAATCGTGATAGGGGCTAAAATATACATCCTTGAGTAAGTTATGTGATTTGGTGTTATTTTCCACTTGTTTTTGTAGAAAAAATAGGCAAGTCTTATAGTTATTGGGCTTATAAATAAGATAGTGAATAATTCATCATTTGGCAATAGTGCTTTTTTCTTAAATTGTTTGAGGTTCATTGAAAATTTCCAATAGTTTATTTACATGAAATTCCCAAGAGAATTTTTCATTTAATGCTTTTGTTATTCCTATTCCATTTTCATTTCCCAATATAATTGGAACACCACTCGCCTTGGCTTCTATCCAACAAAGATTGAAACCACCAGAATAGGGTGGGTAACTCGCAAAAACTTTGCATTTGTTATAAAATTTATTCATTTCATTTGATGGAATATCTTTTGCAATTAATAAAGAAAGATTGTATTTTTCCGCTTCTTTTTTTATTGTTGCTTCATCATACATTTCTGTTTTTTTGTCAATCCATCCAAAATATTTTCTTTCTAGTTTCATATCACAAAATTCTTCTTTATCTACCCCATTATAGATCATAGTTGATTTTGGAAATCTTTTTTTGAGGCTTGGACCAACAACAACAAGATTTTTCCCAATAAACTTTCCTATTAAAGTTTGAAGCACATACCCTAACTTACCTGGATTATTCCCATGAAAGCATGAAAAATGATTTTTACTAAACAAGAAAATCTTACAACAACTCCAGTCTTGTGTGTATAATACATCATAAGATTCTTTTTCAACTTCTTTCTTTAGTTCAGATTCTGATTCATAGTCATCCCTTAAAAAAATCTTCACTTTGTGTTTTCTTTTAACAAACTCTTTTTTTATTTCGGATATAACCCTTCCTACACCCCCTGTCATGTTTATTGCAATTATTATAATTTTCATTTTTTAAATAAAACCATCTGTCCAGAAGAAAAATAGATAGGCAAAAAATTTTTATTAACTCCCAAAAATTCTCTAACTGCGAGATTAGATCCCGCTAAAGCAGGAGTATGCCCAAAATCTTCCACAATTATAACTCCATTTTTTACAATTTTATTTTTGATTTTATTTAAGGCATCTCTTGTTGGCTCATACATATCAACATCAATATTACAAACAGCTATTTTTTTGATTTCAGAAGGTAGTTCATTAATGCAAATATTTGATTGGATAATCTTATATTTATTCTTATATCTGCTTAACATTTTATGCAGAAAGGGAATAATATCCCTGTCATCTATTAAATGAGTTCCTTTAAATCCAGAATCAAAACTTGTAAATGCAGTGTTGTAATTAAATCCTTCAAAAGTATCAATAAAAAAACAATTTCTTTTTATATTTGCATTGTCCATATAACACATAGCCAAATTTCCTGAACTTCCAGTATATACCCCTATTTCCACATAATCTCCTACTAAATTTTTAGTTAATTTTATCATCTGGCAAATATTTTGAAAATCATCTTTATCCCAATGAGATAATTTTAAATTTATGGTATCCTTAAAAACATGTTTCATTGTTTTTAAACAGATTTTATCTTCATGCATATATTCTGCAACAGGATATGCATGTTCACTTTTATATTGAAAACCTTTTTTATTTTTGTTTTTTTTAAGGTAGTCTGTTAAATCCTCATCATTATCAAAGAGTTGATTGTCATGCCTATCTGGATTAAATTTTCTTCTGTTCCATATAAAATTTCTTTTCATTCTTTTTAACTTTTGTAAAATATTCATTTGTAATATGTCTCAATTAATCTATTCCCATTTGAAGTTTTTATTGGAATTTGGAAAAACATTTTTTTAATTTCAACATCAAATTTTATCTTTTTCACTTCTCCAAGATGAGATGTTACTTTCTTAACTCTCTTTTTCATTAATATCTTTCTTCCTGTTTGTATAAACTCCATCAAAATTTATCCTCTTCAATTTTGTTCAAATAATCTTTTGAAACTCCCAAAGATTCAAGATAGAATTTAAGGGCAAAGGTTGGCTTGTCTCTTTTCTCCAAAGCCAAAACCCATAAATTGAAGCTTTGCTTTACTTCCCTTCTCTTCATCTCTGATTCAAATTTAAATTCACTCTCCAAATCATAAATGTCAAGATTATTTTTCTGTGAGGGGGTTGGAGATAAATTATCCTTAATTATACTATTTCCTATTTGTTTTTCCATGTTCTTTCCTCCTTTTCAAATCTTTTTCATATTCTTTCTGCCTATTGAATGGGTTTCCTCCCTTTCCAGAAGTTTTGAAAGGATATTTTTGTTTACAATCCTTACAAGTGTCGCTTTTTTCCGAATAATTTCCACAATGTTTACAATTATACCTTTTAGCCATTTTATCCTTTTGTTAAATAATTAGATATTTTAATTATGATAAAAAATATTAAAAGGGAAAATAAAAAAGAGATGGATAAAATAAAAGGGTATCTAATTTCATCTACAAAAAAATAAAGAATTGAGTTAAATACAAATAACAAAAACAGAATAAACAATGCAATCTTGAAAAAAGTGGTATCTTCACCCATTTTTCCATTCTCCCTCAATTTTTCCGTCTTTACGATTTGTATCATCTTCTATTCTGACAATATCATGTATATGGCTCGTAGATACTTCTTGTAAAACTAAATCTGTTAAAGCAATGACCCTATGTTTTTTACCTGGTTCTACTGTGAAGAATTCATCTTGTTTCATAACCTTTTTTTCTATTACACCTAATCCATTCTCTAACCAAACCTCACAAATTCCAGAGACTATGTAATTAGTCTCTTTTTTTTCCCTATGAAACTGATAGCTAGTTCTATGCCCTGCATTTATGTAGATTCTTTTGTAGCAGTAACCATTTCCCAAATCTATTTCTTCCTGGTTTGGTTCATAAAGCAAAACTTCCCTTCCCCAAGGTTTGTGAATTACCTGAACATCTGATTCTTTCATCTTATTGTCATGCCTCCATCACAAATTATATTTGTTCCAGTCATATAAGTATTTCTATCTGAAGCCAAGAATAAAACAACTTCAGCTATTTCTTCTGGCTTTGCAGGTCTCTTCATTATTGAATTTTCTATTTCTTTGTAATGCCTTTCTGTCCAATCTTTTTTTGTTGTTTCGGTCTCAACATATCCAGGAGAAATTGTATTCACTTGGATTTGTGGAAATTCTTTTGCTAAGACAGATGTCAAAATATTTACTCCTGCTTTAGAGACAGCTAAAGGACCACGACCACTTGAGTGGGGCAGTCCTTTAATTGAACTTATATTTATTATTTTTTTGACTCCTAAAGGAATAGAATACTTGCACATATTTATAATACCCATTACATTTGTTTTAAAAACATTAAACCAATCTTCTTCAGTTAGTTCCAAGAAAGGTTTTGAAATGCTAATTCCTGCACTATTTATTAGAATATCTATTTTTTCTTTTGGTAAAATATTTTTGAATAAACTTTTGACTTCTCCTTCTCTTGAAACATCACAAGATACATAAGGACAATTTAATTTTACTGACAAATCTATAAGTTTTTTAGATTCTGTTTTTCCATGCAGGATTACATTGTATCCCTCTTTTCTGAACAAGATTGCTGTTGCTTCACCAATCCCTCTTGAAGATCCTGCAATTAAAACTGTTTTATTTTGCATTTTTTAATTCCAATATTTCTTTTTTAATTTCTTTAATATCTTCCCCTATTTGAACCATTGCAGGATTATATTTATAATTCAATATTTGTTCGCTTTGATTTGATTTGAATATATGAATATCTATTGCTCCAAATGAGATAAGCCCAAAAAATCCAATAAGGATTATTAAAATTGTGTATTTTTCTGGACTAAAATTTAGTATTCCCTTTTCACTTAGATTTGTAGTAAATAAATAAAGAAGCATTGCAGAATTTATTACTGAAAGAAAACTTGTGCTTCTTTGGATATAAAATTTAATATATACTACTCCAATTCTTAAATGTTCTAATAATTTTGTCATTTTGTTTCCTATGTTAAGTATGAGCAAGTAAAAAGAAATTGAAAACCTTTGCTCTTGTTTTCTTCGTTTAACTACCCATAGTAAAACATAGCAAAACATAGTTTATAAATATTATGAATTTGTGAAAATAATTTTAATTTTAGGATTTTTAGTTTTCCAAAAGTGGAAAAATCCCAACCATTGAAAGCATTAAATTTGGGCTTTTTACGGCTTCTTATTTTTAGAGTGCAATTTTTGTGTTTTCCTTTTTAAACCCACCGATTTTTTGTATTAGAATTTTAAAGTCTTTATAAATAGATTTTGACATTTCACCGAAGACAAACTGCTTTTGAAAATATATTAAGTTGAGTGATTTTATATAGATATGAAAAAAATAAAATGTAAGTTTTGCAGAAAAGAACTGAAAGACAACAAAGAAAAGTTCATACCTTGCTCTTTTTGTTTTAGGTTTAATTTGAACAATACTTATAAATGAAAGGGGGTGAAAATGGCTTACTTAGTTTATTACCAAAAAGAAAGAAAAGAATTCAAAGATGCACAAGAAAAAAAGTTGAGTGTTCAAACTGTTGAAATGGTCTATAAGAAATTATGCAAACATTACAAAATACCTCCAACAAGAATTAAATGGACAAGTGGAAGAAATCATCCAAATGCAGGTTGGAGTATAACTTTGAATAGAGATGAAAGATGGAATAACTTCTTGGTTTTATGCCATGAGTTTGCTCATCATCTTGGACAAAGAAGATATGGATTCAATGGACACAATAAAAAGCATTGGAGACTTATGAAGAAAATTATTAATTATTGCAGAAGAAAGAATTGGTGGGAAAATGAATTTGAAAGAAGACTTGAACCTAAACCAATAAAACCAGAACCTACTAAAGATGAATTAAGGCAAAAGAAAATCCAGAGGTTAGAGGAAAGCACTAAGAGATGCCTTTCCAAGATTAAAAGATACCAAAACATTATCAAGAAAAATCAAAGGAGAATTTCTGCTCTGAAAAGATTTATTTAATTATCCTTTTACCATCTTTTCAAATGCTTTCCATATAGAAAATCCAGAAAACATCAAACCAAAAATAACAACTAAAATAACTATTAAAGTTTGCAGATAGAAATTTTGAAATCCAAACATACCCAACAAATCACTTGCACCTTGATTAATCAATCCATAAAAAGCCCAAGAACCAGCTCCTATCAAAATGAATCCAAATAGCCCTGTGATCCATAAATATCTTTTTTTCATATTCTAACTAAGATCTTCTCTTAGAAAAAGAGAGGACATTTAACCTCCAAACAATCCTTTAAAGAATGAATTTATGCCTGAAAAGAATGTTTTGACTCCAGATACAAAGCTTGTTGCCCCTGAACTTACTGCCTCTCCAAATCCTCCACCAACAAAACTTTGTGTAACTCCGCTAACCCCTCCTGCTCCGCCCGTTGAAACAACTGCATTAGAAGAAGCACAATTCAATCTTCTTGCAGGAGTAGAATTTGTCCTGTCTGTATTTCCATCTGTTGCCTGGATAACAGTGTTATAAGCCCTACCTACAACTCCAACAGAATTGCAAGAAATCGTGGTATTTGAACATGCATTTGCTGTCTGTGTTGTTGCCACATCTGTAACTGTTCCATTTTCTATATCTGTAAATATAACTCTGCATGAACTGATTCCATGAGTATTGTCTGCATTTACCCCAGCAGTTACCAATGCTGAATCTTTTAATGTATATCCCTGAACAACATGCTCAAAAGTAGCACTTGATATTGTTGCTGTTGGGTTTCCTGCATCTATGTCAACACCAGTAGAAGTATCGCTTCTGTTCGCTATGTTTGTTTCATTTTTAACTATAGACCAAAAAACTGCATTATTAAAATCATCATAAGCTGTTGAATCAAAAGTTACATTGAATTGTGTATTTGAATCATTAAATTCATAAGCCCCTAAAGAAACATTTGTTCCGTTGGAAAATGCAAGAACAAACCAACCAATTGTAAGATTAAGAGTGTTTGTATCAAGAGTTCCTACAAGAGTGTATGTAGCACTATTTACAGATTCATCCTGAACAGGATAATCCAATGTAAGTGCATTTGCCCCAAGAACCAAAGGCATAGCAAACATCAATAAAGCAATTCCAAAGAAGATTGAAAATAATTTATTTTTCATTGTTTATTCATGGATTTTGAGGTTTATAAATATTTCTATTTTTGA
>ERZ1292632.1277-Hain-H43-01um-R2-1277-length-25189-cov-16_pt1 | contig 25189 bp, 44 predicted proteins | sample MGYA00564407_ERZ1292632 | MGnify/ENA primary metagenome ERZ1292632 (study PRJEB36523, sample SAMEA6512637) | groundwater metagenome | collected 2019-01-08 | study: AquaDiva: Metagenomics assemblies of 32 groundwater samples | reverse complement strand
CCTTGGGGGAGAGGGACCGGCGCGAGGGGGCCGGAACAGGGGGTCCGGCGAGCGAGCAGGAGAATGGATCTCGCTCTTTAGAGCGTCCAGGTGTGGTGTGGGCGCTCTAAGGAGCGTCCGGGGATCGCCCGGACGCCGGGACCGTCATGAGGGTGAATCATGGCCCTGGGCGGGCTGAACGGTTCCTAGACTATGCCGATTTCACGATGCGGTGTCAAGCCTTTTGGAACTGGCGCAGGTAGTCGCGTGCGCTTTCGAGCGAATCGAATTCGTCCGCGTTCCAATTTTCTTTTACGCGCTCGCGCATGTCCGCGATCAGTTCAGTGATGTTAATGAGTGATTGTGACGCGATCCATCTACGCATCGGGGCGTTGTATTCGATTACGCGGTCGAAGTCTCTAAGTTGAGAATATTTTTTCGCGTTCTTGTCTCGCGTGACAGCGGTAACGATTCCGAGTGAGTAAACAGTGCGCGAATACGTTCCAGTTTTAAATTGAAAGTAACTGTGCTTATCTTCGGTGAGTATCACGTCACCGCGCTGTGCCGGTTGCTGTGGCGTCTTGTCCATGCTTCGCGCCAATGTTTGCGCGATATGGGCCAGGTGCTCAGACGCTGGCATGTTCCCGCCTTATTTTCGGTTTCAACACCGGCAACCCATCCTGATCGAATTCCGTTTCCTCAATCGCTGCAATGCGTGCTCCAGGATATATTTTCGCAAGCGAAGAGTAAGCGTCTTGAACGTTTTCGTGTTGCACGCTCGCGATATCAAACGTGTATCCTTTCGGAGTCCGCACGCGAAAGTAAAACGTATGCGCGTTCGGGATAAATTTTCCGATCAGTCCCACGTTAAATTACGCTTTCGGATTTATCGAACAATTTCGCTTCGAGTGTATGGAGTCTATTCAGCATCATTTCGTCCAGGCGTTGGTGGGCCTTGTTCGCGGTTGTTTCAACTTGTTTGATTTTTTCATGGAGCCAGCGCAGTTCCACGCGCATCCCACCGTAAGAGATAAGGCCCGTAACGAGCCCGGTCAAGCCGGACGCCCACAACCATTCAGGAATCATTTTTGCCGTTTCTTTTGAAGTAGTCCGCCATTGCCTGCGCTCCGCGCGCTGCATCTTTGCTTGATCCAAACTCGAAGCCGTAAACGTCTTTCACGATGGAGATCAGCGCGCCGGTCATAATCATGACGAGATCGCGCTCGCCACTGGATATTTCCGGCCCGAGAAAAAGCAACCCCATCAGCGCGATGAATCCAATGATTGCGATTGCGGCGAGGGTATCTCCCCGGCGGTTGCGTCCGGTCGCAACCTGGATCGCGGTATCGCGGCTTCGGGCGGACTGGCGATCGAGAAGGTAGGCTGTCTCGATATCGTCCGCGCGCTCTTGCATGGCAAGTTGGAAAGCGCGCGTTTTGTCCGGCTCGGTCTGGATCCGGGTAATTGCCTCGTCAAGAGTTTTCGAGCCCGAAACGGTTTGTGCAACGGATGCGATTCCTTCTGCGATCGGGCCGGCGTTCTCGCCCGAAACCCATCGGGTGATCGCCGGCACGAATTGTGCCAACGCCATGACAGCGGGTATGAGGGGGAAGGGCATCAGGTCACGCTCCCGCCCGCGTTCACGTAAATGTTCTTCGCATCCGCGAGCGTGATCGGATAATTTCCCGCAAGCATTCGCGCAAACGCTTCCCATTCGTTCTTGAGTTTTGTCAGCGCAATGTCGAAATTTCCCGCTTCGATATCGGCAAACGCTCCGCGCCGGCGAAGAAGATCGACAGCGGCCTGGTCCTGGGACTTGGGTAGGAAATCCCCGTAGCGGGAGACTCCCCCGAGATCGTTCCAGGTGCGGCGTGTGATCTGGTAGGCACCGGCTGCGGTCGTCAATCCGCTCGGTCCCTGGATGCCGGCGAATTCCCCGGTATTGGCCGGGTGATCCCGAGCGTCCGAAAATTGTCCCCCGCCGACGAGCGCGTAGTAGTCACCGTTCGCTTCCGCTTGGCGGATGAGAGTCAGGAAAGCGCTCAGGTTCGGTCTCATGGGCGTGAATTCCTCGATATCAGCGGATTCAAACGTGCGGCGCAACGCAAACGCAGCGACAATCGCGGCGAGCAGCGCGAGGATTGTGGTTTCCGTTCGCATTCGGAAAAGCGGTCATTTCAACGCGTCGATATCCGCAAGCAACGCGTCCAGATCAGCGAGCGTGTCCGCGCAGACTGAACGCTGGTTTTCTATTTCCTTGCGCGTGAACGTCGCCGCCTGCGGTGCAATTTCCTCGCCGGTATCTTGGCTAAATTGCCGTTTGAGGCATTGGAACGATTGCCCGTATTTTTTGAGTTCGACGTATCCGCTTTGTTTCGATTGCCGGTAGTTGTTGACGTTCATAAACGCTCCTTAAGTCCAGCACGGAATGAACCGGTTGTTGCCGTTGATGGTCACGGGTAGCCAGAACGAAGGATTACCCGCCGATGGTGTGTTTGTCAAGGTGCCGGCTGATGCGCCCGCACCGTCAGTCTGGTTCGTGAGTTTGAGCCCGTTGTTGGCTTCGATCTGGATGGAAGTTCCCAGGAAAAGTGATCGCCATCCCGATCCTGATGCACCAATGTCTTGAGTCGCGCCAGCGCGAAGAAGATGACCAGAGAGTGTAGTGTTGCCATCGGCAGCAATTCTTGCGCGAATCGTGGGTTGAGTGTCTGTAGTGACCGACCTTGTTGCAAAGACCAAATCGCCTGCCGTGCTTCCACCAGCATTTGTGATTTGATATGCCAGCAATGCTGGAACATAAGTATCACCATTTTGGTAGACAAATCCTATTTGAGCGTAATCATTGAGTGTCCCAGTAGCTATTATTTTTGCGTTAAGAGTAACACGTCCTCCTAAAACAGTTGCCCCTCCTGCCACCGGAGAACTAACTCGAAGTTGATTCTGTGCGATTAGTTCCTGATTAAAGGCGATAAGAGTAGTTCTAATGTCTGCTTGTAGTATCGAATTTAGGTATATTCCAAGATTATTTGCTCCAATAAGTCCAAGCCCATTCGTTACACCAGTCGTTCCCGTAGGAACGAATCCAACCGCTGTCGCTATTCCCGCGCTCACTGTCAGGTCGCCGGTTGTCAGCGTAACCCCGCCCGAAAATGTAGCAAGTCCGGCTGCATTGAGCGTGAACCGCGTTGTCGGCGTCTGTGTTCCATCGGGCGAGAGCGCAATCTCGAAGCGCGTCGGCATGTCGTTGTTGCCCGGCGTGCCGTCCACGAAAAATCCCGCGTAGCCGCCGATGGCGTAATCCGTGCCGTCGTGTCCCACCGCATACCACTGGCCCAGGCCGTCGTTATTTTGCACCACGGCATGGTCCGCGCCTGCGGAGTGCGAGCGCGAGGTCACGATGATGGGGGAGAGCGTCAGTGAATGGCGATGAACCAGAAAGTGCGCGATATCCGTGTCGTTGATATCGCTCGACGCGAGATGTGAACTGTAGGTTGTGCCGTTGACGGTGATCCCGCCCGCTTCGGTTCCCGGCTCCCCGGCGATAACGTTCAGGACCGTCAGGGCGTTGGTCGCGTCGTCGTAGTTGAAATTCGCGTTGTCCTGCGCGAGCGTCGCGCCCGCTCCCACGAAGAGGACCGAGCCCTGCGTGCCCCCGCCGACCGCGTTCCCGATCGTGAGATCGTTGCCGACTTTGTTCGATCCATAAGGCATATTAAACTTTCACGTCCTCATCCTCGTTCTCTTGTTCGTCATCATGAAAACCGCGTTGTGGCTTGCGGTAGGGGAGCGTCCCCGGCGAAACGTCGGAGGTCATCACGCGATTTCCCACGCCGGAATCCGCGACGGCGACGAAACGATTGTTGGCGTAGGTGACGCGCCGCCAGTTATTGACGGCGGCTTCCACTTGCGCGGTCCAGGTAACGCCGTCCTGTGAAGTCATGACGGTGTTGTCAACCGAAGGCTCTATCCCTACCGCAACAAAAACTCCGTTCGCTGTAATGACACTGTTCCAGGGTGCGTTCAATCCCACGCGCGCGGTCCAGGTGATGCCGTCGAGTGAAGTCATGACGTTAACCGCGCCGATGTTCGCGACCGCGACATAGAGGCCGTTGGCGTAGGTGACGTTCCACCATTGGGAAGCGAAGCCGCTCGATCGCAGTGTCCAGTTGATGCCATCGGGGGAGGTTGCAACATCGTTCGCGCCGGTATTCGATCCGACCATGACGAATTGGCCGTTGCCGTAAGTGATTCCGAACCATACCGCAGTCGTGGCCGGTGTTGCCCGGATCGTCCAGTTGACGCCGTCCGGGGAGGTCATGACGGTGTTTGTCGGCCCTCCGGTTGAGGCGACCGCAACGAACAATCCGTTGGCGAAAACGATATCGCGCCAATCAATGTCCGCCGCGCTTGCTTGCGGTGTCCAGGTAACGCCGTCGGGGGAGGTCATCACGCGGTTTCCCACGCCGGTTATGGCAACCGCCACGAAGAGCCCGCGCGCGAAGGCGACGTTGACCCAGGAGTTGTCTGCCGCGCTCGCCTGGATCGTCCACGCGATGCCGTCCGGCGAAGTCATGACGCGGTTTCCCACGCCGGACGCGCCCACGGCGGCGAAAACTCCCGCGCCGTAGGCAACTCCCTGCCAGAGATTGTCTGCCGCGCTCGCGCGCGAGGTCCAGGTAGTGGGGATTACAGCGCGGCGGCGTCCACGGTAGGACATGGCGACACGCTCAGCGCGCTTTCGGTTTTTCCGTCCACTTGGCGAGTCGATCTGTCGCGAGCCAGTTACGCCCCGTGACGAGCCAATAGAGCATCGAGGCGAAAACGAGCAGCGGTCGCAGGAACAGGAAAGCGAGGCGCTTGAGAAACATGGCCGATCAATCAAACGCCACGATCGCGAGCCCCGGCGTCGCCGCTCCCGCCGCCGCGACGAAAATTCCGTTCGTCGGCACGATCCACGGCTCGTAGAAACCGAGATTGACTTCCAGCAGCACGCCGTTATTCACGTTCGGCTCGTAATCGAACCCCACAAAAATCCGGTTTGCCGCCGAGTTGTTGACGATGAAAAGATAGAAGCGATCGAGTTGTGTCGGGATGATTTGCTGGACGACGACCCCGGCCAGAAACGGGAACGGCACGAAGCGCCCGGTGCGCCGCCCGGTGCGCCGCCGGATGCGCTCCGCGACGAGTTCCGGCGATGCACCGCCGAATTCCCCCGGTTGCGTGGGAGGAAGCGGCAGTCCCGGTGAGCCCGGAACGGGATCCGCGGCGAGATCCTGAATGTTCCGGACGGTGCGCTCGAAAGGGTTTTGACCCATGCGGCTTACTCTTGCGGTGCTTGTTCGGGAAAGTTCTGGCCCCCGGTGCGGTAGTAGTAGATTTTCCAGCCGGTCATGGTGAGCCGCAGGTTCCCGGTGGTGACCGCCGCATCGAAATTGACCGCCGTCACCGACAGGTTGGAATTTGCCTTGAAAACCTTCGTGATCGGCAGGATGAAAGGTTTCGTCAGCGGCCCGAAAAGGCTTGTGACCGGTATCGCCGCAGAGGACAACTGTCGGCCCGATCCCGAATCGGTCAGGAGGATCGTCATGTTCGGGATCGACTGCGTGGAAAGCGTTACCGCCGCGCTCGCGAGGTCGAATTCGTAGCTCCCAAGCGACCATTCGAAATCAGAATCGGCCTGGATCAGAAGCTGGTTTGTCGCGGTCGCGCCGGCTGCAGCCATGTTGGAGAATGCCGGCACCTGATACTGAAAAAACTCCCGCATCACGGAAAATCCCGGTGGCGGCCCCCGAAACGCTGAAATCTGTCCCCAGATCAAATCTGAGTTAAGCGAATGTTCGTCGAGTCTCATATTCTGTTTCCTTCAAAGTTCTTCAACAAAACGGGCGGGAATCTTGCGACTCCCGCCCGTATTTCAACTGCCCTAGAGCGGGCTTGTGAGTTCGTTACTGTGCGTTGCGATACATGATCCCGTCGAGCCGCACGGTCACGCGCGCGTTCTGGTTGATCGCGACCGCGACCGGCCAGTTGAGCGTCACCACGAAGTTGACGTTTGGCATCAGCAGGATCGGCGGGTTGAGATAGAACGGACGGCCCACCGCGCGCGTTGTTTGCAGGCCCGAGAAGCCCAGGTTTCCCGACACTGCGATCGACGTGTCGGAGGCCGAGTAGGATTTCGCGGGGAAGGAATCCGAGCGCGAGGCTTGGAGATAGCTTGCCGAGCCCACGAAAAAGTCAAGCCAGCCCGAAATGAGGATCAGGTTGACGCTGTTCGCGGAGTCGAGTTCCGGGACGACTCCCACGGACGCGGCGGACGAGTTCGTGATGAACGCGATATCGAGCGGGCTCCAGGCGTTCGCTGCCGACACCATGCCGGGGTCCACGATCACTTCGATCGAAGTGGCGAGGAACGCCTTGGGGGAGGGCAACTGGCCGGCGGACTCCATGTTGGTATCGTCGAGGGTCTTGACCGCGCCCGCGCCGCCAACCGCAGACGTGATGCCTTGGCCTTGCGGAAGCTGGAAGTAGCGCAGTTGCGTCAATCCCGCGACCGGGTAGATTAGTCGATCGTAGAGCGGCTGGCGGATTGACGTGATTGCATCCGGCATGAAAATGCCGTAAGCGGCGAGTTCCGCGAGGTTGCGCGGGGGAGTCACGCCCGAGCCCTCGAATTCGCCGCCGATCGCAAGGCGCGGCATCGAAAGCCCCAACAGGCGGGCATGGCGGACGGCTTTCGTCCAGATGGATTCGTTTCTCATGATGGTGTCTCCGGGTGAGAGTTTGAGAAGTTCGTTATTGCGGATTTTTCGTGGCGGTTACCGGCGCGGCACGAACGCGCCCATGCCGGGGGCGTTCATTGCGCGGGCTCCGGGGACGAAGCGACCCATGCCGCCGTTGCCGGGGCGGGCGCTAATCACGCGTGCCGGCCCGATGTAGCCCAGGCCCGAGAGATTCATGCCGGCCTGGAGCGCGAGCAGTTTTCCGAAATCGGTCGCGGTCACGATCAGCGCGCCGATCGCGGCCTCGCGCGCCATGCGCCCGATGACCGGGAGCCGGGGGCCGAAGAGCCCGAGCAGCACCGCGAGCCCCGCGCGCGTGAGATAGAGCATGTTGCCCGATTTCAGTTGATCGGGAATCGGCGCGTAGTTGATGATGCCGTTCACCAGCAGCGCACCGGCTGCACCGGTCGCGGCGGGCGGAATGAGGGACAGCGGGCGGGAAAACGTGCCCTTGATGGAAACGGGATTCCTGCGGGAGCGGCGGCGGCGGGCCATGTGACTACCTCCTATCGGATTCAACAGCACAAGCTGCGGCATCACCGCTTCCTTGTGTTTAATCGGAGCGATCGACAATGCCCCGATTTGTGAACCGATACGCTCCACCGAGCAGGATCAGTTGTTTCCCGTCGTGCGAAGAAGCCAGGAGTGGCCGGGAACCAGTTTTAAACACGTGGCGATAATTTACTTTCTCACCGCCGCGCGTCGAGACATACTCTACCGCAGATAATTCCCCGATTGCAAGCGCTATTTTGGGAAGCGCCGGCACGTTCATGGTCGTGGCGCGGTTCGGGGCTCGCAGCATGAACCGGGAATAGCGGACAATTCCTTGTTTAATTTCAGAATTGACCGGATTCGGCTCGCGGAGATAGTGGAGCATCGACGCACCGAGATTGTATTTCTGAAACCACTTGCGCGCTTCCCGGAACGCTATCGCGACCGCTTGATCTTCCGGGTAACCTTCGGCCCGCAGTTTCGAGATATTGCGCGCGATCGTCTCGCGCGAATACCCCTGCGCCAAAGGATTCGACCTCATTCGGTCCACTCGATATTTTGGGGCGCGGGCAGCGCTTCCATGTGCCACGACTCGTCAACGCCAAGTTCACGCGCCTGGAGATAGTTCGCGCCGTTGTAGACGATCGTCGCGACTCCCGAGAAGCCGAGCAGCATTTGCTCGACGGGCGAGAGTCCGCGCGCTTTCAGCGACGCGTAAATCATGAACGGCCCGAGCGCAAACACGTCGATCAGGCGCACGGTTTGGGTTTTCATTTCTTGACACTTAATCCTTGCTGTCGCGCGAAACGTTCCGCGTCCGCAACCGTGATGATTTGCGGACCGTGAGTGCCAGCCATTATTTGCGCGGCTCCGAGCGTGCGAAAGGGACCGACTACGTAATTGAATCTGTTGCCGTGTGACGCGTCCGTCGGCGTTCGAGTTGCGCGAAAGACTTCACCTTTACCGTGATAGAAACCAACATAAAGCTTGCCCGTTCCGCTCGGATTCTTGCGCGTCTCCGTCCAGCGATATTTTCCGCGCCCGACGTTGTGTGATCCTATGTCAATGTGAACGTCGGGATTCGCACGCTGTTGTGGTGAACGGTTAAGCCATTCTTGCGCTTCCGCTTTAGAATTGAAACGTCCGTTTAACGGCGTCTGATGTGGCCCGCGCACGATATACCAGCCGCCAAGCAGTTTGTTGTAGACGATACGGAGCCCGCGGCTTGCCATTATTTTCTCCGTCCCATAAAAATCACTACCGCGATTACCGTCCCCGCAATCGCAACCGTCTGGATTCCCGAGAATACGCTGCGCGCCCCTTCGGAGACACGCTTGCCAATATCGGTCAACGCCCCTTCGCGGATTTCCTCGATCGAAGGCGGCTCTTGCCCGATCGCTTCAAATTCACGCTGCACCTGTTCCGCGTGCCACCATTCCCAAATATCGCCCCCGAGCGAGCCCCAGGGCGTGAAGCCCGAGAGTCCGGGCGGTGGTGTGGGAGCGCCGAGCAGGTTCCGCGCGCGGTTGACGATCGAGTGTGCCGCTCCCGTCATCGCGCGCAGTGTCGCAATCGCCGCCGGTGCGGCGACCGTGTTTAACCCCAGGACGCCGGATGCCGAGATTCCCTCGAAGCCGGGAAAGAAACTCTCCAGCCCGTTCGCGATATTGGCGGTCGCGAGGATCCCGCTGGCGGTGGAATCCATCAGCGACATTTGATTGTGAATGGAATTGAGCATGGACTCCCACGCGGCGCGGCGCGCAACATCATCCACGTCCGGGGGAATGCTTTCGAGTTCCAACGCGGTGCGGGAAAGCGTCTCCCGCGCCTCTTGAAAATCCGCAATCGTTTTTTCCCACGCTCGCGCCGGGGCCGTGGCACCGAACAAACCCCGGCGCGTTTCGCGCGCGATTGATTGGACCGAATTCACGCGACCGCCCGCCGCTTGATTACGAGCTATCGGCGAGTGAGCAGCATCGGCAACAGCAGCACGACGAGAAGGCCCCCACCGAGAATCATAATCATGCGCTGCGTGTCGGGCGCGAGTCCCGCGCGGACCTGCGGCGCTGCGGCGCGAAGGTAGGACTCGGGAAGCGGCGGCTGCCCGCGCCGCATCCGTTCCAGGTTGATCTGGTTTATGTCCTCTTGCGATTTTGCGGCGTAGTAAGCGGGGACGATCTGTTTCGCGGCGGAAACGATCTGCGACCAGGTGGATTCCGAACCCTGCGCGGTGGTGGGATCCGGGACGCTCACGGCGGTTCCTGCGGATTCCGCGCCGTAGTCGTATTCCCAGAAATCTTGCCCGAGCCCGCGAAGATTGGAGATTCCCCGGATTGTCACGGTTTGGTGATGGGAGCGCATGGTGTCAGCCTTTCCGTTGTGAGCCAATGACGACGGCGGCGAGAACCAAGCCTGCCGCGCCGAGCGTATATAGCATAGTGTTGTCCACGCCTCCAGTCAATTCCCGGTCATAACGCGGATCGTAGGGGGAAAAACCGATCGCGGAAGGTGACATTGACGCCTGCCCCGGCGGGACGCTCGGGCCGGACGGTTTCGCGAGCGCTTTCAAGGCAATGGGGGCGGCCTGTTTCGCAAGCGTTGCGAGACTTGGAAGCGGGATCCCGCTCGAAGGCGGGGGAGCCGATACCGGCGAGGTCGAGATCGGGGGAACGGCGGCGGCCTCGAAAACCGGCTCGGCCTCAAGCAACGCTGTTTCGTATTCCAAGGCAAGCTCGGCAAATTCGGCCTCGGTCAAAACGGCTTCGGTCCCGAATTCTGCGGCGAGCGCCGCCGTTTCCTCAGCCGCAGCCATCACTTCACCGGAAATTGTCGCACCTTCGGCAAGGAGTGAAGCGCCCTCAGCGGTCAGCGCGCCACCTTCGGCCACGACCAAGCCCGATTCGGTCACAACGCTCGCGCCTTCGGCAACGAGCGTCGCGCCTTCTGCCGTCAAAACACCACCCTCCGCGACCGTTGCGCCCCCGGCAAACGCACCGGAAGCAATGCCTGCGGTAAAAACCGCTGCGACCAGCACCGGCCCCTGCCCCGATTCGATCATGCTGCCGATCGGATCGCCGGGGAGCCCGATTTTTTCGAGCGTTTCCTGCCAGATGCGCGGGCCGCCGAAAGGCGTAAATGTGCTACGTCGTGGCAGGCTTGAATAAAACCGACGATAGTCCGCTTCGTTCACATACGGGAGTCCATTTTTTTCAACGTAAGGGATACCTCGTTGAACAAGCATGGAGCGAATCAAAGCCGCATCGTCAGCGTATTGGAAATTCCCAAAATCATCATGTGTGAAACTGCCGACAAGGAACAATCCAAGGCTCGCGTCGTAGGACGCATAGATCGAATCAGTGGAAAAAAACTGCGCGTCGGGCGAGTCCCATAAACCTTCATCGGAACTATCCCCGACAGGTAGCTTGGTCCGCACGTCGTAGACGGGTCCGCTCAACATGATTTTCTTTCCAGTCAGTTGTGAATCACGTAGCGGTTTTTTACTTCAGCCGCCGCGAATGGCAGTTCCCCCATTTGAACCGCTTCGGTTGTCTCCAGTGGAATCCAGGCGTTGCCTGCTTTTGTTTCGAGGTAGACGTGAGTCAGCGCGCCAGGACTAAAGCCCACGGCAACGAAACGTGTCGGATGACCGATCGCCTCCAGCAGCGCCGCGAGCAACGTCACTTTGTCATCGCAATCCCCGGTGCGCTCACGCAGCAACCGCGCGGGAGTTGCGAGCGTTTCCACGCCGTTCGGGTCCAGCACGTAGCGCACGCGGTCCCGCACGAAAGAAAAAAGCGCCGCAATCTCGCCGTTCCAGTTTTTTGACGCTAGGTGGGAAGTCATTTCTCGCGCGGCCACGATCACGGTGGGATCGGCTTTCGATTGGCGCACGATCGAGCGCATCAGGACCAGAGTCTCGCGCACGCCCTCCACGCCGGGGGAGATTCGATACTCGAAAGCGAGCCCGTTGTCCACGGGTCAAGAATTCTACGCCCTTCTCACGCTACGTCAATCAATCCCTTTTTGGTCATCTTGAGAGTGTAGGGCGCGAGCGCCGGCCCGAACCTGTTCTTGGTCGCGGTGAGTATCCGTTTCGCTCCCTTGGGGTGGAAGGTCAACATCACGTCAACGATATGCTCGACCGAGCGCGGGCCGGACAGAAAATTTTGCTTTGTCACGTGACCGATCAGGAGCCAAGCGCAATTAACCGACTGTGCAAGCCGCACGCAGGATTGTGCGCAGGCGATCAACTGTGAAGGCGATCCGGGACGGGAACGGAGCCGCTCGTTGTGAAGGGTATGAAGCGAATCCACAACGACGAAGCCGTAGCGCTCGCGCCGCACGATCCGGGCGAGCGCCAGCATTTCGGTATCGGAAACGGCATCGAGTCTGGACACGTCCAGATGCAACCGCCGTGCGCGCAACGCCAGACGATCAAGAGGTTCCTCGCCGGAAACGAAAAGCGTCTTGTGATCTAATGAAATGTGCGCGGCGGATTGGAGTGCGAGGGTGGATTTGCCGGCACCAGGAGCCCCGGCTAAAAGCGTCACCGCGCCTTTAATGAAGCCGTCGCCAAGCGCGTTGTCCAGCGATGTAAACCCTGACGTGTATCTGAATAGTGCTCTGCTGTCGATAGCGTCCAGTGAATTAATCGCTGTCGATTGAGATACTGCGTCAACGCCCGACGGCGATGCCCCGGCGACAACCTGGGCGCTCGCCTGCGTCCCGCACCGCGGGCAAACGAGCGCCCAGGAATTTGATTCATGACCGCATTCTCCGCAGCGAAAAACATCAGGCACCGGCTAACTCTTGTTTCAGATTAGCGGCAACGAATGCGATCGGTAGTGTCCAATCGCCGTATTTGTCTTGCCGGAAAATTCTCACGTTCGGATACCACGGCATCATATCCCCCGAGAAACCGTAACGCCACTCTGGCACATGCGGGGCGAGCACCTTGACGGGTTTTCCCATCGCGCCGCCCAAGTGAACGTTCGTGCCGCACACGGTCACGATTTCGTCGCACGCGCCGATCAGCGCCGCGAGAGAATCCAGTTGTTTGACCAGATGCGGCCAGGAGCAAATTTCGTGCGGCACGCTTTGAAGCTCGGCGAGCGTGAGATCGTGTTGAAGCGCGACGAAGAGGATTCCCGGCACATTCAGGATCGGGGCGAGTTGCGGGAGCTTTAACGAGCGCGCGACTTGTCGCGTCATGCCGGTGCCCCCGCGCCACGAAACGCCCACGATGCGCCGGCCTTGGGCGACCGCTTCCAGGTCCGCGCGAAGGCTCGCTGTAAGTTCCGGATCGGTTTTCAACCACGCGCGAGGGGCGGGCGGGGTAATAAAATCGAGTGCGAGCGGCAGGCTCCCGAGCGGGCACTCGTAATCGAACGCTTCAGCGCGAAGCGCTTCCGGCATCGCCCCAGACAATTCGACCGGGAACACGCGCGCGGAGGCGAACGAGCGCCGGAACAGCGGCGCGGTATCGCGCGAGCATTCGAAAGTTATCTGGAAAAGTTCAGCGAGCGTTGGAATGAGAGAAGCAAACATGATTTCATCACCAAAACCTTGCTCGCTCCAAACCAATAATTTGGCTCCTTTTCGCACTGTTCCCGAATGTAAGCGCGGCCACGTCACCGCGCGCGGGAGGTAACAGCGCATCGGGACTTTCAACCGCATTTCGTATTCCGGCCAACCTTCACGCAACTCACCGTTGCCGAGCAGAAGCAACGAGCGAATGAACCGGAGCGACGCGTGCCCTGGAAAACGCTCCAATCCCAGATCGAGCATGTTGAGCGCCGCTTGAATCCGCCCGAGATTACGGAACGCCTGCGCTACTCCTTCGTAGAGCGCCGCGTGATCGACGCCGGCCAAATTGCCGGCGGCAACGAATGCGTCCGCCGCGTCCTGATCTTGTCCCAGGACAAGGAGCCGGCGCGCGGCGGTCAAGGCCGCGTGCGCGGATTCATTGCGTTCAAGCTCCCGCACTGTCTGCGTCATGGATTTCCTTGATGCGGGCGCGCAATTTCTCGAACCATTGGGGATAGAGCTTGACCTGTGGGTTGAACTTGGCAAGCTCATCGAGCCACGCATCGGTTGCGAAAAGTTTCGCGAGCAGGTCATCCGGTGCCTGGTCGTAAATGGTCTGCGCGATCGGCTCCACGTCATTGTTCGCTTTCGCGTTCGTAACGAGCAGGTTCACGTATCCCTTAAAAATGAGATTCATTGGATTCTCCTCCGGGGAGTTCACGGAGACTGGCGGATTCTCAGGACCGGGAACGGGAACGGGGCGCTCTTGAATAAGGGGATCCTCGCTCACGACCTCGGGATTCGGGAGCGCGGCAGGCGGCGGGGCATCGGTTGCTTTCTTGAACATCGACAGAAAATCTTTTCCGAGCGCGAGCAGCAATGAATTGTCCGACGCGTCGGCGGGCAAGCGCTCGAACGCGCTTTTCATGGTGTCCTGCATCTTCAAAAACCGCTCGAATTGCTCCAGCGGATCGGGACCGCGCGCTGTCCCGTCACTGAAAAGCGACTTGACCGCGACCAGTTCCTTCAAGGTTTCGATCAACGACGGGCGCTCGGTCGCTTTCGCGAGCGACGCGGCCATTTGCTCAAAACCCTTTTGCATCGCGCTGGCAAGCAATGCAACATCGGAAGGAGCCGCGACCGTATTCGGCGCGGGCTCGGGATCCGGGCGCTTGATCGACTTCGGAGCGCCGTCGATCGTCTGGCGCGAGCGCGCGACGATTTTCAGCATATTGGTCGGACGCCCGTTCTCGTCGATTTGCGGCGCGTAGACGATGATATCGTAGTTGCCGCCCCCGCAATCGTCCGCCAGCCGTTCCAGGGAAAAAGCGTCAGGGAGGTAGGTCGTGGCATAGAAGGGTTTTCGTTCGCCCTTGATGTAGCGAAACACCTGCACCTTGGCCCCGGTGATGCCCTCGCCCAATTCCGACATTGCACGCTTGATATCCTTTTCGATATCGACGGCCGCAAGTTCATCGGGGCTGCCCAGGGGATTGAGTTCGCCCTCTGCTGTCGCGACGGCAACCGCCGGCAGGCGATTGGCGGGTGTCACGATCGTGCGTCGTCCGCCGCTACCGGGTCCGCCCATTGTCATCCTTTATCGCTTTTAGATTCATTAGACACTGCGGCGTCTATTGTGCCGGAATCCTGATTTTTCAAGGCCATCGCCACCGCTTCCTGGAAAGTGGGCAGGCGATCGAAGCCGGCGTGCCCGAGCGTCACATCACCGGGGCGATATTCCAGGTCCGAGCCCTGCACGATTTTTGAATCATAGAGCGGATGCCGGGGGCACCAATCGTGCCCGGTCCAGGCTTTGAGTGCGAAGCCGGTAGTGAAATCGTTGAACACCTTGGGGCGATCCAGCGCGCACACCCCGGCCCGGTAATCAAGCGCGAGCGGAGCGATTTGCCCGGCAGGTAAAATGAGCATTGGCGGCTGCGGCTTTTGGCGTGAATGAAAAATCCAGTGCGGGCACGTTTCACAGCGCACGTATGCGTTCGGGGCCGCGTAACGCGATCGGATCCACCACCACGCAAGGCGAAGGTATTTAATCAATTGACCACCCGATGATTAAGACGCGGTTCCAGATAGTCAAATTCAATAGGAACCATTTACTCGGCTCGTAACCTATTTCGATTCCAAGCCCGTAACTTTTGAGCGGACGATACTCAATCTGGAATTTCATGATTCACCTATCGGTAATGGAACCGGCTCCCCCGGCTTGGCATCCGCGCCGCGGGCCAGGCGCTTCGCTTCTTCGAGGGTGGGCACGCGCGAGAAGCCGGCGGCAATCTCGTCGGGATTCTTGCCCGGACGGTAATCGAGATATTCGCGCCGTACGGCTTCCCGCAGCGCTTCGATGCCGCGCTCGGTGTCGGCGTGAAGCATCGGATGGAACGAGCAAATTTCCTCGTAATTCACGATTGGACGAACACGCAAGGGCTCCCGAAACCACCGCAACACCGTCACCGGCGGATCCTTGCGGCAGCGTCCAGCTACGAGAACGGGGTGCTTCAAATCGTCGGGCAGGTAAAAATCACAATTGCCGCAACAATATTTGTCGATAATTTTTATCACGATCCCGCCTTGCGAAAACTTGGATCAAGATTCAACGAGTGATGCGAACAAACTTCACTGTCAAGGGTAATCGGCATCATGCGCTTCTGCTTCATCACACCCACCTGTGGATTCATCGGATGCGGGACCATTTCCATGAACGGGACCGGCGGATCCTTGCGGCAGAAGCCGCAACGGAGCTTGCGCGTTCCACCATCGGAGAGCTTGATGCCCGGAGCATCGGACGGTTGCAGCCCTGCATCCTCCTGCCAGAAATCGCAGTTGCCACAGAAATATTTATCAGTGATCGCGCTCATGGACGATACCTCTTTCGCCATTCTTTCATCGCATCAGAGCACGACAACGCTTCCACCAACTTTTCACCGTGTTTTCGCACGAAAGCCGGTGATACATTGAAATTACGCCAATATCCCACTTGCCGAACACCTGCTTTTAACGCTGCCCAATACCGCACCACTTCAGGCGCGTGTTCATCACGCGCGAGCAAAACAAATATCGGCTCGTCCGGTTCCGCTTTCGCGTAACAGTCATACTTTCCTGGATTCGCTTTCGTTCCCATGTTGTCTCCACACCCTTTTCAAGTGTTCATCCGAACAACCCTCTTTTGAAGGGTTGCCGGTTGAGCGCTCACCAGCCTCTCAACTACTGCCGCGCAGCGATCCGTTACTTTTTCTTCGGCTCGGCGCTCTTGTCCGCGAGCGCTTTGGTCGTGCCGGTCGCGTCCAACAGCGCCTTCATCGGGTCCGAAGGCTTGGGCTCGGTCAACGGTGTCACGGTATAGACATACTTTGTCGCAGCCGTTTCATCATACTTCGCCCCAACCTCGAACGCGAATTCGACGGTCGTTTCCGACTGGCCCTTATCGTTCATCTGGCCCATCGCGCCGTAGACCGCGCTCTCCGCGATCCCCGGCAGGATCGCCGCCCCCGCCGCGTAGATTTCGCCGGTCAGGAGATTGACGCCCAGGAATTCGCCGCCGAAGCGGATGAAATCCCCGAGCTTGCTGGAATCGGGCTTCGCCTTGTTCGCGCGCCCGATGATCCGGCACACCTTGACCTGACGTTGTTTCTTCAGATCCTCGATCGGAATCACGGTATCCAGCTTCGCACCGAGAATTCCTTTCACCGTGAGTTTCTTCAGCAGTTGTTGCACAGACATGACGATTTCCTTTCAGAAAACGCGGATTGAAAGCGGCTCGCGCTCGCCGCGCGGGTGTGGAAAATTGTCGAAACACGAAACATGATTCACCCGCAGACGATGATACGCAAACTCTCAACGGAATGCAATAGGGGCCGAAAACCGTTCAGTTTCCTTTTAGAATCAGTCTAAAACGCAGATTACAACAACGTGCGAGCGGCCTTGTAACCTTCCGCTTCGCCGCGTTTGATGCGTTTCGTGAACATATCGAAACCCGTCATCACCTTCACAAAATTCTGTTTCTGCAACTGCTCCTGCACCGGCACGCGGCCTGCGAACCATGCTTTGAAATCGTCATCGTTCAAGCGCTTCACGTTCAAGCCCTTCGCGTGTTTGTTGAGCGATCCCTCTTCCACGCCCACTTTCGCGTAAGTTTTCTTGTTGATGATGCGGTAAGGCTCTCCCGCCACTTCGAGCTTCCAGAAACCGTAGCGTTTCGGATCAAGATTCAAGCCCGCGACCGGCTCCGAGAAAAAAAGCCCGTCCGTGTCCCCGTAAAGCCACGCGTTGACGTTAAGCAGGATCGCGCGCCGCATCACCATACGCACGTGCGCCGTGATGAAGCTCCCTAGCTGCGGCTGATGGTATTCGCGCGGGACCGGAGCGGAGATTTTTGCCCAGACGTGTTGAAAGAGATCGTCCGCGTCCTGATAAGCAAAAAACCCCTCCGGGCAATCGCGCGCGAGAACGAGTTCCAATCCCTCCAGGCGTTCCACCGTCTTGCCGTAGGAATTGTTTCCCACCGCCTTAATCATCAACCCGATCGCACCGTTCGGTCCCCCTTCCGCGTTCATTCTCAGTTTCTCAAGCTGTCCCACGTAATCGCGCATGTTGAAAACTTCGTCCCAAAACCACCCCTCGGCAACCGATACGTTCCACCGCTCGCGCACCAATTGCTGATATTCCACGCTCGTCACCCAAGTGTCCGTAATCTCGCGCACGCCGTAGACCGAATCACCCTCGTTGTCGCGGTAGTAGAAGGGAATGCGGTTGCGGGAATTTTCCGCGCGGATGCGATAGATAGCGGCGTTCGCGAATTTGTGAACGTGGCCGGTATGAATGCAGCGCCCTGCCGGTAACCAGCAATCGCGCATGGCGGCGGCGTAGGCCTGATTGATATCGTATTTCCACACCGGCCCCTCGAAGCGGCGCACCGCCATGCAGTAGCCCCCGCGCATGACGGTGTTGCGAATGACTTCAAGCGCGCTCGCGGGCGGCTCCCACACCACGATCCCCTGCGGCATGTTGCGTATAAAGATGCGGATCCCGGTATTCCCGATCGTGGGATTCAGGGGCACGCCGAAAGTCCCCATCACGATTTGTTGTGCTCGCTGCATGGCGTGATACAACCCCTCGGAATCGCGCAGGGCATATGCCTGGTGAGCGGGATTCGCCGCGTCGAACTCCTCGCGCTCGAAATCGGGACCGGGCAATTTCGCGTAATCGGGAGCAAACCGTTCCAGGAAAAATTTCAAGGTCTTGTCAGGCCACGCGGAAGCGCCCGTCATGGCCTTCCCGTCCAGGAATTCCCACGACAGCGGCTTTTCACTATTGGGTTGATTCAACGTGACGCGCAGCCCCCTTAAGTTTTTCGAGCGCGTGAGATAGGGCCGCAGCACGTAATCCGGGAAATTAAGCAGCGCGGATGCGACCAGATACACGTCAAAATTGTTGCCGTCCCAGGCAACGAACCGCACGCCCTTGAATTCGAGAACGAGCAGGCGCGCGATGATGATCTCCCCCAAGTGCTTCAACGATGTCACTTTCAGCGCGCCCTGAACACCTTCGCCATACCAGGTGATATATAACGGCTCGGGCGTGCCTTCCGCGATGCGGGTCGTTTCCAGATCGTAGGCGATCATCGGCTTCAATCTCGATCGAACCTGCCGGCGCTTCAACGGCCTTTTCGTCCGCATCCGGTATTTCTTGCCGGCTTTGTTCAAGCCATACATTTTTTCGCACAGGCGGGCGTAAGAGCGCGCGATCGAATCAACGCGCTGTGGACGCGGGCGGTGGCTCCGCACGGCATTAGTCCTGATTCTTAAGCCGTGCCGATATCCATGATCCTCGCAAAAATCAGCCTGCCCTTGCGCTTGCGCTCGCGCACAAAACGTTCGAGATCCAGGCCATCAAGCGCTTCCGGGCGGGAGCCCATGTGCGTGCCGACAGGCAAAAGCGTTCCGTCTTTCATCTTGTATTCCTTTGTCAATGCGTGAACCAGCACGATCGCCCGCCCCTCACCCTGGAACGAGCGAAGCATCGTCAACAAATCGGATTCGCGGGCGCGCCGGGTGTCGAACACCACCGCGCCCCCGTCCTGCTGGCGAAAAAACCGCGTCCGCCCGCGCTTATCTTTTCTCTTATAGAAACGGTCGTAGACGCGCCCTAGCTCGCGCGAACGGGCGCGCTCCGCGTTCCAGGCCGCGCGATTGTCCGCAATCTTCCGCGAAGGCTTGATTTCCTCAGTGACATACTGGCGCTTCCCAAACAGAAAAACGTCCAGCGGCGGGATCCCGAGACGTTGCGTAGGCCGGCGAGCGTATTCACGAAATTGCCGGCGGTCGTGCGCCGCCAATTTGTGCAGCCGCGAATCGTTCCGTTCGACCGGAACCTGCCCCTGATTTTTCCAGCGCTGCACGGTGCGCCGGTCCACCTTGAGACTCTTCGCGATATCGCGCACGGTGCGCGTCTGAAAGAGCGCCCATACGTCATCGACCGGCTGCGTGCGCCGTGCCATCGCTCACCATGCCAAAGTGACGCCGGCAACGCGCGCCGCTTCCAGGCGTTCGATACCGTTACGCCGCAGCTTCCGGTAGAGTTTGTTCCGTGAGGGCTCGCGCGCCATGCGCTCCTGATTCTCAAGCTGCCAGGTGCGGGCCTGCGCCGCGATATGCTCACGGTGTTTTTCCCGGTAAGCGCGATGCCATTCAAGAAATCGAGCGTGATTTGCCCGGTGCCAGCGCGCCCAATAAGTAAGTCCGTCAGAAGGGCACGTCGGGACCAGGGGCACCTGAGTAGCGAGCGCGGTCCCCGAGCGATTCATAATACTTTTTTGTTTTCCAGGACGTGTGCCGGTAGCGGTCAAGGGCGTCATCGTGATTGCCTTGTGTGGTTTTTGATTCGATGTGATCGGGATTGCAACAGGGAGGGTTGTCGCAGGAATGCGAGCAAACATGCCGCGCCAGGATCCTGCCGCGGAATAGAAGCCAAGCGATAACGTGAACGCCAAAGGGAACGGGATCGCCCCCGTTCACGCGCACAGCCAACATGCCGTAGCCGTCACGGTTGCGACGCCGTTGCCACTCCCAACAACCGGTTACGGGATCAACCAGAACGTTCGACAGCAACCGGGCGGATAAGCGAAAGGCAAGGGGCTCGTCGCGCTTCAACCGCGCGAGCAAAGCCTTCAGATGGTTCTTGCGCCGTCCCCGTCCCATGTCTGACTCACCCGAGCACCCCGACCGGAACGGTCAAGGCGCGAAGGACAAGCCTAGCAAAAAGAAAGGGGCGAGCGCAAGGGCTCTAATAGACGCGGCGAACCTAGAAACTACTATTAAGCGGATTTTGCGCGCACGAAAACCCAAAACCCCCCGTATGCCGGCTCGCTATACTCGACCGTGAAGCGCTTCGCGAGTTTTGGAAGCCACCACCCCGGCGGCTGCTGCGTCAGGTGCGCGTTACGGCCATCGGCAAGAAACTTCAACGCCGGCCCGCAATGCACCGTGAAGAATCCCCACTTTACGGTCACGCGCTGCAAATCGTCCAGCACTGTTTCCAGATATTCAGGCTCGATATGTTCCAGCACGTCGATCGAAGCCACGAAATCGCACGGTGCCGGTGCGCCAGAGTATTCCGGGAGCGCTGGATCGTAATGAAAAATTTTCAGCGACCAGGGAACGTGCGACTGCAACGCGATCGCGAGCCGTCCCTTGCCGCAGCCATAATCAAGAATCGTGCGAGCGTTCGTCAGCCGCACGTGTTTCGCAACGAGCGGCGCGTAGACGAGAGAAGCCACGCCATAAGCCGGGTTTTCGTGCAGCTTCGATTGCAGCAGCCGGTATTCGTCAGAGATCAACATCATCACTCGCCTCCGATCGTGGTCGCGCGCATCAACGCCTTGATTTTTCGCGCAGCCTCCCCATGCAGGAATTCAGAGCCAAGTTTCAATTCAGTTTGCGAGTCCAAGTGCGTTGCACCGAGCCCACGCGAGACAAGATGAACGACACCGTGATAGACAATTTGCCAGAAAACGGCCTTGTCCGAAGGAAAAAACGCTTCCGCAAGACATGCCCCGAAATCTCCCACGTATTTGGAAAACAAAGGATTCACGATCAGGAACGGCCAATTCTCAAGCGCCCCGAGCGCTCGCGAATAATTGCGAAGGTGCTTTTGCCGCAACGCGTATAGATCATCGTGCAACAGCGCCGTGCCGTATTCGAGGATCGAGCATGTCCAGGCATAGGGGTCAAAAATCCCCTCTTTTGGAAAATACTCGGCCACGCGCCGGGACGTTTCAATGAAAGGCTCCCGGCGCGTCACCGCAAAAGTCAAAAGGCAATAGCGCGCGAGCGCGGCTTGCAAACGCTCCAGGGCCGTATTACCCAGATAGGCCACGCGCGGATTCGGCGTCAGTCCCAGATAAATATCATTGTCGGGGTGATCCGGCGCTGCCGGGCGATCGAACGCGTGGAGGAAAAGCTCCCGCCCCTGAGCCGAGACTGCTTCCGGTGTCGCGAGAACGGAAGCGAGAGCGCGCTCGACCGCCGGCAGGAAATAGAAATCGTCATCGTGATGCCACAACACGCATTCGGATTCGAGCGTTTCCATGCCCTCGACGGTTTCGTGCCAGTTATTGCCCTTTTTTCCGGGCTCAAAATATACCGCGTCAAATTGAGCGGCCCTAACCGCTTCACGATTCTCGCGAGCGGGATCTGGATCGGACGCGTCTACCAAAACCAGCGTGCCCTTGAAACCTTGCTCTTGCAGCGACATGAACGTGCGTCGCACGAACGCGGGACGGTTTTTAGTAGAGCAGACGATGGCGAATTTTTTGGGGTCATTAATCAGCATGTCACTCCTTCGGGTCCGCGTCACCACACTCCACACATATAATACTTTCCTTCACGCTTTTCTCGCGCGGTCCTGAACCCCATCCCCATTGACAACGCTTCGGAAATTTTTCCTTAATGTGATCGGACAACGCTTCAAAACGCGCCGCTATATCAGGATAGTAATATTTCACAGCCGCAAGCTCGTCATTGCGAGCGAACGATCCACAGAGACAGTCCCCGCTAATTTGGGGAATTATATACTTTAGTCCAATGACTGCCATACATCAAATCCCCCACTGTTCGGCCATCGCAGCGGCAATGCCGGGAAGGGTGCGGCTGCGCTCTTTCCAGCGATCAGGTCCAGGTGCCGTCTTATGAACGCGCGCTTCGCGTCCGCTCACGATGTTGGTCGGCACCAGCGGCGGCAGGTTTTTCAGCCAAAGGCAGGTTGCTTTGACCTCGCCATGCCCGAACTGCCAGGGCTGGATAATCTGCGTTGGCTTTCCGAGAATCGACCGGGTGCTCAGAATACTGACCGGGTTTTCGATACATATCCGAGAAATGCCCGCGTTCCACAGTTCCTCAACGAAACTAATGGCTTCCTGTTGCTCCTCCCGCTTATCCTTGAACCACCTAGCCCCGCTGACAGCAAGATGGGTGCAGGGAGGGAAGGCGATCATCAAATCCCAATCAAACCTTATCGCAAAACCATTAGAAACAAACCCGGCAACCCTGCCGTTATCACAGAGCACCTTGCGAACGTCTTTCGTGAAATGCCGTCTCGACCCTGCCTCACAGGGCAACAAGTCGCACGACCACGCATCATGCCCGCGAGCCAAGAACGCATCGCGCACGATGCCGGAAAATTCACAGGCCACAAGGACGCGCATGCTACTTCTTCGCCTTTTTGCGAAGCCGTGCGCGCTTCTTCGCTGGCTTCGTCTTGGGCTTCGGACGGTATGCCAGCACCTTGTCAGAAGTCCGGTCTAGGACCTCGCGCACGATCTGGATCAACTGCGCGGTCGAAAGCGAATCCTTGCCACCGGAAACGAGCGCGTAACATTTTGGATACGAAAGCTCGTAATTCACATTATTTCCCATTCTTAACCTCTTTTTCAATTTCCGCGATCACGCACGACCACGCATACATGCGTCCTTCAAGCTGAACGAGCGGCCTGTCAAAATCACGCCCTTCGAGCCAGCGATTGTAAGCCGCATAGTAAAAGTCCTCGGCTTGTTCCGGGGTCACGTTTCCTCCTACCCCATAGTCAACGGCACGTGCTCATGCTCGGAATGATGCACTTGAAGATGCTTGCACTCGTGTCTGACGCCGTCACGAATGTTTTCAAACAACGGAATAGGCGCGACCGTGACCGGCACCTTGTCACGCCGATACCAAGCCGCTTGAATCTCCGCGCACTCGCGACACTCGAGGGCGATCGTGAAAGTGTTCGCAAGCACGCCCAAGTGCGAGCCCAGGCGGGTGTGCAGGAGGTAAATGGTTTTCACAAAAAGAACACAGCGACGAACGCCGCGATTACAAAATACGGCGCGGCAACGAGCACGAGGCCGGTTAAGAGAAAAAGAACGTTGTCCATCAACGGATCACTTGCCCGCATTTGATACAACGCTTCAACGTGAGCCGGCGCTTAAGAGCGCGGGAAACTCCCGACACATCAAGCCCGAAACGGCGCGACGAGGCCCGGATCGAAAGCCAGTGCCGGCGATCTTTCGTTTTCGAGCGCGAGCGCAGGATTGCATCGACCGCGCGACGGGTGAGGGATTTTTTCATCGGTAAACCACAATGCGGTAAGAGCGACGCGTTTGCTTCAACGTAATTTTAACCGGAAGATCACCAGCAACAACACTAATCTCCGCGCGAATCTTAGGATGCGAATTCGTCTGAAAAAAAGAAAGCGGTCGTAACAACATTGGCGAACGTTTAATGGATTTTTTCATCGCCGCTCCTGAATCAGATAAATACACGCTTCCGAGATATCGGGCCGCTTCCCGCGCTGGCACACATATGCTTTGCCCTCGCGCGTCACGCCTTCAAAGCCTTCGATCGGCTCGGCTTGAAACGATTCCGGGAAAGGGCGCGACCACAGGAATAGGGACAGGGACGCGGCCAAGAACGGCAACAGGATCAGTTTACGATCCCAGGGCGTGCGCGAGCGCATTAAATGTGTCCTCATGATTCACCCCTTGCGATTGTAGGATAGAGGACGGTCGAATGTCAAATACACCGCACCGGCTCACGATACAGACGCCAGCGCCGCGAACCGACACCATGCAATGCTCCCAAATCCTGCTTCCAAAAGTATCCCGCCGGGGCCGCGACCGGGATGCGTTCGTAGCCGCGTCCGATCGCCATCACAACAATAAGTTGAGCGTTTTTTCTTGCGATCCGGGACGCGCGCCAGTTATGAGGATTGCGCGGGACCGGAGCCGGGGCCGGCACAATGACGGGAACGGAACGCGGACGGAAAAAAGAGAACAGCCAGGGGAGGAAACGGGTAATCATGATTGCTCTGACTTTGGAAACCTGACCGTGCGGGGATCCGCGCGGAAATAGATACCGTTCAGCGTGACCGCGCCACAATCACAACAGGTTTCGGGCTCCGCGTTCCTGATGGTATAAGGCGAACGATCAGGATAGCGAGCGAGATAACACCCGATACAAATCGGTTGTGTCCAGTTCATGATTCACCCTTTCGCGTTGTGATTAATGAAGCATTCAGAACCGCGCTCCAAGGAGAACGCGGTTGAGGATGCGTTAGCCTTTTCTTGAATCGAGAACCTTCTGAAACTTCGGCGTCCACTCTTGCCAGGAAAATTTTTCGCACGCGCAGCCGTCCTCCATACAGACACCGTGACCGTTTGGCAGAATCCGATCAGCGTGGTCGCTGTTCGGGCCGTCTCCAGTGTGACCGCACAGACACAACGACTTGGGACCGGCGTAGCTCTTTGGAAATGTTTTCATGATTCACCCGATTGAGTTAGTGAGAACCGAGCAGAAGGCGAGGGCGGTTACAAAAGTGTGAGCGTTATCGGTTTCCCAATCTCAGGCTTAGAAGCCGTATATCGAGCCACAAGCTCATCATCTTCCTTAGACCGATACACGCGAAGCACGCGATCAGAACCGATTGCGCTCAACTGTTCGGCGTCATGTTTTCTCATTAAATATTTAAACAGCCCGGTAACGGTTTTGAACTCGCGCCCGTCAATCGCGTAAACCAGCATTGTGTAATCACTCATGATTCACCCTTTCCGTTTACCGCACCCTTGCGGATACGTGAATGATAGATAGGTGATAGTCAGGTGTCAACACCTACTTTTGTGACGTTCGACACAACTTGCCGGCACCGGGGGCGATATGACACCACGCCAGGAAATTCCGCATGTAAGGAAACCGGGTCGGTCGCCATTCAAGCATCAGGCCACAACGAGGACACCGACGACGTAACTTTTTCGGTTTCATGGACGGATTCTAGAGCGTTGACTGTCTAAGGTCAACAGACCCGGACCCGCCCCCGCCTGAATCCTCTCTAGACCTCATACCAGGCCGGATCCTCCACCGAATAC
>ERZ1292632.1275-Hain-H43-01um-R2-1275-length-25197-cov-6_pt1 | contig 25197 bp, 26 predicted proteins | sample MGYA00564407_ERZ1292632 | MGnify/ENA primary metagenome ERZ1292632 (study PRJEB36523, sample SAMEA6512637) | groundwater metagenome | collected 2019-01-08 | study: AquaDiva: Metagenomics assemblies of 32 groundwater samples | reverse complement strand
AAGCGTTGCCCGCCATGAACCCCGAGTCATAGATGTCGGGGCCGTTGTAGAGACGGCTGGTGCATCGCAACGTCCAGGTGTAGTCGTAGGTCCCGCCCCCGACGGCCTGGTGCCCGAGCCACCAGACGGCCTTGTCGTAGCCGTCGGGCACATACCGCGGGGCGAAGACCATCTGCACCCCGTTGTTAGTGCCGTCAATGGTCGGATAGAACAGCGGGAAGAATGAGAGCATGTGTGTCTTGTGGTTGGTCACATACCCCTTGGTGTTGTTCACCGCCGCGCAGGTCTCGCGCATGGCACCCACGGAGAGCGAGGCATAGGCCGCGGTCTCCTGCGTGGTTACTGGCCGGTATTGCCTCTGGTAGGTCGGTGCCATCTCATCCCCACCGCTGCGCCTTGTCGGAAACGAGCTTACCTGAAGTCGCGTTAGCCTGCCAGAGATTCAGGGTCTTCTGTGTGGTCCCGGCATTGGCCCAGACTGCCGGCACCACCCGATACTCCGTCGTTGCGCTCCACCCTGTGAGCGTCGGAGTACCGGCCAGAAGCAAAGTCCGCGCTCCGGCGTTGTAGGCCGACCCCACATCGAACGGCCCCCACGCCTGCGGAGCCGCGGGGTCTGCGGGGGCCGACTCGACGATCATCACGGCATCGGGGTCGCTGGCTGAGTAGGCGAACGCCGCTCCGTCGTGACTGTCCGTCGCGGCCGTGCCCCACTCGTGAGCCACGAGGGTCAGGGTGTACGTCCCCGCGTTCCACCCGCCGTTCGTGGCGGCGATGTCCACGAGCGCAGCTGCACCCCAAGGCGTCTTGCTGGCGGCGTCGTAGCGGGCGTAAAGTAGAACCGTGGAGGTCTTGGTTCCCTCGCCCCAGTTGACCGTCTCGTTGATGATGATGCCGAGGCAGGCGGTGGTCATGCTCCCGGTGCCGTAGGGGTCCGGGTGCCAGGAAGAGGTGTAGCGCACCACGTCCCCGATGGCTGTGGAGAAGAGTTGCTGCGGTTGCTGGGAAACATCGACCACCTGCCACGGAAACCGGAACATGTCTTTCAGGGTTCGGAGGTAGGTCTGGAGCACCCCGTACGCGTCTTGAACGTGCAGCCCCGGATGTTTCAGGTCCACCAGCTTCGTGGCCTGGAGCCCGGTCTGGCTGTCCACGTCGTTGATTTCGATCTCCTCATATTTGTCGGTCTGGTTGTTGCGGTTGCACTCGATTCGCCACCCGTTGATGACGGTCGCGACCGAGGTTTCCACGCTCGCGAACTCGCCGGGCTCACGATTGGTGCTGTCACTGAGGGTGGCGATCCAGAGGTTCACGTCGGGCTTGATGCTCTTGAGCCGAAGCTTTCCCCGGTCCCAAGCGACGAAGTAGCCGAACAGCTTGCCCTCGCGCTGGAGCAGCTCGGAGCCCTTCGTGGCCTCGTCGATGATGTATCGATGCCGCCAGTTCAGCCCCGCGCCGGAGCACAGCTGGTCGGCAGCGAGGAATGAGGGCTTGTCCACCAGGGCAGCTTGAATGCCGAGGGAGAATTCCAGCGGGAGCTTGTCGTAGACCCCATCGTTGTTGTTGGCGGAACCGGTGCTCAGGATAACAAAGAGCAAGCTTTCGAATGGCCCTCGTGACCAGGTGCCAGTGGGCTTGATGGTCGGGTAGTAGACTTGCTGGACGTTGACGGGATCGTCCTCATCTGCCCGGCGGCAGACGTAGTCGTGCCAGAGATAGCCGGCCTTGCCGACGATGTTCTGATCGTCGACCAGCACCAACCATCTTGCAGGCAGAGCGTAGTCAGTGGTCAGCCCGCTGTATTCCGAAGTATAGCGCGAATAGTAGATTGCCTCAGCCGCGTCAGGGCCCCCTCCCACCGAGGCTTTTTCCACCCGCACCGCCGCGTTGGGGGTGGCGTCAGTCAGGTTGTCGTACTGCCGGATGGTGAATAAAGAAGGGTCCTTGCATGCCAGCTTGTAACCGTTGATGCCGGTAGAAAGCGGGTGGTACGCGGTGGCGTAGGACTTCCCCCCGGGGATCTTGATCGTCTGCGCCGCGTCATTGTAGGCAAAGGAGAACACCAAAGGGTCCGCCCCCGTGGCCTCGAACCCGAGAGCGTAGAACGCATGGCATGGAGCAAACGAATAGTGCTCGTAGGGAAAAATCGTGAACGTGAGCAGCTCGTCGCCGCTGAAGGCCTCATTGTGCGTGATCCCGATGGAGACCTTATCAACTTCGGGATAAAACATCAGATGACCCTTGCGAGTCGCTGCCTTGTAATAGGTCCAATTGGTGTCGTCGTTCCACAGGTTCATGATCGCATGAAGTAATCCCCAGTGGGTATAGATCCCCGCCGTCAGCTCGAACTCCCCCGTGGCCTGAGTCACGAGCGTTGCCCCAGACAGGTCGATGTATCGAACATCGGCCCAGAACTTTCGGCAGTGAGTGCCACTCAGGTTGATATGCTCGATCTCCGACTTCGCCAAGTCGGTGCAAATCTCTTTGTCGAGGTCACGAAGGATACTTTCACACCCCATCTGCCAGACGTTCTTGTCACCATTAAATCGGATGGCGTCCGTGATGCGCCCGACCCAGAGCAACTCTTCGTCGCCCTCGGGGTGCCATGCTCCCGTGGTGTCGTCCCACGTGATCACGTACAGCGCCACGCGGCGACCCACCCAGGCCATCGGCACGCTCGCCACCGAAAGTTGCTGCGCGCTCGGGTCCCGGCTGTGGTTGTAGGTCCCATTCCAGGCCGTTCCCACGCATGGATAGATGCCGCGAGTCAGGCCAGTGAACGTGGTTGGGGTCTTGCCCGTGTACGTGCAGGCCTCTTGGCCGAAGTAGAGTTTCCCGCTGCTGGGCCAGCCCGTGGTGTCGTTAACGGTAATCGTCGTCACGTTGGCGTTGAGATAGGTTGCGCTCCCCGTCGGCACAATCCAACTCACGTTGACCGCAACGTCGTCCCACCGTCCAGAAGCGAACTGCTGGGCCCAGTAGTAGGTTCCCTCCGGGGATTGGATGTTGAGAAGCTCGAACATCACCGACGGCGCTGTGACCTTCATCTCCCCCAGGTCCAGGCCGTGGCTCCACTCGCTGGCCGGCGGGAGTAGGCAGACGTAGCCGGTGCGGGACCAGCCGGGGTCGACCCCCGTGCCGTCGTCCTGCCAAGCGATGCCTTCCCACCCGTCGATTTTCAGGAACAGCTTTCGGCGCGTAGACTCCGCCAGGGCGATGTCGGTCTTGACCGTCATGGGCTAGACCTTCTTCCACATCGTGAAACTCACATCCCACAGACCGTCCCACGAGCTGGAACGCTGCACGAAGTCGGCGAGCTTTCCTATCGTGTCGTCGGGGCCCTTGATGATTCCGGTTTCGTAGTCGGCCGAAGACACTGCCGTTCGATCGGGGAAGACGCGGATCTGTTTGGGTGTGGCGATGCAGTCCTTCCAGAACTGCTGAAAACTTTCCCATACCGTGGATGCGGAGTCAGTGATCACCTCGGCCTTGGCCAGGAGCTGATAGGAATAGTAGCCGTCGTAAATCAGCGTGCCCACCACCGCCGAAGTGGTACCGTCGTTGGCGCGCAAGGTCTTGCTCGTTGACTCCGGCTCCCACCAATCCAGGAGGTCACCGGGCCATTCGGACAGCGGGCGGGTGGGTCGCCACACGTAGCGCGGGGCGTTGGTCGCGGTGTAGCTGTTGGCTCCAGACAAGTTGCCGGTGAACCCCAGGTTGTCCCGCAGCGTGGTGTTCACCCAGGTAACTGTGAAGGTGCCTGAGTCGGCCAGCACCACACGTCCGTTCGTGTAGCTGAATGTCAGGGTTGAGCTGCTCTTCGCGGTCCTGGTGACGGCCTGGAGGTGCTCCAGTAGCTGGGTCTCCCCGGTGTAGCCTCGAAGGAAATAGTATCCGGCGGTGGCCGTCACGTTCGTCGAGGCCCAGGCGAAATCGGGGGCGGAGGAGGTGAGATAGAACCGGCCAAAATATTCTTGGTAGTAGGTGCTGCCGTAGGTCGTCATGCGGCTTTTCCCATCTCCATCTCTAGCTCGCGGTTCATGTAGATGCGGGCCGCGAGGTCGCCCTTGTTGCCGAGGTACAGGTTGATCGTGGTCTTGCGCGGTTCGTTGTCGGCGCGGCGCCCGAACGACTCACGACGGGAAGATGGACGCTCGGCCTTCTCAGCCTTCTCCGCCTGACGGCCCACCCCCGCGGCGGACATCGCCAGCCCCACCGAGCCGGCCAGGGCGGCTGTGGTCCCGAACATGGCGGCCGAAGCGAAGTGCTGTGACGCTCCGGGGATATCCCACGAAGCCAGCGACGCCAGCCCCTTCGCCGTTTCAAACACTGCTTGCACCGTGGCCTGGGAGGCAATGCTGAGCAGGGTTTCCTTCAGCATCACCTTCATGACCTCGCCGAAGGATGCTCCACTGGTGAGTGCGGCATCCGCGGCGGCCCACATACCCCCGGCGAAATTTGCCAGGCTGCCGACGGTGAAGTCCTCCATGTGCACCGCGAGGTTGTCGATCGTCGCGGTCAGCTCCTTCAAGTTGTCGTCGCTCTGGCCGGCCCACTTGACCAGCTTGTCGTCAATGATTAGCTTGCCCAACGCCCCGGCCAGGCCTCGCTTGCCCTTGGTCAGACCGTCCTTGCTCGACCTGCCGCGAAGGCCCTCCGCCATTTCCTCGCGGCCGGAGCTTTCAGCACCTCGGGAGGCTGCGTCCTCTGCCGCCGCGTTCTGGTTCTCGACGAGTAGGTCAGTGGTCTTGGATAAAATCTCGGCGTACGCCTGCGCGTACTGGAGGGACTTCTCCCACGCTTGGTCACGGAGTTTCTCCTGCTCCGCGTTGTCGAGTGCGAGCCATTTGTTGGGGTCGTCAGCCAGCGGCCAGGGAGAGTTGGCGCCCCTCCGCGCACCGCCCGCTTTCCTGGCAACATCCTTCCCCCCGCCGGCTGTCACGAACGACCAGGCCGACTCAATGGTCTTGGTGTCTGCAAACATTTCGTCCATGGCCCCTTGGCCCGTCTGGCTGGACGACGGCTCATCCATCGGAAGCCCGGCCTTCACCCGCTCAAGGCGCTTCAAGATCGCCGCGGTCTTCTCGGGCGAAAGACCCGCCCCCATCACGATTGCCCTCTTTCGTTCGTAGGATGAGTCTTTCGCGGCACCCCCAGAAAGAACGGACTGCATCGTTCGCAGCTCCGCCGTCAACGCCTTGGTCACACCGACCATGATCCCCGAGCTGGTGATCGCTGCTCCGAGCTGGCCCGCGAAGTCTTTCCAGGCAGACCCCAACGCCTCAATATTCTCGCTGGAATTCTCGGTAGCGATCTTGAGTTCCGCCGTTCTGTCGGCCATCGCCTTGAGAGCTTGGGCCGACTTCTCGGCATCGGTGCCTATCAGGTCAATCTGGATCCCCATCTGTTTGAGGGCCTTCTCCAGGCCGCGCCCGCTGATGATTGAATCCGAGACCTGCGTCAGCGCCTGGTCCACGTCTACGTTCATCACGCGCGCGAGGAGCACCGAGCCCTTTGCCACTGCCGTCAACTGCTCCTCAGTCAACTTGAGGTCCCCGGTGAGCATCTTCTCCCGAACCGAGGCAATCGCAACACCGCTCGCCATTCCGGCGGTTGCCTCGGACATCGCACGAAGGGCCTGCGTATTGCTGCCGACCTTGTCCTCCCACTTCAACCCCTCGGAGAGCACGTCTGAAATCGCAGACTTCAGGGCGCCCACGGTGGCAGTGATCGCGCTGCTAGTGAGATTGGCGACGGTGAGGGAGCCGGTCAGGCCGGAGAAAGCCTTGTCCAGCTTGCTGACCCCGAGGCCCATCTGTTCCAGCATGTACGCGTCTTTTTTGCCCTGAGCCTCCAGCCCTTTGAACTGCTTGAATAGCTCGCCTGCATTCGCGACCGCCCCGTCGGTCTTGAGGATGTACTCCTGGACGATGTTTTCCATTTGCGTGCCGAAGGCCATCAGAGCTTCCTTGCTGAGGTGATGAACGCCCCGAGTAGCTGCCCCGTGCGAACAAGCGGCACCTTCTCACTTCCAACTTCTCGAAGCTTTCTCTTCCTGGTACTCTCGGTCACCGGCTTGATGTTCTCGCCCGCCTCGACGTGCCGCGCGAAGGCTGCCCGCAAGAACTCACCCACCTGTTTACTGGCGCCGGGCAGAGGATCGAGACCCCCGCCGTGTTCGAGCGCAAGGATTCCCTCCTGCCAGAGCCGCGTGACCTCCGCCAGCTCCGCGTCGGTGAGGTACTGGATGTTGCGCCCGGCCTTGGCCTGGGTTCGGATCACAATCAGGTTCTGCACGGCGTTGCGGCTCACGTCCTGGCTGCCGCCCTTCGCCAGATGGATGCTGCCCTGGGTACTCTGCGTGTTGACCCGAACAGAGTAGCCCCGCCCCATCTGGGTCATGCGGCCGAGGCGGGCGAGGGTACGGTCCATCCCGGCGGTGGTCATCGCTTCGCCTCGGGCATCTGCTCTTCGTTCCACCACTGTGACCAGGCGTGGCGCTCGGAACTCAGGAGCCGGAGGTAGAATAGCTTGGGGGTGGGCATGTCTGAGAGTACCACGCGCCCTTGCTCGTAGTCATCCAGGTCTTCCAGCAGGCTGTGCAGGAAGGGCGAACGGGAGAACTGCTGCGGACAGGTCTTGGACCAGGGCTCTTTGTCCGCCCCCCGCTTCTCGGAATCAGTGAAGGACCGCTCCGCCTTGCCGGCGTAGCCTTCCCCCCATCCGTCCCACCAGGGGGTGCCGCCGGAGACGGGACAGCCCCAGCGTTTGCGCCACTCAGGGACGCACGTTTCACACTCGGAGGGGAGGTGCTGAATCTTGAAGTGCTTGCCGCTCTTTACTGGGCGCCCGGCAGACCAGACGGCTGCCCTGATGGCCTGGACAAAGGGAGCTGGGCCTCACTCATGGACAGCAGCATGAGATGAACGGCCACCAGAAGTTGTGCAGGGAGGTTGGCCTCGGCCATCCAGGCGTCGGTGATCATCCACCCAAGCCGACCCTCTTCACGGCGGACGACCTGCGGGAGCTCGACCAGGGACCCGTCTGGTTTCTCGACCTGGTAGTTTGTGATCTGTGTGACCCCACACTGAAACCAGAACGCCCCGGATTTGCGTTGCCCCGTGATGCTTTCGGAGGCCTCCTTCTGGGCCACTGTAAGCGGCTGGAGCCTCAGGAGGGTGGGCGTCTGCCCGGGGTGATAGGCCAGGTGTTTGGTGTCCCAGAGACTCTCTCTGTAGGCGTCCAGGTCGCTTGCTTGGAGGTCCACGGCGGGGTCGATGGCGAGGGGTTCAGAGTCGCCCTTGCCCTTGAAGGCAACGACACAGTCACGAGGGGCGCAGGCACGGCGGCCGAGCATGGGGAACTCCTACAGCAGATGGAGGCGAAGGGGGGCGTCCTGGAGTTTGAGCGCGGCGGTGGACAGCGCGGTCGCCTGGCCGGAGTCGCAGACAAACTCCAGCTTCAGCGCCCGGTTCTTTTCGATCTCGGCGCGCGCGGGGAGCTTCACCACAAAGGCCCGCTGGGCGTCGACCACGATGGTCTGGGTTGCTTGGTGTCCCCACTGGCAAAGAATCTGCTTCGGAACTCCATTCAGGAAATCGTTGTAAAGCCCCGGCATGTCGCCCCAGTACGTGGTGATCCCAATGGTCGGGCCGGCAGTGTGGGACGGGAGCCAGCCGGCGTGGCCGTTGGCGCCGTTCAAGCTCTTGATCTCCACCAGCGCGTTGTTGAAGGCCACACCATCGATGGTGCCGCTGATGGCGTTGCGGGTCGTGGTTCCGGTGTCCTGGAGGCACAGGGCGCCGATGTACTGATTCCCTGCGGGGGCATCACCGTTGACCGCCGTGGTATGCGCGAGAGCTTTGGTGGTGGCGTAGGACTCATGTCGCCAGTCACCAACAAGGAAGGTGAACTCGACGAAGGGGGTTTCGTTCGGGGCCAGTCCACCGAGGGTGAAGGTGCCGCTGCATCCGATCATGTTGAGGATGTCGGGGTCGTCGGTGGCGCCCGTGCCGGCGTAGGCACCGATGCCGAGGAAGTCGATATACCTCTCGACAGGTGGGTCTTGCGACCCATAGATGGTGTGCCCATTCCGCACCGCGATTCCCGTGGCAGGAATGCCAGGAAGGGCCATCGAGAGTGCATACTCGTTCACACCCACGATGGTCTGGATCACGCCCGCCTTGCCTTCGGCATACCCGTCCCCCCGGGTGCCGACCATCACGGCCTGACCGGCCACCTGCCCATGAGAAGTCAGCTTTAGCGCGGTGGTGGTGCAGGAGGCTTCACAGATGTCACTGACCAGGGTCGGGGATTGAATCCCTCCGGTGCAGGCGCCCATGAGAATCGCCACATGCCCAGGCGAGGTGGAGCCGGAACCCCCGGGGAGGTGCATCCGAAACTTGAGCGAGCCTTTCTTGATCGTCTGGAGGGGGCTCGGCGCACCGAAGAACCGCGTTTGCATGTAGGGGTCAGGCACGGCGTCATACTCCACCGCGGCCTCGACGGCGAACGCCCGGAACTTGGTTCCACTCCAGCTCCCCGCCCCGGTGAACCCGGTGTTGTAGGTAGTGCTGCGGTCCACGTACCAGAGTTCTCCGAGATCTGCGACGGCGATGGTCATTGCTCAGACTCCCTAGAAAAGCAAAGCCACTCGATGGACAGAATCCACAGGGCGGCTCCAGTTTGGCGGTTGATGGTGTCGGCCTTGCGAAGACGCCGCATCAGACCGAAGTCGGTTGCAGTGTGGGAAGAATCGTAGCCCTTCTGATAGGTGCTGTCACGACCCCGCTTGACCAGGTCGTGGCGGTCTTGGATCACCATCATCTGGAGTGTGTTGAACGGCAGGCAGGTCGGATACCAGACGTGCTGGCGTACCGAATGCCACGCCTCCCGGTTGTCCAGGTCGGTGGCCGCGAGGTCTTCCGCCGAGCCCATGTACTCGATATAGAACTTTCGGAGGCCGGCGCTGTCCGTCGGAGGCTCGGGGTACTGGAAGGGATCGATGACCTCAAAGCGGTTGCGAACAGTGGTGTTCGTCGGGGCAAGCGCCTGCGTCCAATATGTGAAATTTTCGATCAGCCGGTGGAGGTTGGTGCTCATCGGACGAAGTCCATCCGAAGGGGCGCCTCTTCCTCAACGTCTGCGGAATCGTCTTCATTGAGATCGAGGAACTTGATCGAGCGAAGGGAGTTGGCCTGAGCCGTGTTGCGGGCGGCCTCCAAGTGGAGCACGGCTTTCTCAGCGTCCCACCCGGGGAGGATGATGCTGACGCCGTTCTTCCGGGCCAGGAGGTCGAACTCGGCGATGGCCCACTCGTCGATGTCCTCGGGCGTGCGAACCAGGCCCGGCCGCCAGCCAGCCTGACGAATGCCCCGCTTGACCTCCTCCCAAGCCAGCTCGCGGAAGTCGGCGAAGTCGGAGCCCCTGCTGGACGCTGGCTCAAAGGCCATGATGTCGGGCCGCCGTCGCCGAAGAAACTCCACCGTGAGAGGATTCTCCAGCGGGGTCTTGACTACGTCGAACGGGATCTCTTGGATGTAGTTGAGGCCTCCAACAACGTACTCCGCCCGCGCGCGGTAGAGTTCCACCAGCTCGTCCACCTCGGAAGCGGTGAGCGTGCGATAGAACCGGGTCCCGACGAAAGTGGCGGCGGTGTCGTGCGCGAAGACCAGGGGCTCGTCGAGGGTGACGACCTTGGTACTGGCGTTGACCCCCTTGACCCGGACCCATTCCTGCTGAAGGGCCGCGTTGGTCACGAGGTAGGTTTGTCTCCACTCGATGCTGGTGACCGCGGTCAGTGTCAGAGTGTCGTCGCCGGCCGCGCTGGCCGTAGAAACCGTGGTGTTGACCGCGTCCTGGGTGACCCCGGTGGTGGACGCTGCCGCGATGGTGGTCCCCGCATCACTCTTGATGGCCACCGACGGGGTCGCCGTGGGGCGGCCCTGGCGCGGGTAGAACCAGACACGCTGGAGGAGCTGGTCTTTGACCACTTCGAGGCGCGCGCTCATTTACGGCTTCTCCAGGCACCCAGCAATCTTGTCTAGGTCGCATTGTTCCAGCTCTGGATAGTTTCCGCAATAGAAACCGCAGTCATGGATCTTATCCGCCCCCGGCAGCTTCACGGGAGGCAGTCCCTTCATGAACGGCTGCCGCATCATGTTGCCACCGATGATGGGGCGGGTTTCGATCCAGGCCTCCCTGAATCGGGCCTGGTACTTCGCCCGTTGCTCCTTGGTCCGGCACATCACGGGGAAGCAGAAGGGGCTCGGCTTGCTCATGTGAGAATGGTCGAGGGGGGTCAATTCGGGGTTGCCTTTGACCACCTCCTCCAGTTCCAGGAAGTTAGACAGTCGAGCGGCATTGGCAGCATCCACCAGGGGGAGCTGAGCCAGCCCGAGAAACCCCGTTACCTCGGTGGGACGGACATTGAAGCCTAGAACGTGGAAGCTGTACTTGGGATCGTAGCTCGTCGGGAACTTGCGCTCTTGCTCCGGTTCCAGATTGCGGGTCCAACCATTGGCCCGCGTCATCTTGAGTATGACTGCAAGCTCTTCGTCGTCGGTGCAAACCATCCCTCCTTCAATGGTGCTCATCTGATGGGCGACATAGAACGAGAAGGTGGAGGCCAAGCCAAAGTTGCCACAACGCCCTTGCGGAAGTTCCGCGCCGAGGGCCTCGCAGTTATCCTCCAGGAGGACGGCCGGGCCCTTGGGAGAAGCGTTGGCGCACCTCGCCGCGATGGCAGGCAGGCCGCCCGAGAACCCCAAGGCGTTGGTGAGGAACAACGCACGAACAAGCAGGGTGTGGCTCAAGGTCTCGTCGGATATGTTGAAGGTGCTCGACGAACAATCCACCGGCACCGGGACCAATCCCATCTGAAGGATGGGCATCACGTTCGTGGACCAGGTCACCGCGGAGAACCCTACCCGGTCGCCGTACTTCAGGCGGCCTAGATTGCGGAGTGCCTGGAGCAACACCAAATTCGCTGACGCTCCGCTGTTCACCAGCACCGCGTACCGGCGCCCCTGCCAGGTCGCAAAGGCTGTCTCGAACTCGGCGCACTTCTGCCCCATGCTGAGCTGGCCGGCGCCTGCGATGAAGTTGGCCAGCGCCCGCCGGGTCTCCGCCTCATGGTAGAACGCGGTCCGCATCAAAGGGATCGTAGCCATCAGCGTCGGCTCGCGTTGAGGACCACCTTGGACTTCACCCGGTTCGCCGTCGGCAGCCCCTGAAGCTCTCGCCACGCCTCCTCCATGAACCGCTCGAACCAGCCCCGGGACCACTTTTTGGCGTCGCCGGGCGCCCAAGTCGGAGGGATCACCAGCCCCCGCTTCGTCACCTCGTTGGTGATGGCAGGATTGACTCCCAGCCGGCGAGCCACCAAGCGAAGGACGTGCTTGCTTTCGGTCTCGGTGACCTTCCATCCGGTGGGTATCGTGTGGGCGAACTCGACCACCTCGGGATCCATGAACGGGTGGAAGTGAACGATGCCGTGCTCCTGAAAAATCGCATCCTCGAACCCGACCAGCTCTTTCAGGCCGACCCGCTCATCATGGTCCGCCACCATGGCCAGCATGTCCCCTCGCTTGTCCCCGTTGTAACCATCGTGCGGAGATGTGCGGGTCAACATGCGGTTGACCAGGAACCCCCGAAGCGCCTCGCGATCCCCTCCAACCCCCATGTTGCAAGCCATGGCCGCCAGGGTATGTTCGATCACGCCGAGGTACTCCACCAGGTGGGGGTCTGACAACATCTGTTCGATCCAGTAGAGCACCCGGTATCGGGCGTACCCACCGAACAGCTCGTCAGCGCCCTCCCCGTTCAGCACCACCTGGATCCCGTCGGCCTTCATCCTCTGCGCCATGATCCACTGACAGCACTGTGACCAAGTGCCCTTGCCCTCGGTGACCCGGGCCACGTCGGGCAGGGTCACCAGCAGCTCCTCCCGGGTGAAGGTGACCGGAGTGATTGGCCTCCCGAGGCTTGCCTGACGTGCGGCTGTGATGTTGTCGAACTCGGGCCAGGTGCAACAGTAGAGATCGTCGAAGTGGCCGATGGCCTGAATCACCGCGGAGTCGAGCCCGCCGGAGAGCTGGAGGGCGGTCCGTCCATGGCCCATGCAACGAATTACCGCGGCCTCCAAAAGTGACTGTAGTTTGATTTCCATCATCGGTGCCTGCTTTCAAGTTGGGGAAGGTGATCCTGATACATCCTGGTATAGGCGCCCGTCCAGCTCGCCGCCTCGGTGTAGTGGTTGCACGCTTGCTCGGCGGCGAGGAGCAGATCCGCCCATGCCTCACGTCCACGAGCGCGGAACTCGGCCACGGCCACCTTGAACCCCGGGAGTGTGCCATCAAAGGGAACGTAGGCATCGGTCGTGATGCCGTAGTACTCCAGCTCTTTCCAGGGGTCGTGGATGAACTGCACCACCCCACAGCGCCAGAGGTCCACCAGCCGACAGTTGAACAAGCTAGACTGCTGGGGGTTGGGGCTCATCGCCGCGTTGGTGTAGAGGCCGGCCACGCCGGCACCCATGGCCTCATCGTGGCTGAAGGTCCCGATAATGCTGTCACGCATGTGGGGCCCGTGCAACCTGGTCACCCCCAGCTCACCGCCCACCTCCGGCTCCTTGCTCAACGCCTGGAGGAAGTCCACCCGGCGGGCCTCGCCGATCCCGATGCCCGCGAAAGCAACATCGGTGGGGGGCGTCCAGCCCATGCGGATCCGATCCGCCTTCTCGTGGAGATCAAACCCCGTTCGAGCAAGCTCTGACTGGAGGCCTGCCGTCAGCGAGCAGCCGACGTGATAGACCTTGCCCGTTCCCCTCTTCAGGTACTCCGGCGCGGTCAACACCCCCTGCTCAAAATTGCAGACCATCATGGCCAGCATCGCTGCATCGAAAGCCCCCGCTACGGGCCAGGTCTTGACGTCGCTGGAGCCCGGAAACAAATCATCACCGAAGCTCAGGATGGTGAGGGGGAAGAGCCGGCGGGCGTTGCCTGCCGCGGACGGAGCGCACTGGTAGGAGTGCTCCCAAAGAAGGGACGTGCAGCCAGCAGCCGCAGCGTCTTCGAGGGCGGAGATCTGCGCAAGCACAACCTCATCGTGGGGCAGGTCCAGGTTATTGATCCAAGGAAACACCGGCCGGATGCCCTCCCGCTCGCGCCCCGCGTCGAGGTAGCACCTGTAGGCTGGGAGCCAGCGGTTTGTGATCTCCAGCCTCACCCCGTCGAGATTAAAACCCCACTCCATCCGCTTGGCCATGACATCAGAATAATCCTCGTCGTCGGTGTCGGGCCACTTGCCCCAGGACGGATAGTGCCCGACTATGACCTGCTCAACGTGGACGGTTCTCATCCCTTCACCCCCGACATGCTCACCGGGAATGCTCCCGCCCACGTCACTTGAAACCCCGCTGACTCGAACCATCCACGAACCTCGGAGGCTGTGTGCCAGGAGCGAAACTGTGGGGTGTGCCAATCGAACGTGTCTGAGATGCATTGCTCGTCGTCAGCCAGGGCGGACGCCCGCAACACGCGGGACAGTGGACTGCCCAGCTCCCCATAAGCATCGCGGAGTCGAGGAGCGAAGTCCCGGCACGTCTGATAGAGAACCTCCGGCGGACATGCGCGAGTGATCTGGTGTAGCCACTTGGAGGCCAGAAGTTCCAGCCCCTCGGCCGGCTGACTGTAGACCCAGACTGCCAGGCGCCCGCCCGGGTGCACCAGCCGGGCCACTTCGCGGAACGCCGCGGCCGGGTCTGCCGTGTGGTGCAGCACACCGATGGAGAAAGCCACGTCAACGGACTCCGAAAGCAACGGGATGTCAAGCAAGGAGCATTCGACCAGCTTGGCCCCGGGGGTGTTGACGGCGGCTGCCTCCAGCCCCGAAGGGGAGATGTCCAAGCCCGTCACCTCAGCCGCCCCCTGGTCCAGGGCAAAGCGGCAGTAGCGCCCGCAACCACATCCGGCATCAACCACTCGCTGCCCGGCCAGAACCTCGGGGAGCCATCCGGTCTTCTGGAAGAACTGCGCCTCGGTGGTGGGCTGAGGGCGCGGGTGCTTCCTCCAGCGTTGGTCGAACCCTTGGTCGCTCGTGCGAACTCCCGGATAGAGATGATATCGAGGCGCGGCGTTCACGTCGTAGGGCTTCACCGCCTCAGTGGCAGGAGGGCCCCACATCTCGGTCAGCACCCGATCCACGCTCACTTCTCCCACTTCTTCGCCAGCCCCACCACCGCCTTGAACGCCTCGGCCGCGGCCATGTGCGCGGCTCGCTGAAACCTGCACCGAGCGCTCTCCTTCTCGTCCCACGTCTTCCCGAGCAACCAGATAGCCCACCAGGGCCGGCGGCGTTCAGCAACCGCCATCGCGGCCGCGACCTCATAGACCGCTCGGATCTGTGCCTCCCGAGCCGTGCCCTCCATGCTGCTCTGACACATGCGCTTGACCGCCTCCTCGAACCCCTCGACGGGGGTTTTCAGGGCGGGTCCTTCTACGTCGGTGTACAGGTTCACCTTGATCTCAGGCGGTCTCTCAAAATTCACTTCATTTCCCATCTTGGCACCTCTCTCTTGGTCCTGAATTGCTCTCAACAGATTGTCTGCTTGTTCCACCATCTGCTCCAGTGTCCACCACGGACTCACCTCGGCACCTCAACCATGATCCCCCACGCGATGTCATGGGGTCGGTTTTCAAGGCGGTCGCAGGAGAAAACATGCCGTTCTCTCCCGGTTTGGGCCTCAGCGATAGACCAGATCTGGTACGTCAACCCATTCAGCAACGCGGCCAGTTCGGGCGGGGCGTACTCCCGGACGTGAAACTCCCCGATAGGTCGCATCGTCGTAAATAGGGGGGTGGAGATGAACACCGAGTCCCGTGCAACACGCAACATCTCCCGGAGCAACCCGGCATCGTCTTCGACGTGCTCGATCACGTCCATGCAGGTGACGGCGTCCCACGTCTTGTCAGCCAGCTGGGCCACGTCAAAGCGGGCAACCCCCTCCCCCGCCGGCAGAGGATCAATCCCACGCGCGTCACAGCCACAGGCCCGCAACATCGCCAACCCCTCACCCGTCCCTGCGCCCACGTCCAGGACCGACTTGCCCCGCAGGAGAGAGCCAGCCAGAGCGTACCAGTGCTCTTGACAGCGCCGAGGTTGAGCGAGCCTTTCTTCCAGGGTGAGCAACTCCATCCTTCTCGGCTCAACAGGGTTGCGGGGCATCACAGCACCTCGCCGCGATACCACGCAACCGTTCGTCGCAGCCCCTCGCGCAACCCCGTCTTGGCCTTCCAGCCCAGCACCGAGGCGGCCCGCGACGTATCCAGCACCCTGCGTGGCTGCCCGTCCAGATCGCCTGTCCAGTGGTACACAGGTGTCTTGCCGAGGGCCATGCCTATCTGCTCGGACAGAGCCAAGATGCCAGTCTCGACGCCGGTGCCGAGGTTGATCGGGTTCGGGTAGTCCCCCAACTCCGCCGCCCTGACCACCGCCTCGGCTGCGTCCTCCACATAGAGGAAATCCCGCGTTGCGTTGCCGGTGCCCCAGAGTTCCACCGGTCCGTCGGCCTCGACGAATTTGCGGATCATCGCGGGCACCACGTGTGATCGCTCCGGATCGAAGCTGTCCCCAGGTCCGTACAGATTCGTGGGCAACAGCATCACGGACCGCAATCCATCCGGGCGGGCCGCTCGGCACAGTTCAAACAGCATCCGCTTGGCCAGGCCATAGGGGGCATTGGTCTCCTCCGGGTAGCCACTCCACAAGTCCGCCTCGTGAAACGGCGCGGGGCAGTGCTTCGGATAAGCGCAGACGGATCCGATGGCAATCAGCGTCTTCTCCTGGCATACACACCCCTCGACCACCGCCGCGTCAATCTCCAAGTTGCCCCGGAGGATCTCATACCCATTCGATGCGTTGTGCCCGATCCCGCCGCAATTCGCCGCGCAGTGGACCACCACATCCGAGTCAGGATACCAGCCCTCTCGAACCCGCCCAGAGCGGTTGACTTCCCACCCAGCCGCCCTGAAGGCCCTCATCACATGGGACCCAAAGAACCCGAACCCGCCGGTAACCTCGACGGTCCTCATCAAAGCACCGTCCCGAAAAAGTCCGCATACCGGTCCGCCCACGCCACCCAGCTCCACCGCTCGGCGATCTCCTGGCGGTTGATCGCGCCCATCTCGGCGACCTTCGCCGGAGGCAACGCGACCAATGCGTCGGCGAACGCCTCAGGGTTGCGGTCCACGAGGAGAATGCCGCTCGCCCCCAGGTGCTTGCGCTGACTCGCCACCATCTCCCAGTGGTTGCCCACGTCCGTTGCGATCACCGCCAAGCCCGCCGCCATGGCCTCCATAACACTGTTGCTAGCTCCTTCGTAAAGGCTGGCACACAGAGCAACCGTGCTCTGCCGGTACCATGCCGGCATGTCCTCCGAGGCCACCCGCGAAGTGGAATACTCGGCCTCGTGATACTCGATGCCGGTCCGCTCGATGGCCGGACGGATGATCCCTCGGAGCCCCTTCACGTCAGGGTTGTTGCTGCTCGCGTGATTCGCATTGCCGTTCCAGCAGGCGATCACCCCGCGCGCTGAGGTAGGCTCTGGGAACCGCTCCGTGTCCACCGGGTTGGTCAGGTAGACCACGTTGGGGAACGCCGCCAGCCGGGCCAGCGCGTTGCCCGTCACCACATGGAAAGCCCGGCACATTTGGATCCAATAGGCATCCCACCCTGACACCAGGCCCGGCTTGGAAGGCGTGAAGTCGTCGCTTCGGAGTGAGCCCAAGATTGGTACGTCCTGCCAATAGTGATCTACCCCCCACCCATGGTAGGGCACAAAGCCCGCCTGATACCGGTGGAGGCTCGGAGGGAGCTGCTGCTGGCCGACGTGGTAGAAATCGAAGTCCCACCCCGTGAGATACTTGGCCATGTCCATCTCGTTCCGGTGGAACGCCCACCCCGGAACGTCACTCACCAGGAGCGCCCTCGGCTTGCCCCCCAGCTTGCGCTTCAGCTTCTTGGGGGCAAGGTCCGCCACAGCCCCCTGGGCGGCCACAGCGGCCTCCAGGCACGCCCGCCAGGCCGGTACCTTGTGGCTCCAGTCCCAAGCCTCTGCGGAGGCCCTGGCGGCCTTGCTCATGGTCCCCAGGTCACTGGCCTCCACTGTCTTGATGGCGTCCGCCATAGCTCGGGGGTCTCGGTCGGTCAGCCACCCGTTGCTCCCGCCCTGGATGGCCCGCGAGGTGACCCCCACGTCCGTGCTGATGACAGGCCGCCCGCAAGCCAGAGCCTCCAGAACCGGGTTTGGCGTGCCCTCGGACGAGCTGGCGCAGACGTAGCAGGAAATCCCCGCGTACCAAGCAGGCATGTCCTCGAACGGGGTCTCACCCTGGCATGAGTCAGCAATCTTCAGTGGCACACCCGCCCGCTGACAGGCGTCGGCCACGTAGGACAGGCCTTTAATCACCCCGTGCCCAGCCCCGCTGTTCCCGCACCAGCCGGCGGTGAATTGCTCCGGCAACGTAGGGGCCGGCCGAAAAAAGCCCGTGTCAACACCATCCTCACAGATGAAGGTGGGACGCTTGATCTGCCCTCCCTTCTTGATCTGCTCCAGCAACTTCTCGTTGCACGCCACCAGGACGTGGGACCGCCCAAGCGCCTGCTGAAAATCGTAGATGTCCGCCGGGTGGCCGCACCAGGAAACGTGATCGTAAAGACACAGCACCACGCTCTTAGCGGCAATGCGCTTGACCACCTCCTCGTGATCACGCCACCAGAAGATTACGGCCACATCACAAGCAAGGCCGTCGGTGCAGACCTCGGGGGTGACGATCTGAAACTCGAACGCATCAGAAAGGTACTTGACTAGTTGGGAGGCGATGCGGTGAAACGCCCAGTTTGGACGGTTCACCACCAGGAGGATACGGGGTCTCGACATCTTGGCACCAAAGGACCACCCCCAGGGCGAACCGAGACGGTGCCGGAATCGGCCCGCCCCGGGGGAGGAGAGAGAAACTAGGCTGCGGTGAACGTCCCGTTCACGAGGCGGCAGTTCCGCCAGGCGTTGGTCGTCCAGTCGTACATGCGGATGTAGCTCAAGGCAGGCGGCAGCACCCCGTCAACCATGAACCCTGGGTAGAGCTTCGGGTCGTCCACCGAGGGGCCATAGATTCTGGACCCCCGAAGATCGCCCGTGATGGTGGCCCCCGCCGCGCCCGTGATGAGCCCGGTGACAGCCGCCGTTGAAGAGGCCGTGAGCGCGCCTGTAACCGTGGTGGCACCCGTCAGGGTGCTGGTTCCGGTCACAACCAGCGCTCCGCCTACAGTCCAGTCACCAGCGGTTGTGCTCATGACTCACGCTCCCTGAGAGCCGGAGATGCCCTCCCAGAACTCGACGCCGTAGGTGTAGTCGGCCGCGAGCCCGTGAATCAAGCTCTCGGTCGGCTCCTCGATGAAGCGCTTCGGCGTGGGGGTGAGCCCGTGCGCCGAAAGCAACCCGTGGGTCGGGCCCTGGAGAAAGTAGGCCGTGGTGCTGGTGATGAAGGGATCAAGAACGTGGCTGAACATCCCCTTCTGGGTGTTCAGGTCGTTGTCCGTGGTGCCCATCTCCCCATCGCTGCCCAAGATCTTTGCAACCGTCCGCCGAAGCGAAGGGCCGGTAATGATCTTGTTGTAGGTGATGGGGTCGGCCAGGCCGCGATAGTTGGTCCGGTTGTAGCCCTGGGTGATCAGAACTTCCAGGTTCGCCGGAGTGAGCGCCGCACTGGCGTTGATGTTCGACCGCGTCGAGCTCCCCGCCGTGGTGTGACTGGCGGAAATCAGCGCGATGGACCCGAGGCTGGTGTAGGTCGTGCTGAACGCGTTGTTGAGCACCGACGCATGGTCGGTGTTGTACTTCTGGGTCAGCGACCGGGGGAGAGAGTCGGCCCACCGCTGAATCAGCCGAAGCTGACCGTAGCGGACGTGGTTGCGGCTGACCTTGAACCCGAGGCCGAAAAACGCCATGGTCAGAACGTTGTCGAACATGTGAACCGCCTCGTCCATCGGCAGAGGCTCGCCGTCGTACCAGTTGCCCATCGTCCCGAACCCGCTGTAGCCGGTCGTGTTGATGGTGTACTGGCCCGGAGTGCTCTCGACGTTGAAGTACTGGCGCCACGGCATGTTGCTGCCGTCGCCCAGGCCGTCGAAAATCCTAGTGGAGATGTCCTTGTCGTATTCCGCCGGAAAGGTGGTGAGTAGCATGGTTATGGACCTCTACCTTTCTGGTCCTAGTTGTGGAGCTGGTGGTTGTGAGGGTTGATTTTGATTTCGATGAGTGCGCCCACGGTCGAGTTGGTCTGCCCGGGCACCGTCCGCAGGAACACGAACAAGTCCTGGGTGGACAACGCCGGGTTCGCGGTGAACGCCCCAGTGGTGCCGGTCAGATCGATCAGATCCCCGGGAACCAGAGACGCTGCGGTCGCCGCGATGCGCGCGCGGAAAACGGTTTCGGGGTCACTCCACACCGGAACCATGGTGCTGGTTGCCAGCGCGGCACACGGACCGGCCGCCACGCCGAGCAGTGTGGCAGAACTCGCCGCCACCGCGACGGCCACGCCCGTCGACTCGATGACGGGATCGCCCGCCGCAAAGGTCTGCGTTGCCGCCACCGGGTAATACTTGATCGGTGCGTTGGGATCTGCCGGCCAGAACCCATAGATGTTTGCTCCTTCACCAGCCATGTTACTTTGCCTTTCCGAATTGGCCGTGATTGTCGAACGTCTGGACACTCTGCCCAGGGATCGCAGAAGAGCGCAGGGCCGCGCGGCGCACCTCCACCTCGCGCTCCTGCCGTTGGCGCTCTCGCTGGTCAACCACGCGCTGGGGGATTTCCATCAGCACGCAGTCCAACGAACGATGCTTCTTGGTGCTGAGCTTGTACCCCTGCGACTCCAGCGCAGGAACGCCGCTCGGATGCTGGCGATCATTCTTGGCCGCCCAGCAGTAGTGGATACCTGCCTCGGCTGGGTCTAGCATCTCGTTCGGGCTCACCACCGCATCATAGTTCGCGCCGCCTGTGATCTCGGCGTCGTCTGGTAGTTCAACACTCTTGGCCTCGTTTGACTTCATTTGGCACCACCCTTTGCTTTGCCGAAGATCATTGCCCGCCCGGCCTCGACCGCTGCGGCTGTGGGATCTTCGGGTTGTCCGGCGCGTCCTGCGCCCCCATGAACACTTCGCGTTTCCACCGAGACGCGGGAGGCCACGAAGGCCGCTAGCGCCTTTCGAAGCTGTTTCGGGGGAAGCTCACTCATCACCGCGACGAGCTGCTTTTCCTCCTTCGACAGCTTGAGGTCTTTCAAGGTGGCTTCGTTTTCCGCGGCCACCTCGGCCAGCTCCGCAGTCTCCGCCGCTTCCTTGGCCTTCAGCTTGTCCGCGAGGGTCTTCGTCTCGTTTCTCAGCTCGGCCAGTTGTTCGGCTTCGGTCTGCTTTGCTTGCGCCCGCTTTGCTTCCTCGGCTTCGAAAGCCGCAAGCCGCGCTTCCAGCGTGGCCCGCTCCTTCGCGGAGCCTCGGAGCTTGCGGTCAAGCTCCTCTTGGGTGTAGACCTTTCCGCTTTCGCCGTTGGTCTCCGGTGGCGGGCCGGCTTGCGGGGGGGTCTGCTCGGTGTTCGGTGCTACACTCATTGGTTCCCCATCTCGCCCTGGCCCATCTTCGGGCCTTTCGGCTGAGCGTCCGCCGTCGGGGGTGCCATCTGTCCATCGCGAACAGCGGGGCCCATCATCCCATTGGCCTCGGCGTCTGCACCTTGGGTCTCCGGGTTGTTGGGTATGTTTCGCTTCGTTTTCAAGTCATTGACCTCAGCGATAACTTCGAGGTTTTTTCGCACGAAGTCAAGCGCCTGCTTTTCGGTCCACTCGGGATTCCGTCGCTGAACCAAAGTGACCTGACTCTGGAGCCCGATGGAAAGCTCCTTCTCCTCTACCTGGAGCTGGTCAAGCGGCGCCTCCGGATACTCCAGCGGAGCGTGCTTCACCTCCAACTTGATTGCCGGATCCGGCACGTCTTCAATACCATGCGCGGCCCACACGACGCACGCAGCCTCTTTGTACCGGGCCTCGACACGAGCGAAGATGCTTGACCGCTTCGCCCGAAGTTCCGCCAGGCCACGCTCACTCATGCGGGCACCGAACCCGCTCTGGTAGTTGCCGGTCTTCTTGTAGCGCTCAGGATTGATCCCGCGACTGGCCGCCGCGGCGACCTCGTCGGACATCATGCAATCAAGCCGGTCTTTCAGAGACACCGACCAGTCCACGACCTGAAAGGTCCCGTCGGTTTCAATCCTGATGATGGCGCCCGGGTCGAGGAGCTGTTGCGGCGGGTTGTCGATGCTCTGCCCGACGGCCACGCCCGTCTTGAACCCGGACATCTTCTGCATGTACCGATAGAGCGCCCGCTCGATGCCACCATGGATTGTGAGGTCAACCAGGTCCTCTCCGGTCGTGGCGTCGAGGAGTGTGTCTCCCCAGTCGGTCAGCCGGACGAGCTGCATATGGAACCGGCCGTAGGGGTTGTCCGCCGTGTTGTCCACCTCCGGTGCTGTGTCAGGACCGGGCGCAACGAAGCCCGTGCGCTCCAGTCCGTCCGTCCCTCGTTCAAATTGAGCGTGCCATGCGGGAGTCCACAAGCGATAGCACTTCTTGATCTGCCCCCCAAGGGTGGTGTACTCGTCGATGATGATGATGGCCTCCAGCTCGGTGGGGTCCTCCTCCAGTACCACCAGAGAGAACTGGTCCGGCGTCGCATAGCGGTGCTTGATGCTCTTGGTTCCATCGGCCCGCTCGATCACGTCGGGCCAGATCAAGACCTCATTGCACGCCTCCAAGAGAACCTCGACCACCTGGCAGAACAAATTGAAATCGGAATCACGGTTGAGCAACTCGACGTAACGAACCCCGTCTTCCAGCTTCTCGGGAGTGGTTCGCACCGGAGGCAGCTTGTAGGTGACACTCAACTCGCCCCAGATGTTCTTGGCCGGATTGTGGGACAGGTCCATGTGGTCGCGGTTGGCCCCCATCACTGCCATCTGCACCGCGGGGGTCGTCCAGTTCTCGAAAGCCGCTTTCAGCAACGGACCCCAGGCGTCCCGGAGCATCGCCACCCGCTTACGAGAGGCTGCCCGCCGCGCCACTTCGGGGCCGCTCTCGGCGTACTTGATGACCGCCTCGGCATACTGTAAGAGCGTCATGCTCGACCGCTCGTAGCTGGTCAAGACGAGCTGCTGAGCCTGCGTCCGCAGGTGGACGGAGTCCCGCGGCCAGAGGGTATCGAGCACCTGCGGAGTGGAACCGGTTGTGGTCATGCCTCCACCGCCAGGATGTCCCGCTCTCGCACGAAGACGTGGAGCCGGCCAGAGATCTTGAAATCAGCACCCGTGGCCCAGGGAACGAAGACCCGCTCCCCCGGATTCACCGTGGTTACCTTCCGCCCGGTGGCGAGAGCCTCACCCCACTGTGGCTTGTCCTTCGCGATGTCCGGGCGCACCAGCGTGCTCGCCCCAAAGGTCTCCTCGAACGGGTCCAGCTTGACCAGCACGCGGTCAGAAACGGGGGTCAGTCTCATGATAAGGGCTCCGCGTCTATCCAGCTTGGCAGGTCTTCGCGCGCGTCGGGATGCGCCGCGGGGCCGGCCTGGATGTGTGAAATCGTCGAATGGGCCCAGTTGATTTCGACTCGGGGCAGAGCCCCATTCGCCTTGATTGCCGCTCGGGCCGCCGTGTTCGCAGAAGACACCGTGGAATAATACCCCACCAAGGTGACGGAGCCCGGCTCGCTCGGCCAGTAGACGGCGACTTTCTCGGCGAGCGAGAGTTGCTTGGCCCACCGGTCTTGATCCAGGGCCGAAAGGTTCTCCGCTCCGTGTGGGTACCTTCGATTGAGGGGCATCAACTCGCCTTCTTCTCTAGTTTTTCGTAGTCTACCTTGGCCGGCCAGATTTTGTAAATCAGATACCCGAGCGCGTCGGCGATGTGGTCCATCGAGAACCGAGAAGTGATCTTGCTCCTGGTCACCTTGTCAGGCTTGTTGTTGACGTAGGTCTGAAGGTTCAGCGATTCGATCAGGTGCCGGCAGGAAGGCGCGACGAGGAGGTTGCCGCGCTCCAGCCGCGAGCGCACCGCGGTTAGACGGTACTCCACATGCACCCTCTTTAGCCGGGCCATGCGGAACTTCTCTTGACGAAAATATTTCATCACGTCGGCGTCCCACTGATTCTCGTGGGGATCCGTCACCACCACAGCCGATGCCCGCCCGCATCGGGCCTTGCACATTCTGACCAGGTGTTCAACATCCCCGTCCTTGCCGTCCGCCCCCACCACCACCTCATCGACGATGTGCAGCACCTCGCCGAAGTAGAGCTTTGCAATCACTGCGTGACGAGGCGGGTCGATCCCGATCAGGTACTGCACACCCTCGTCCCCGAAGACCGGCGCGTCGAACCTCTCCGAGCAGAACGCCGAGGTGACATCGATCATCCGCTCGCGAGGGTACGCCCAAACGTGCTCGTCGGGCTGGAAAGGATAGTAGCAGCGGCCGACCAGGTCAGGCCATTCGCTTTCGAGCTCGCGCTGAATCGTGGCCTTGTCGAGGAACTCCTCCGCCAGATCGAAGATGGCGTGACTGATGAACGGGTTTCCTCGCGACCTCATGCGATAGACCTTCGCCGTCGGTGAGTCCATGAGCTGCTGCCAGTGATCGCGGAGCTCAGGCTTGATGGTGGCCGTCTCGATAATGATGGGGCAAGTGCCCTCGGCCGCCGAGAGCATGGCGTTGCCCGCCGGTTCGTCCCCCACGTCCTGCCGCTCGTCGATGCCCACCCATGCCGAGCCTTCCGACCTCGCCCCGTCATCGGTGTCGGCCGAGAGGAACTGCACCGCGGAGCCATGGACCATCTCCATCCGGTGCTCTGTCCTGTGAAGAACCGCCCACCATTTTCGAGGGCTCAGCTTCAGCACCGCGCGCCAGACGTTCTTGCTCTGCCGATAGGTCGGGGAGAGCACCACACCGGGGAGCCCCGGCAGGAGCAAGAGCAGCACCAGAATCTTGGGGGCCATGCTCCCGGTGGTCTTGCCTGACCGACGACCTCCGAGAGCCAGACAGATTGAACTTTCGAAATCCTCGATGAACCCGAGGGACTGGGCAGCGACTTTGATGATGTGGATTCGCTTGGGGACCTCGCCGACCCATGCGTTGCAAGATGGATCCCAGATCCCTACGTAGCGGCCGAGGACCGAATCCCAGACTCCGCCGTATGGGCGAGTGAGCTTGCCTGCCTCGGGGCCATCAGCAATCCGAAACTGGAGGCAGAGGTCAGTTCTGTTGCGGGCCGGGTCGCGAAGGGCCTTGGCCTTCCGCAACTTGTCCCGAGCGGTCTTCCGATTCAGGGCCATCGGTTCCAGTCTGCGGCCGAACCACGATCTTACGCAAGGTGCCCGCCGGGTTGCGCAGCACCTCGGGGATATCGCGAAGATCGGCCGAGCGCCCCGTGTGCACCTGCTCCACGTGGGAGATCAAGCCGGAGAAGGCGGCCTCCATGCCCGAGATGTCCATGTGCATCTCAGCCGTCTTGCTGAGGTCGCGGAGCCCCGCCGAATATTTCCGGAGCGGGAGCAGCTTTTCTAGGTCACCCGCGGACGCCGCATGGTTGAGGGCAACCACGGCCTCACCGATCAACTTCGTGAAGGAGGTTGAGGAGCAATCAAACTTGGAAATCTTCTTCACCCCGAGGCCCGCCGAGGCGCCGGGGGCCACCTGACCGGAGAGTTGATTGCGCCGCTCTTGTGCGTCCTCTCGCTGGCGATAGGTCTTGACGTGTTTCTTTCCGTGCTCCTTCCAGGTGACCCGCCACTTGCGGTTGATCTTGTCCCAGTAGGGCCCCTCGATACTCCCGAAGTCCGCGAGCCCGGCGGGCTTAAACATCGCCGCAAATTGCTGACCGGTCGAAATCAGCGCGCGGGCGGTCGCCAAGTCTTTGACTAGCCGGTCGGTGAACTGCCCCGGGGCCGACCAGATCTTGACCAGGTAGGTTCCGTCGTCCTGCTTCAGGGGAGGGTCGAACCTCGGGAAGGTTGCCATTTTGTCACAAGGTCAGGGCCAGGGAGGGACCAAAAACCAAAGCAAAAACCGAAAAATGTAATGATTCTCGGTGAAAACCGTTAGTGGC
>ERZ1292632.1274-Hain-H43-01um-R2-1274-length-25250-cov-22_pt1 | contig 25250 bp, 36 predicted proteins | sample MGYA00564407_ERZ1292632 | MGnify/ENA primary metagenome ERZ1292632 (study PRJEB36523, sample SAMEA6512637) | groundwater metagenome | collected 2019-01-08 | study: AquaDiva: Metagenomics assemblies of 32 groundwater samples | reverse complement strand
CTTCATCGTCTACGGGCTCTTCGATCTCAAAGACGCCGCCGACGGGGATCTGGCGAGAGACTGCGTGGGGATCCCCATGCAGGCCGTGAGCACGCTGTACTGGGGCGTGTGGCAGATCTACGGATTCTGCCCGGACGTCATCTACACGGCCGCCGCCGTGACGGCGGGGGATCCCATCGTCGCGGACGCCGCGAAAGTCGGCGCGTTCGGGGCCGACGGGCAGGAACTCTGGGTCGGCTGGTCACCGGCTGGGATGTCGGCCGACAACGCGACCGTGAAGGCGCTGGCGTTCATCAACCTGTTCTCGCCGGCGGGGCCGGGGACCGCGCCGTAACGCGGAGGGACACCGATGGCAGCACTCACGGCGACGACTCGAGAGATTCTCGTGTTCGGCAACAAGCGCGTCGTGCTCGCGCTCCTCGGCGCGATCGCGGACGGGGATACGTGGGTGAGCGGCCTTGCGGCGGTGGACTTCACGGTGAGCCAGATCACCGATGCCGCCGCCGCGGCGGATGCGCTCACCACAACGTCGGTCGCGAGTGGCACGCTCACCTTCGGCGTCGTCGGTACCGTGTCGGGAGCCTACGTCATGGGGATCGGCACCTGAGCCGATGGCGCTGACCATTACGCTGCTCGACAACGGAGTCGCCGGTCACAAGCGGGCGAACCGGGGCACGCTGGCCCTGGACGCGAGCTATCCGGCCAGCGGGTATCCCGTGACGGCCAGGATGTTCGGGCTCGCGAACATCGACTTCGTCGTCTTTGCCCCGAAGCTGGGCTACCAGCTCGAATACGATGCCAGCAGCGCGACGGTGCGCGTCTACCGGCCGAACGACTTCGCCCTGGTCGGGAGCCAGCAGATCGCGGACGTCGTCCAGGTCGCCAGCGGCATCCTCGGCAAGACGACGGCAGGCGCCGTGACCGCCCGGAGCGCCGCGCCGGTGGAAGTCGCGACCGGGACGGACCTCTCGGCGATGACGAATATCGGCTGGCGGGGGGAGGGCGTGTGATGCGAAAGCTGCTGCTCGTTGCGCTCCTGGCCGGTTTCGTGGGGGCGCTCGTCGGGCTGGCCGTGATTCCGGCGACGCTCTGGGCGCAGGGCGGCGGCTGCTGGGGCTCGATCTGTCAGAGCCAGAGCGGCACCATCACGCTCTCGGGCTCGCTCGGGGCGGACCGTGCGATCTCGCTTTCGACGTCGCCCTATAGCTTCCTCTTGCAGCCGGGGGATCTCGGGCTGGCAAAACAAACCGGGGTCGCGTCTCCGCCCGGCGCGATGGTGCTCGTACTGAGGGCGCGGCCGAGCGCCAAACGCCCCGGCGGATGTATGTTGGTCGGAGCGGCCGGAACCTCGGCCATCGAGGTAGTGATCGCAGACCCGATCGGCTTCGGCTGCTGATCCGGCACGGGGCGCCCGCAGTCGCCCCACAGACGACGAAGGAGGACCTAGTCATGCGGAAGCTCCTGAGCCTCACTCTCGCGATCCTGCTCGCTGTCAGCGTCGGCGCGCCCGCGTGGGCGCAGCAGGCGTCCCCGGGCTCCCCCGTCACCCAGACCGGCTCGACCGGCCTGGCGGCAGGCAACTGTCTCTCCAGCGTCGGCACCTCGTCGGTCGCGATCACCCTGACGATCCCGGCTGCGGGTGGAAGCAACTCCGTCTACATCGACTACCTCGTCCTCGCGGTGGACTCGACCGCCGCCGTGACCCCCGGAACGGGGCTGATCAGTTGGAGCAGCACCAACATCGCGGGCACCCCCTCGTTCCCGGTCAACCGTCTCGTCTCGACGTCGGCGGCCAACGTCGCCTATGGCGCTAACGGCCCGCTGGCAATCCCGATCAAGGCGCTGGCTGGGACCTCACCGACCTTCGTGAGCCCGACGGCCAACACCAACTTCTTCGGGACGGGAACTGTTTGCTGGCACGTCGCGCCCTGATCGAGGGGTGCCGGCATGGGGCTGAGTGGACGAAGGACCGCGCTCTGCGCGAGCCTGCTCTGCGGGTTCGTCGTGCTGAGTCAGCACTTGGCGAGCGATGGTATGTGGTGGCGGCAGGAGGCTGGCCCGGTCTCGGCTGACGCCTGCCGTGCGCTGCTCAAGACCGTCACGTCACGGTCGAAGGTCGGGATGACGAAGTGGTACGACGTCAGCCCGCAGCAACTGGAGAAACAGTTTGGCAAGCCCGCCACGCCCGACAAGGGGACGTGGCTCGCCTGCTGGCCCGAGGGGACCGACCTGGGGGAGCCTGATTCGTGAGACGTCTCGCGTGGCTGTTCGTCCTTGCCGTGACACTAGCCGTCTGGGCTCCGACGCTGACCTACGACTGGGTGGCGACCTGGGACGATGCGGTCTTTATTCTCGGCAACCCCCATGTGTGGAACTGGTCGTGGGTCTGGATGGCGACGACGCAGTGGTACGGCCACTGGATGCCGCTGACGTGGTTCTCCTTCTGCCTCAATTACGCGCTGTTCGGCTTCAACCCGATGGCCTGGCACGCCGTCAACATCGGCTTGCACGCGATCAGCACCGTCCTGATGTACTGCATCGCGCGTCGCCTCGTCGGCTCCGTGGGCGGGGCCGTGTTCGCGGCGCTCCTCTTCTCGGTGCATCCCCTCCGCATGGAGTCGGTCGCCTGGATCACGGAGCGGAAAGACGTGCTCATGGGCGTCTTCTTCCTGGGCTCGGCGCTCCTCTGGATGCAGGGCCGGCGGTGGTGGTCCTTCGCGGCTTTCGTGGCCGCGTGCGCGTCGAAGTCGCCGGCCGTCGTGCTGCCGGTGATGCTCCTCGCGCTGGAATGGTATCGCGGCTCGACATTCCGAGTCTCGCTCCGGCGGCTCACCCCATTCGTCGCTGTCTCTGCCGCCGTCTCCGTGATGGCGTTCTGGAGCCTGCACACGATCCTGGTCTCGATCCCCTGGTCCGTGGTGGGCCTCGGGCCTCGACTCTGGCACGTCGCCTACAGTGAAGGCTTCTACGTCATGCAGACAGTGTGGCCGGCGCGGTTGAGTGGGCTGATCGAATACACCTGGGTTCCCTCGTGGAACCAACCGCAGTATCCGGTCGCGGTCGCGCTGCTGGCGGCGGCGGCGATCCTGCTCTGGCGCGGACGGCACCGCTGGCCGGCGCTCGTCGCGGCGGCCGGGGCCTACGCCGTGGCCGTCCTGCCGCAGTCGGGCCTCTTCCAGAACGGCCCGCAGCTCGTCGCGAACCGCTACAGCTACCTCGCGGGGCTGCCCCTGGCCCTGCTGGCGGGCGGGGGCGTAACGCTTCTGATGCGCCGCTGGCCGCGCGCGACCGTGCTCGCGAGCGTGAGCGCCCTCGGGGCGCTGATCGTGACGACCAGCTGGGCGCTGCCGATGTGGAAAGACGGCGATGCGATGTGGCGCTACGCCGCGCGCCACGAGCCGACCTGTACCCAGTGTCAGGACATGGCCGCCGCTGCCGACGTCCGCCAGGGCGACTTCCTCCGAGCCCTCCAGCGCCAGGAACAGGCGATCCGGGTCTCGGAGACGACGATGGCCCCGCGCTGGGAGCGGCACTGGAATCTCGCGTCGCTGCTCCTCGTGCTGGACCGCCCGGACGAGGCGGCACGCGAGATGCGGATCTATCTGGCCCTCGCGCCCGCCAGTCAGCGGGACGCGCCCGCGCACCGCGACCGGATCCAGCGGGCGCGCACGACGCTGGCGACACTCGAAGGGCTGCGGCCATGATCCGGGTGATGACCGCGATCTGTCTCGCGGCGGTGCTCGCGCTGGTCGTGATCGTCGTCTGGGGCGTCGGCTCGTTCGTCGCGACGCTGCTGCCGGTCTGGGCGATCTTCAAGTGGACGATGTTCTCCGTCGGTCTGGGCCTGGTGCTACTGCTGGGCGCCGCGCTCGCGCTCAATGAATGGCTCCGATGAAACGTCGGCGTTCGATGAAGATGGCGATGCCGAAGCCGCCGTCGCCACGGGAGCGCGTGCAGTCGAGCGCCGAGTCGCTGGCGCGCGACTTGACCGAGGCGCACCCCCGGACCCAGGCGATGCGTCGGATGATGGAGCGTCGGCTCAGGCGCGCGATGGGCGGCGCGATGCGCGGGATGAACGGCGGCGGTGGCCGGGGGCTCGGCTCGAGGAGGACATGAGCGGTGGAGGTTCTGCGTCGTGAGGTAGCGTAGTGGCTCGGCTCAGCCTCGCGAACATTCGTGAAAGCATCAACACGATGATCGCGAGCTCCCCGCAGATCAGCACGGCCGACCTGAACAACATCATCAAGCACACCCACCGGGCGATGGCCACGGCCTTCCAGTGGTCCTACCGCAAGCGAGACAAGGTGATCCAGACGGTGGCGCCCTATTCGACCGGCACCGTGACCGTCACCGCCGGCTCGAGCACCGTGACCGGCGCCGGCACGGTCTGGACCGCCGGCATGGCCGGTCGGCAGATCCGGATCGCGGGCGAGAATACCTTCTTCTGGGTCGTCTCCGTCGACGCCGCGCTGCAGACCCTCGTGCTCGGCGACGGCACGCTGACGGCCGTCAACTGGGTGGCGGCCGGGGGCGCCCTCAAGACGTACTCCATCTTCCAGGACCAGTTCGCCGTGCCCTCGGACGTCGCCGTCATTCTCTACTCCGTGCGGGACTGGCCGATGGCGGAGTCGAGTGAAGGCGAGATCGACGGCCAGGATCCGCAGCGGACCAGTACGGGCATCCCCGATCGCTGGTACTGGGCCCGCGCCAACATCGCGAGCCAGGTCGAGAGCCGGTTCGTCGGACTCTGGCAGGTGCCGAACGCCGCGATGACCTTCCGGATGCCCTACCTCATCGAGCCGCAGGACATGACGGCGGAGGGCGATCTCCCGGTCTGTCCCTCCGAGGTCCTCGAGCTCGCCGCCGGGGCCCGGGCGTGCGCGTTCCTCCACGCGCGGACCGGCGACGAGCGGTGGTCCCGGCAATTCCTGGCACTCCAGCAGGCGCTCATGGGGACGCCGCAGCTCCTCGGCGTGCTGCAACAGGCGCTCCAGGACGACAGCCATCGGTTCGGGTTGCCCAGCTCGTTGCAGGGCACGGGAACCGTCGTGGGCTACGATCGACTCGCGAGCCGCGATTGGGCGGCTATGGAATGAGGGGGGACTGAGCCATCGCCTTTCCAGTGATTCTGGATGCGACCGTTCCCGCCAACACCGAGTCGCCCTCGCTCGGCGCCAGCCGCATCCGCGCGATCATCCAGAACCTCATCGACCTCTTCAACCTGCCGAGCGCGACCAACATTGCAGCCGCGCTCACGATCACGCGCCTCGGGCCCCTGACGAACCAGACCGGGGTCACTCTCAGCGCGGGCGATGTCGTCGCGCTCGATCTCGCGAACAATTCGAGCGTCGCGCTGTCGGACGCGCAAGGGTCGCTCCGTCAGTTCGTCGTCGCGCTCGCGACGATCACGGCCGCCGCGACCGGCGTTTTCGGCCAGAGCGGGCAAGTCACCGTAACGACCCAGGGAGCGGTGACCCGCGGCAACTACCTCCGGAAGTCGGCGACGACGAAAGCGCTAGAGGATACAGGCACAGCACCGAGTACCACCGCCGTCATGCCAAGCGGGACAGTTGGCGTCGCGCTGACGGCTGCCGCCGGGCCTGGAGCCGGAACCGTCGTCGCCCTGCTCTTTGGCGTGACGGCCGCGCCACCCGTCGTTGTCGGGAGCGCCGAAATCCGTAATCTCGTCGGCGCAAACAACGCGGGGACGCCGAACACGCAGTTCGACTATTCGGCTGATCTGGTTGAGCTCCGTAGCAGCACGGATGGTTCTGTCGTCGTCAGAACGAACACGGGGACCTTGACCAATAACACCGCAACGGCGGGGCCAGCCGCGAACGGTCGTGATCAAGCCGGCGCCTTCGGTGCCTCCACCTGGCTTCACTTCTATTTCATTTGGAATGGCACAACCCTCGCGACGTTGTCGTCCCTCACGGCACCCCCGACGGGCCCAGCACTCCCAACTGGGTATACGCATTGGGCTTACGCGGGTTCGATCTATTACAACGCGACGCCGCTACTCGTGAAGACGTACTGGCGCGGCACGTGGGCCTACTATGAAGCCCGCCAGGCTGCCCTGACGGGCGGCACGGCGAACGCCGAGACGACGGTGAGCCTCACGACGCTCGTGCCGCCCAACGCCCTCGCTTATAAACTCGCCGGCGTCGTGGGTAACACGGCGGGCAACAGCAATTTGTCCATTCGCGTCGTGCTTGGCGTCAACTATGCCACGATGTCCTGTCCGAACACGACGCCGCGGGTTGGCTACTTCTCGGATGAGCTCCCGAACATCGGCCAGCAGTTTTTTTACCTGTTCGACGTGGCCCCGACCGGCGGTGCCGATCTGGATGTTCGAGGCTACAAGATGCCGAACGGCGGCGACTGATGCCCCAGGGGCAAACAATCGAGTTACATCCCCCGCTCGGGGGCGTCCGCTCGGACGTCGTGCCCTACGACATCCCGCCGGGCTTCCTCTGGCGCTCGCAGAACATCGTCCCGCGCTACGGCAGGCTCCGGACGCGGCCGGGTCTTCAGAAGGCCGCGACGGCGGGACCCGGCAGCCGGATCAGCGGCGGCTTCACCTTCAAAAACGCCGCCGGCGCGCAGCAGGTCGTCGCGGCGACGCTGACGAAGTGGTACAAGCTCCTCGGCGACGCCTGGGTCGACATCAGCGGCGCCTTCAGCTGGACGAACGGCGCCGACGATCCGCAGCGCTTCGCCGTCTTTCCCGCGGCCGGCTCAAACTGGCTCGTCGGCGTCAACAACGTGGACGTGCCGAAGAAGTGGGACGGTACCGCCGCGGCCGCGATCAGTGTCGGTGGGACGCCGCCGATCGCCAAGGACTGTACCGTCGCGGGCAATTTCCTGGTGCTGGGCAATGTCGTCGAGAGCGGCGTGCGATCCGCCTCGCGCATTCGCGTGAGCGACTTCAACGACCTGGATCTCTGGACCCAGTACGGCGCCGCCGATCTCACCGACACGAACGATGACATCGTCGCGGTGCGGGCACTCACCCGGACCTCCTTCGCGATCTACAAGGAGAAGTCGATCTGGATGGCGTGGGCGCAGCTCGGCCTCTTCCCGTTCCAGTTCGAGACGATGGAGTACCGGCCGGGGCCGGTCTCGCCGAGCGCCGTCATCCGCGTCGATCAGGACCACTACTACATCGGCACCGACTCGCGCATTCACCACTTTAACGGCTTGAGCGCCGAGATCGTCTCGGGGCCGATCGAGAAGTACATTCAGGACGTCGCCCTCGCCACCGCCTTCCGCTCGGTCAACCGCGCGCGGTGCTTCGGCTTCTTCAACTTCTACGATCGGCACCTCTGGTGGTTCTATCCGGGACCGAACAACGCCGACCCCACGCTGGCGATCAGCTTCCATCGCGACACGGGGGCGCTCCATCTGCACGTGTTCCCGCTCGCCGTCACGGCCGGGTGGGAAGGGGACGACATCGCGACGCTTGCCTGGAGCGATCTCACGGGCACGTGGAGCGCGATCGGACCGGGCAGCTATCCCACGTGGGACAGTTTCGGGGGCACGCTGCAGAACACCGCCTTCATCGGCTCGCTGGCGGGGCAGGTCTACCGGCAGCGGTACGACAGCGACGACGACGGCGCGGCGATCCCGCAAAGCTGGGAACTGCCCCTGAAGACGTGGTTCGGCATGCGCCACAACACCCACGTCGACGGCGTCGAGAACTTCTTCACCCAGAAGACCAGCGGGCCGCTCGTGACCGTGCAGGTCGGCACCTCGCCCGCCCTTGCGGAGGTCCTTGATCCCACGTATCAGACCGTCGGCAGTCACGACACGACGCTCACGACGCGCCAGAAAGTCGCGATCCCGGTGCTGGACGCGCGGTTCTGGAGCATCCGGTATGCTCTGAGTTCGAGCACGCCGATCGAATGGGCCGGAGGCGCCGCGACCGGATGGCCGGAAGAGGTGCCGGAAAGCCAGGGGGCCGCCGTGGCAGCGAGCGCCGTCTTCACCGTCAACATGACGGAGAACCAGACCTCCGTCGTCGTCACCGGGCAGTCCTTCCCCTCGGGGGGCATCGTCCTCTACAACACGAGCTGGGGGACTGAGGTCATCATCACCGGCTATACCACCAGCGGCTTCACCGCGACCTTCACCACGGGTGCGCGCCTCAACGACGTGTTCACCTACAAGGTGGAATCATGATCGGTCGGTTCCTGCTCCTCGTGCTCTTCGCCCTGTTGCCGAGCGTGGCATCCGCTCAACCCGGCGTGTTCATCAGCCAAACGGCCGGCTGCACCGGCGACACGCGCTACACCTCCCCGATCACGGGGCGGACCTACTGTTTCGATCAGGTCACGAACCAGCTGAAGAAGTGGAACGGGAGCGCCTGGGTCGGCCTGTCGCCGACCGGCCTCCCGGTGATTGCCAGCGAAGGCGGCACGGGGCTCGACACGTCCGCGCTGACCGGCGTGCCTTCCCTCGCGACGGGTACCTGGTCCATCGGCGCGGTCAAGCCTCCGACAACGGGCAGCGGCGCCGGAATCTTCGCCCCGACAGCGTGCAGCGCGATCACCTCGCCGGTGTCCGGGACGTCCGAGTGTCTGGACACCACCCGGGGCGTCTGGAACAACTACGACAACGTCGGCTGGCAGAGTGATGCGGCCCGCTCCACGCTCATCGTCAATGCCGCCGATCCGCGCTGGGGTGCCACGTTTACTGAGGTCTCCATCCAGAACGCCATCGACTACGTCACCGCAAACGGCGGCGGCACGGTGCTCTGCCCACAAAACAAGATCGTACTGAAGTCAGGAGTGACGTGGGCCACGATCACGATGAAGGACCATGTGAAGCTCCTCGGCCCGCTCGGTCCGTTGGGCGAGCGAGGAGGACAGAGCGGCAAAGGCTGTGTCCTCCGCAACAACGATGACATCGATACGCTCACCTATGCGACGACCGGCGACGCCTCGCTCGGGACCGTCGTCCAGGGCCTGACGTTCGAGGGGACCGGCACCGGCAACGACATTAGCGTGCCCTCCGGGTCCAATCGGCTGTCGATCCTCGATAACAGCTTCAACCATCCCACGCCCGGAAAGGGCAACGGCATTCGACTAACGGATGCCGTCTACCAGATTTACATCGAGCGCAACACGTTCTACAACCAGACGAGCCACCACATCTACATCACCGGGACGTCCGGGCCAGGTCCGGGCCTCTACATCCGCGACAACTACTTCTCCGTGCTCGGGACCAGCGCCCGGCATATCTACTACGACAACACCGTGGCGGTCGCCAACGTGGAGATCACCGGGAACACGTTCGCCGGGCCGGTGAGCGGCGCGGCGCTCGTGCAACTCGCGGGTGGCGGGGTCCGGGGCGTGCTCATCCGCGGGAACGACTTCGAGAACTTCACGGGACAGGCGGCGCTGGTGGTGACGGGGACCACGGGCGTCATCGGACCCAACGCGATCTCGTCGGGGGCGACCGGCATCAGTCTTGTCGCCGGGAACAATATGACGATTGGGGGAAATCGCTTTGGGTCGCTCACCGGGAACGCGATCGCCCTCGATGGCTCCTCCAACAGCAACGTGATTCTCCCGAACAGCGGCGGCACGCCGGTCTCGGACGGCGGCGTCGGCACGGTGTGGTTCACACAACCCTCCGATGAGACGGCGAACATCAGCATTACGTCGACTGGCCTGTGGCGTCAGCGGGTCGGTGCCGGATTCGACGTGAACAACACCGCGACGTTCACGGACGGGATCGCTGGCCGGGGCGCGGGCAGCGGGTGGTCGTTGTACACGGCGGCCGCGGAAAATCTGCGCCTCAACAACGACAAGAGCCTCCAACTCATCACGGCGCCCGTCGCCGTCGCCTCGGGGACGATTGCCCTGGTCCCAACCATCACCGAAAAGAAGGGCAGCGGCGCGGGCGCGTACTCGACAGCGAGCGCGAGCTACGTCGACATCGACGCGACGAACCTCGCCTACACCGTCACGATCCCCGTGGGCATGAAGCTCGCCGTCACCGCGTACATCACCACCCAGGACAGTACCCTCGCCGCGGCGCAGGGGTTTGCGATCTTCGACACCCAACCCTCGGCGGTCATCTCGGAAACGGTCAACGAGGCCGAGGTCGCAGCCAATCGCGAGCAGATGGTGTTGACGGCTGTCATCACCGGGGACGGGAACGCCCACACCGTGAAGCTCCAGTTCAAAACCTCCGCTGGCACGATGACCGTGTCGAACTCAAGCACCTCCTTTACCCCACGGATGCTGTTGCTCTTGTCCCCGAGCCCATGAGACCAAGGCTGAAGGTGCCGAAGGCGGAGGAACAGACGTAGATGGCGATCCAGCAGCACGGGATCGCGCGTCGGACCCCACTGGCGCCGCGCCTCGCGTGGAGGGGCGGGACGGAGGCGTCGGCGCTGCGGGCGGACCTCGAGGCGCTCCGTGAGGCGAACCGGGCACTCCGGAAACAGCTCGACGACATGGAGGACCGGATCGTGCGGCGGGTGAACGAGATGCTGCTCTCGGGCACGCTGGCCCAGCGGCCGGCGGCGGGCGTGGCCGACCGCATCTACCAAGCGACCGACCAGGCCGCCGGCTCGCGGATGACGTTCGACACGGGGACGGCGTGGCAGGCCCCATGAGCCTCGAGTTGATCCGCCTGTCGAACAAGAACGATCGTTGTTGGGCCGATCTCCCGGCCCTCCGCCGCGCGATCGAGGAAGCCGGCGTCCAGTTCAATCAGCGGACCAGCGCGACGCTGATCGACCGCGTGGTCGCGAGCTTCGCGATCGAAGGCCACCCGACCATTCCCGCCGACCAGCAGGGGACGACGGCGGTCTGGTACATCGTGGAGGAGACCGGGAAGATCGTCGGCCACCTCCTCGCCCTCGAGGACGCCTGGGACGGCGAGAAGGTCATCTACGTCAACCAGCTCTGGGCGCGGCACATGCCCCGCGAGATGCAGCAGACGGCGACGGAGGAGCTCGACCACTACGCCCGGGCCCGCGGCTGCCGGCGCATCTTCATGTACACGAGGCGACATTGTCCGAAGTTCTGGAAGGAGCGGTTCGGGTTCGTCCCCCATCGCGTACTCTACCAGCGTGAGGTGAGCGGCTGATGGAGACGATCCTTGGCCTGCTGGGCGGCGCCGCCGGAGGTGCTGGCGGTTCGGCCGCAGGAGGCGGCGCGGGAGCGGCAGCCGGCGCGGCGGCTCCGGCGCTCACCGGCCTCGCCGGGATGGGTCCGGAGGTCGCAGCGGGCGCCGTCCCGGCCTTTTCCGCTGGCGGTGGGGCGACAGCGGGGGCCAAGGGTGCCGGGGCCACCGGCCTCCTCGGCAAGATGACCAAGGACATCTCGACGAAGGACGCGATGGAGTTGATGAAGATTGCCGCCGCGCGCCAACCTGGCGGTGCGCCGGCGCTGCCTGGGCTCCCTGGCGGGGGCGGCCGCGGGGGCGGCACGCAGCCGAGCCTCGCGCAGTTCCTCCAGCTCCTCCAGGGGCGCCGCGGCGGCTCACCGTTGAGGATCGGCGGATGAGCGGTGGCGCCACGGGCAGCGCCGGCGCAATGGGCATCGGCGGCGACGCCAAGAGCGGCGGCGGCGTCATGTCCGGTGGTGGCGGCACGCCGAATGCCGCGACGCTCGGGAAGATGGCCGGGGGCGGCGCGGGGAACAGCGCCATGCTGATGCAGCTGATGAAGATTCTCGCCGGGCAGAAAGGAGGCGGACGCTAGTGGGCGGAGGCGGTCCGTCTCGGACGACGACGGTTCAGCAGCCGACCATGTCGCCGGAAGTCTCCGCGCTGATCGGGCTCGGTACGGAGCAGACGCGCGCGGGGCTTGGCGCGGCCCCGATCACCGAGTTCCAGGCGCCGATGATCGAGCCGACGGTCGGTCCGGATCCGGCGACGCTGAACGCGCTGGCCTATTTCCAGAGCATCGCAGGCGGGGGGGCCACGCCCGGAATCATGGACGCCTTCAACCGACTCCAGCTCCCGCTGATCCAGCAACAGGCGATGCAAGCGGGGCTGGGACGGAGCGGGGCCATGCTCGACGCCGTGGCGACCGGCCAGGCGCAGGCGCTCATGCCGGCGCTTCAACTGCAAACCCAGGCCGCCGGAGCTGAGGCGTCCATCGGCGACTATCTTCGGAACATCTCCCAGACCGCCGCGAGCGCGCCGTACATGGACTTCCTCCGTCGCCAGGGGATCAGCGAAGAGCTGCTGTCCGGCGCGACCGGGCTCATCCCGTCGACGATCGGCCAGAAGGGCGTCCAGAATGTGCAAAACGCAGGACTGTGGGGCTGGCTCCTTGGAGGCATGCTCGGGCCGGGCAAATGAGCAGCGGCGGCGAGAGCCAGAACCTCGACCCCGGTCCGATCGCCAGCGTGGCGACGCCGATCATGAAGGTCTTGGGCTTGATGATCGCCTCACAGGGCGGCGCGCTCGGGCCAGGGCTGGTCGGCGGCGCCTCCTTGATGGACGAGGCGCTCACCACCCGCCGCGAGCGCGCGACGAATGCCGCGCTCCTTCAGCTCATGCAGGGTCGGCAGCGGAGCGAAACGACGGGCGGAGCGCCGGGGACGTTGAGCCGGCTTCCAGCGCCGCTCGCAGCGGAGACTGATCCCGAAGCGTTCGCGCGCGTGGGGACGCCGGAAGTGGCAACGATTCCTGGTGAACCCGCGGTCCCACCGACCCGCCGCGAATGGACGGGGGCGCCGACCAGCACGGAGATCATGGAGCAACTCCGCGGCATGACCTTGCCGGCCGAGAGTCTCCGGGGCGACGTCCTGCGCGAGGTCCTGCGCCTTCGCCTGCCGACCGACGTCGAGCGGCCCCAAGCCGTGACGGAAGAGCTGACGCGGGCCCGTGGACTGGAGGAGGAGCGCCGCAAGGGCGGCGTCTTCACGGGCGCGCTGCGACCTGGTGCCGCCCCGGAAGCCCGCGGCGCGGCCGTTGCAGCCGGCATGACCGTGCCGACACCCCCCGCTCAGACCCGCGTGCAGTACGTCGGCAACCGTAAACAGTTGATCGAGACGACGACGGGCAACGTGCTGGCGGACGAACCGATCCGCACGCCCGAGGAAGAGACACAGCTCAAGCAGACCCGGGAAGTCGTCGTCCCCCGCTTCGAGCAGCGGTTGCGCGAGGCGGTGCAGAAGAAGGAGATCACGGCGCAGGAGGCGTGGGTGGGCCAGCAGCTTCTCGAGCGCGCGAAGGTGGACGGGGACGTGAAGCCCTTCCTCGATCACCTGGCGAAGATCAGCGAGATTCGCGCGCGGCCCGTGAAGCCGCCGGCGGCGCGCCTGGGGACGACCACGACGGACGTCGGGCGGCGGCCGATCACGGCCTACGACGCGCTCAAGGGGCACCAGACGGGGGTGGACGCGCTGACGAAGGAACTGGCGGCCGCGCTCCCGGCGTGGAAGACCGCGAGCGGGATCGAGCGGGCGAAGGCTCTTCAGTCGGCCTACCGCACCCGTCACGGTGTCGAAATCGCGGTCGCCCCGACCGATGCGTCCGGCTCGTCGTTCACCCTGACCGGGGCCTGGGAGCCAGCCGGCGAGCGGCGCACGCGGCGGTCCTACGAACCGGCACCGAGCGATGTCGAGGCCGAAGATGCCGAGTGAACTGGAGCAGCAGCTCGGGACGTACCTCGGCGGGCCGACCGGGAAACGTGCGCCGGCGGCGGCCGGACAATCGGCGGGGGGCACGAGCCTCGACCAGCAGCTCAACTCCTATCTCAAGGGGACGCTCGTGCCGACGCCGGAGGCCCCGAGCGCGTGGAGCCAGGTCGGCCCCGCGCTCCGGGAGACCCTCGGGATGCGGACGCCGGCGGAAGCCGTGGGTGAAGTCCAGCGCGTCGAACCTCCGCGCCGGACGATGACGCCGGCCGAGGAGGTCGTGGCACCAGTCGGCGAGGCGTTGACGGAGCCGCTGCTCCTGCCGCCCGCAGAGAAGTTCGTTAGCGGTGCTCCCGGCTCGTTGGAGCGCCTTTCAACCACCATGTCGGCCGGACTGACTGCGCCCATCGCGCGAGGCATTGAGCGGACCGCACGGGTTGGATTTGCAGGACTCACCGCACTTGGCCGACTCGCCGAGCAGGTGACGGAGCAGAGCGCGCGCCTGAGCGGCAATGAACCCGCCTCGACGTTCTTCTCCCGGTTCGTCGGCGAGGCCGTGCCCTATCTCGTGCAGGTCCTCCCCTTCGTCAAGAAGCCACCAGCGTTCAAGCCTGAGCCCGGTGTGACGCGCGTCGTCGAGGGGCCGCCACGCGCCTTGCCCCCCGTCACCGAGCGCCTCCGCGGCGACGTCGGGCTTGCGCGACGACGGCCAGCCACCATTCCAGAGCCAGGGACCGCGCTACCGCCAGCACCTCAGCCGCGACCGGCGCTGCCGCCCTACACTGGCGACGTCCCCGAGTTCTGGCCGCACCCGGCCGAAGCGCTGCCTGCCGCCGAGCGCGTGCCACCGGCGATTACCGGGCGGCGGGTGGGCGAGGTGACTCCGCTGCCGGCGCCGCGCATTGGTGAGCACCCTGGGGAGCGAGCCCTCCCGGGCCAAGTGCCGCTCGGCGAGACCGGCGAAGCGGGCGCGCTCGAGGTGGGCCGAGCTGCACCGCCGACACGCGACTCCTGGAGCCCCGCCGACATCCGGGCAGCGGTTCGACCGGAGGCACCGAGACGGCCAGGCCCCGAGCCGCCTCCTGTGACCCCGGCTGTCACACCGCCGACGCCACCGCCAGTGACGCCGCGCCGCGTCACGGGTGCCCCGAAGCCCGGCGAAGTCCGCGCCGGCGCCAACGTGGCCTTCGCCCAGGAGCGCGCGCGGTGGCAGAAGCGCCTGTCCGAGATCGACGCCGGCACGGTGGATCTGAGCGACCCAGACGAGGTCTATGCCTACATCCGGGGAGTCGGCCGCATCCGGCCGGGTCCGGACGTGCCGGAGGCGCCCTGGTTCTTCAAGAATCGGCAGGGTAAGGCGTTCGACGAGCTCGTGCAGGAGATCGCCGACGCCCAGCACAAGCCCGTCAAGGCGGTCGAGAACCAGCTCGCCAACACGCTGTTGCGCTACCAGACCCTCCGGGCGGCAAAGCGGGCTGGACGGGCCGAGCCTGTCGCCCCACCTTCCGAGACACCGCCCACGATGGAGGGTTGGGAGCGGATGTCCGAAGGCGAGCGGACGGCCCATCTACCGTCGTGGTTGCAAGGCGTCACGCCGCCGATCCCGCTGCCCGACCTGCCGCCCGAGGAGCAGGACACGCCGAAGGGGCGCCTCTACCGGGCGCTCCAGGTCGTCGGGTTGGCGGCACCGGCGATCGGACTGGCCGGAATCCGGTGGCGCTCTCGGGAGGGACGCCGGGGCCTTGGCGGTTTCGTCTCGGAGGACCGCCGGTTTCATGTGGAACAGAAGAGCCCCGACCTGTGGGAAGCTCGTGACGGGCGGCTCGGAACCAAGGCGACCTTCCCGACCTTCCACGAGGCCCGGAAATGGGCCGAGGGCCGTGCTGGACCGTCCGAGCCGCCGCCTTTACGGCCACGTGCCGGCCGCATCGGTCCCTACGCGAATCTGACCGACGACGAGCTGCTCTCGGTGACGCAGCGTGGCGAGAAACCAGCCTCAATCCTGCCGAACGTCGCTGATGCCCGCTTCGAGGGGGAAGCGTTTCACCCGTCGCCGCAGTGGCGAGAAGCGCTCGAAAAAGTGAAGTCGTCCGGCCTTCCCTACGAGGTTCAAGAAGGGAATATCCTTGTCGGTCAGGACGAGGCCGCGCTGACGCGCTTGCGGCGCGCTTGGAATGCTGGAGACGACGCTGAAATCGGCCGTGCCCTCGGCTACAGCGAAGAGGATATTGCCGTCGCGTTCAGGCGCGACAAGTCTACTCCCCCTACTGCCAGACCACCCGGCCCGTCCGAGCCTCCTGCCGGCCCCGTAGCGGCCCGCACAGAGGCTCCTGGGGGGCCACGTGCGACGGGACGGCTCCGTCAGATCGACTTCAGGCTCCGCCAGCCGGACCTCGACCCGGAACTGCGTCGGACGCTTGAGCAGGAACGGGCGCGCTTGGCGGAACCGAGCGAACCCCCAACGGCGCCCAAGTTCGAGCGCACGCCGATGGGCGACCAGGCCCTCATCCCCGGCGCCGAGGCGCGTGAGATCCCCAAGGGGCCGATGCGAGCGCCCGTGCCGCAGCGTGACATTTCCGAGACACCCCTGTTCGGCCAGGAGCGGGCGGCAGCCGAGCGAGCAGGCGGCGAGGCCCAGGGCCAGCTGTTCGAGCCCGCCGTGCCGCGGAACATGCGCGAAGCTCAGATCGGCCCTGAGCCAGGTGCCGGGGAGCCGCCCGCGCGCTTCCTCGGCTGGCAGGAGGTCCCTGGCAAGGAGCCGGTACCCCTCTACCAGCTCACGCGCGAGGTTGGCGGCCGGCCAGCGCAGGACACGGTCGGGCCGGAGACGCTCCGCGAGCTCGGCATCGACCCGCCGGCGCCGCCGCCCCGTGGTGGGATCGGCGACATCCTCGCCGACGAGAGCGGCCGGGTGAACCTAGGCGCGATGGTTGACGCCTGGCGCCGCGGCTACAAGCGGGCGCGCCAAGCCTTTCCGATGGAGGGCGAGGTCCGGAAGGCGACGCCCGACTCGCCGCTCCTGAGCGCGATCGAGCGGTTCAACACCTACACGGCCGACTGGATGGCGCGCTTCGTGGGGACCCCGGTCTACAAGGCGCTCCAGAAGATGCAGCCCTCCGAGATCATGGATCTCGACGAGCAGATGATGGCCGGCTTCCAGGCGGGCACCGTGACGAGGCTCGGGCAGGGCCCTGGGGTGCCGGCGCACGTCCAGGGCTATCTTCGCTTCCGGGACCGGCGCCTGCGGAACGTGGAGCAGGCGGCTCGCGCCTATTTCGGCCTCGAGCCGATTCCCGAGACGTCGGGACCCTATCTGCCGAGAGTTACGAAGCGGGGCGCACGCGAGTCGGTGTCCCTCGGCGGCGGCAAGCTCGGCCTGGGGCGTGACATTCAGACCACCGTGCGCGGGCACCAGCAGGAGCGTCTGTTCGAGAGCTATCGTCAGGGCGAGCGTGTCGGAACGGAGTACGAAGATCCGCGCAACGGCATCCTCCTGCGAGAGTGGGAAGGGACGAAGCTCGACGCGACGCATCGGTTCTTTCGCGAACTCGAACAGAAGGGCGTGCTCTTTCGCGATCGCGCGTCGGCCGCGGCGGCAAATGCGCGCGTGCCGAAACGGACCGGCGGGCCCTGGCGTGTTGAGAACGCGCCGGGCGGGGACTGGTGGGCGCGCACCGAGGAAGAGGCGAAGCTCCTCGAGCAGAACCTCACCGAGCCGCGCCGGGGCACGAGTCTCATCGCCTCCTTCGTCCACTACGCCAACAGCTTCGTCCGGACGCCGGGCCTCTTCAACCCGCTCCCGCACTTGACGAAGAACATGAGCTACAAGTACATGCTGGCGCGGGGGCCGGTGGGCGCGGCCGAGCTGCCGGTGAAGGTGGTCGAGTACGCGCGCGGCTCGAATCCGACGCGCCTCGCCGAGTTCAACGAGGCGATGCCTTTCAGCACGAGCGGGCGCACCGCGGCCGACATCCTCCACACCGAGCTACGCGAGGGCGGCGCGCGCGAGGCGATCAAGGCGGTCGAGCGCGCGGCCACCTCGGCGAGCCGCAAGTTTTCCCAGCCCGTCGTCTTCCAGTACGGGGATCCGGCGCTGCGTTACGCGCTGTTCGACTACTACCGGCGGCAGGGCATGGGCGTCTACGAGGCGGGCAATCACGCCTGGATGGACCTGGTGCGCTACGGGGTGCGCTCCTTCGTCACCGACGAGATGAAGTCGATCCCGATGAACTTTTTCGTGCCCTGGCGCTTCGGCAGCGTCCAGGCGGTGCTGAAGCAAGCGCGCAACCATCCCGTTCGCACGGCGATGCTGGTCGGTGGGATCGAGTACCTGCGCGAGATGCGGTACCGGACGAGCGGCCGCTGGACGCATCTGCCGACCGACTACGTCCAGAAGCCGATCGCCCACGTGGTCGTCGAGCGGAACCCGGCCGACCTGCCGGCGATCTTGGGCTCGATGGCGATCTTCGGGCCCGGCGGGGACTTCAGCGCGAGCCAGATCCGTGATCTGCTCGCGACCTTCCAGACGGGCGCCGGGCGAGGCTTGCAGGATCCGGAGGTGTGGCGCCGGTTTCGGAATATGTACTGGGGCTTCTCGCAAGCCTTCGAGGTGCCGGCCGAGGTCAAGAAGGGCCTCGAGTCGGGCGATCCGTCCCACATGGCGAATGCTTTCGTCGCCCTGGTGCTTGGCGAGCACAGCGCGATCGGGGATCCGCAGTCCAGAGAACGCCGGCCGCCCGTCGGCGCCGAGCCGCGGCGGCTGACCCGCTACCTGCCGGAGTGGATGCCGGGCCTGGAGCGGTCGCGCGAGGTCCGGGCCGCGGAGCGGGAACAAGCCCATCGGCGCGAGCGGCGGGAGCGAGCGCTCGAGCGTCGCTCCGAGCGCGGCTACTGATGACCTACGACCTCCCGCCCGGCTGCTTCGCGCGGGACCCCAAGGAGCGACCAGACCTATGAGACGCAAGCGGAAGGCGCGCGGGCCGGTGAGCCGGAAGATCAGCAAGCTCCGCCACGAGGGCGTGCCGCACCAGCAGGCGATCGCAACCGCGATGAGCATGAAGCGGGCACGCCGTCTCGGACCCAAAGGTGGCTACCGGCGCGTCCATCCGAAAGGCTGGCGTCGGAGTAGCCTTCGCCGGCGGATGTAGGGTACAAGAGGGGAAGGAGGCGCCTATGCCACGCGCGATCATCACCGGACCCGCGATCGGGCCGCATCGCGATCCCGACACCGGGCGGCAGATGCACTACGAACTCCGACGGAAAGCGCGCGGCGGCTCGGCGAAGCGGCGCCGGCAGGGCCTCGAGCGCGGCGTCAAGGCGGGCGGTCGCACCCTCGGGAGGCGCTGATGGGCTTCTCGGGCTCGACCCACATCGCCGCGATCGGGCCGGTCCTCTGCAAGGTCGGCATGGGGCAGCTGGTCTCCGTCAGCGTCAACCGCAAGGGGCTGAACGGCAACACGCTCACGCTCTACGACTCCGCCACCATCGCGGGCATCGGCCAGGCCAAGGTCCTCGCGCTGATCGACCTCGTCAACCTGACGAGCACGCCGCTGATCTACAACGTCATCGTCGCCAACGGCCTCGTGGCGGACCTGGAGAACGGGACGCCGGGCGACGTCACAATAGCTTGGGATTAGCTTTGACACCGCGCCTTGAATCTGAAGTCGGCTGGCTCGCCGGGATTATCGACGGAGAGGGCTGGGTCGGCATGAAGTTGAGCCATGACAGCAGAAGAGGAGAGGTGTTCGGCCTGTACCTGTCCGTCGCAAACACGAGCGTTGAGCTACTTCAACGCTGCGCACGAATCGCTGGCGGCGTTGGTTATATACACGCGCGACGTTATATCAAGAACCCCAAGTGGCGACTCTGTTGGACTTGGACCGTGAGCGGCGCGCAGGCAGCTGAGGTCTGTCGCCTCGTGGGGCCCTACCTCGTCCTGAAGGGACCGCAATGCCGCCTACTTCTGCAGACGCTACCGTTCTTCGGTGAATGGGGGAACAACACAAGCCGACGTCCACGGCAAGTGGTTCAGCTACGGAAGTCCTATCTCGCGTTCAAGGCTCTGAATCGCAAGGGGCCACGGTACGACGCTGTCGACGGTTGGGCGCCTCTCGCCCCCGACCACCAGTTGCCGCTACGTTTGCGGTCAGACTGATGCGTCACCGCGAGGACGATCCACCGAACTTCGACGCCACCCCGAAGCGTCAACCTGGAGACGCCGAACTCGGCGTCTCGTGGAACGGCAAGGCGGTGAAGGCGCGCGGACTCGCCGTCTTCTTCATCCTCGCGGTACTCGCGATCATCGCCAGCCAGCTCTATGCGGGCTACCGGGTCGAGACCGCCATCGTCCGCGCCTTCGACGCCGGCAGCGACCAGCACACAAGAATCACGGTGAGTCAGAACCGGACCTCCTGCATCGTCGCGATGACCCCCGAGATTCGCGAGGCGTTCCGGGCCAGTTATGTGCCCGGCGCCTTCAAGAAGTTCTGCCCGTGGGTCGATGAATGACCCTCCGCGACCAGCTGATCCGGGATGAAGGCGGTTTCAGACTCAAGCCCTACACCGACAGCGTGGGCAAGCTCACGATCGGCGCCGGGCGAAACCTCACCGACGTCGGGATCTCGCACGCTGAGGCCGAGCTGCTCCTCGACAACGACATCGCGGGGGCAAGCGCCGATGTGGCGGCGCGGCTGCCGTGGGTGGGCGCCCTCTCGGTCCCGCGCGCGGCCGTGCTGGTGAATCTCGCCTTCAACATGGGCATCGGGGGGCTCATGGGCTTCCGGAAGATGCTGCAGGCCCTTCAGGACGAACAGTGGGAGACGGCAGCGGCCGAGCTGCTCGCCTCGACCTATGCCGAGCAGGTCGGGCCGCGCGCCCATCGCCTCGCCCTCCAGCTGCGGACCGACACATGGGTTTAAGATGGTCTGGAGTCGCCACTGTCCCCGATGCGGGCACCTGATCGAGAAGGCGCGACCCTGGCACGACTGGTGGTGCTCGTGGTGTGGATGGGGTGGACAGTAAGGAGACAACATGGAGCCACAGAGCCGCATCGATAAGTTCAACAACCTGGTGCGGGGGCTGGTGACGCTCGGGCTGGCCTACGGGTTCATCTACGGGTTTGTCGTGTCCAAGGTCGTGAGCGTCGATGCCTACATCGGCATCTTCGGCGCCGTCGTCGCCTGGTGGTTCGCCTCGCGCGTCCAGGCAAGTCGCGCCAGCGATCAGCCGCCCGCACCGCTCAACAACGGAGCTGCCAATGCGCCGAAACTATAGCCTACTGCTCAGCGTGTCGCTGCTCTTCGCCGGCTGCGTCTCCAGCCTCGCGGGAATGAGCCCCGAGCAGCTCCGCGAAGCCGTGAAGGTGAAGGACGCCAACGCCGGCTGCATCATCTTGAACACCCCCTACGGGCGCGCGGTGTCGGTGTGGGCCAACACGGACAAGAACGTCGCTGGCAAGGTCACGATCAAGGGCGAGACGTGCGAGACGCTGATCGAGGGCCTCGCGAAGTAGCGGGGTCGGCATTCCTGGACCCGCTGGATCTCCGCCAGGTCGATTGGCGGGCGGGTCGGGCCGTGTGGATCACGACAGCGCCGCTCCGGTATCGGAGCGCCCGCCTCGGCGTCACCATCCTCGTGCCCGCCGAGTTCATCACCGACCTCGCCTCGGTGCCGCGGCTCCCCCTGGTCTGGCTGGCGACGGGCGGGCGGGGACCCCGCAGCGCCGTGATCCACGATTGGGCCTACCAGTGGGGCACCTGGACGCGCGAGGGCGGGGCCAGTCTCCCGGTCCCGCGCCGACTCGCGGATGCGATCTTCCACGAGTCGCTCCTCGCCGATCCGATCAGCGGGGCGGGGCGCCTACGCGCCTGGGAGATGTGGGTCGGCGTCCGCGTCGGCGGGCGGGGCGTCTGGGCGGAGCGACCCGAACGGGCGCCGGCGCTCAATCCGATCTGGTCTGCGGAGGGCACCCCGCAGAGTCCTTGAGCAGCACCCCGGCCTGATCTGCAACGGGCCGGGGCCTTTCTCGCGTCCGATTCTTTCCTCTTGACTTTGCCAACACTGCGGCTGTAGTCTTGCGTCCGTGGCACAGGTGACCATCCCCGCGAAGAAGTGCCCGTGCGGTCACATCTGGGTCCCGAAGGGCAAAAACAAGAAAGGACCCCGGCGCTGCCCGAAGTGCTGGAAGGTGGTCGCGTAACCATGCTCCCGTGCGCGGGTTGTTGCTATCGTGAGTCCATTCCCGGCGACGCCCACATCCGCTGCGTCTTCCTGTGGCGCCCGCAGGAGGTCTTCGTGGCCCCGACGCGTCGCGTGGCGCAGTGGTTCCTTTTCCCGTTCAACTACGATCCTCTGTGGGGGCCGGACGAGTGCCCGAATCGAAGCGATGGTCCGCGTGATGCCGCGAAAGTCGCTCCATCGAATCCGATGAGCGACATCCTATCGCTGCTTGGTGGACGGCGGCTGTGAAGAAGGGGGCATCATGAAATTCCGCGTCCTCCTGATCGACCACAACGTCGACGACAACCACCCCGCGTATCAGGAGGAGATTCTCGTGGCGAAGGTGCCCCCGGGCGAGTTCGTGATCGGTGGCATTTCCGTCCGCGGCTTCGGTCTGCCAGCGATCACGGTGAGGCCGGGTATGGACGTCGTGCTGAGGTTCGAGCCGTGATCGGCGACCCCCTCCGCGCCCTCCTCGCGCTCGGGTGCGTGATCGGCTACGGCGCTCTGATCCTCGGCTGGGGCGACCTGATCGCCCGGAGCTTCCGATGACGTCGGCGGATCCCGTCTCTCGGTACCCGCTCGCGTGGCCGCTCGGCTGGCGCCGGACGGTGGCCGCGCGGCGCGATCGCGCCAACTTCGCGAAGCATTCGACGCGCAACGTGACCGACGCGGCGAACACGGTGGTCGGCACGACGAAGGTTCGGACGCCGCTGACGGTCGCGCAGGCGATCGGCCGACTCGCCGGCGAGCTCGGCCGGCTGGGGGCCACCGACGAGGTCCTCAGCACGAACCTGCAGACGCGCCTCGATGGGCTCCCGCGCTCGGGACAGGCCGAGCCGACGGATCCCGGCGCGGCGGTCTACTTCCGGCTGAAGGGGAAGCCGCGCTGTTTGGCGTGCGATCGCTGGGACCGGGTCGCCGACAACATCGCGGCGATCGCGCAGCATGTCGACGCGCTGCGTCGCATCGACCGCTACGGAGTCGGCACGATGGAGCAAGCCTTCGCCGGCTACGCGGCGCTGACGACGTCGGTCGCGGAGTGGTGGCAGGTGTTGAAGCTCTCGCCGACGGCGACCTTGATCCAGGTCGAGGAAGCCTACAAACGCCTGGCGAAAGAGCACCACCCCGATGTGGGCGGCTCCCACGAGGCGATGGCGAAGCTCTCGGAGGCGCGCGAGACAGCGCGAGCGCTGCTCGGCGGGACCAGCACATGAATGATCGACCGATCCGGATTGAATACTGCGCCAGCCGTGGGGAGGATTACCGCTGCGGCTCGATGGTGACGAACGAGGTGCGCGACGTCCCGACGCCGGTGCTGTTCGAGCTCGCCGGGCGGCTCGACCGTGAGTTGAAGGAACGCTATCGCATCGCGATGATCGTGCGAGATGTGCCATGAGCGAAGCGCGCGTCCTCGCCGCGGTCTGGATCCCCCTCGCGCGCGCGGCGCTCTGCCTGAACGACGAGACGGTGTTCGACCTCGAGCAGCAGGAGTGCCCGACGTGCGGGGGTGCGAGCTTCGCGCTCTTGGCGCGCTGGCTCGTGGAACACAGAGCAGCGCAATGCTCGAGCGGCCGGGAGGTGCAGTAATGGCCCGCGCGCGCAAGCCCAAGAAGCCCAAGGTGCCGAAGAAGACCGAGTGGGAGCGGATGCCCGAGGCCGAGAAACTCGTCGCCGAGCTGGTGGCGAAGCACCACAAGCACCTCGAGCGCGCCAAGATCATCTGCCTCGGCAAACCCAAGGCCGGTGCGAAGCGCGGCAGGCCAGTCGAGGCCACGGCTCGGAAGGCGACGAAGGCGATGGCGCTCCTGATGAAGGAGGGGCTCGGCACCGACCTCCACTACTACATCGAGATCGGCCTGGACCTCTGGGAGAAGATGACCGCGACCCAGCGGAAAATCCTGATCGACCACGAGCTCTGTCACTTCGCCGGCCAGGACCTCGACAAGGGCACGTGGGGTCTCGTCGGGCACGACATCGAGGAGTTCACGGCGATCGTGAAACGCCACGGCGCGTACAACGCCAGCCTGGTGGCGTTCGGCGAGCAGCTCAAGCTCGCGCTGGCATGAGCGATCTCGACTCCGACCGCCTGCGCGACGACGTGGAGGCGCGCGACGAGGTCCACTCGTTGACGAAGATCGACGAGCACTTAGAGACGCCGTACCACTGCACCCGCTGTCACGGCGCGTGGTCGAGCGCGATGAACGCGAGCCGGGAGCCCTGCCCCGGAGTCGTCAAGGAGGAATGACATGGCTGAAGCTGAGATTCCCGTGACCGAGCCCGAAACGATGCAGCCGATCCGCGGCAAGGGCGGCTCCATGCTGGAGCGCTGGGTCGACCTCGATCCGAAGAAGGCCCTCGAGCGCGTCGAGACGATCGTCCGGACGCTCGAAGAGCTCCGGAAGTTGTCGATCCGCGCCACCTACCCGACCGACTGGATCATCCACACCTCGACCGACCAGGACGGCGCGATCATCAGTCAGAAGGGCTACCTCCAGGACATCGGGGCTGAACGGGCCGGGAAGCCCTGGGGGATCGAGGTCGGTTCGCCCGCGATCGAGCGCGAGGAGTTTCCGGACGGCACCTATGCCTACCACATGATCGCGGAGGCGTGGTGCAAGGTCACCGGCGAGCGGCTCGACTACGTCGAAGGCTCGCGGTGGAGCGGGGACCCGTTCTTTCAGCGTGGAGGCGAGAAGCCGGACCCGGTGGACATCCGGAAAGCCGCGTGGGCAAACGTCCACGGCCGCGCCGTGCGGAGCCTCTCCGGGCTGAATGGCGTTCCGCTCGACAAGCTCGAAGCGGCGGGCCTCGACATCAGCAAGGTCGTCCACGTGACCTACGGGCGCGGCACCAAGGGCGGGGCCGCGACGGGGGCGGCGGTCGGGACGTCGGAGGTCGTCATGGCCTGGGGCAACGCGAAGGGCACCAAGGTCGCGGACCTGACCGAGAAGGACCTGACCTACTACGTGACCGCCTACGAGCGCGACATCGCCAACCCGGAGAAGGCCAAGTACCTCCGGCACAACCAGCGGGTGCTCGACGCGCTCAAGGCGGAAGTCGAGAAGCGCGGCAAGGCCGGTGAGCAGGGCAAGGAGGCGGGCCCGGCTCCAAACGGCAAGGGGGTCGCCGAGGGGGCCCCTACGACGCGGGGCCAGAAGGTCGCGAACGTCCACACCATGTTCAGCGATACCGCCAAGGGCGACGGGCGGCTCGTGGCGGCGATGCTCCGCACCTACACCAAGGATAAGGGGCAAGAGCACGCCTCGCTCTCGAGCCTGACAGACGAGCAGCTCGACGAGCTCCTCAAGATGACCGACACGCAGCGGGCGGAGCTGGCGAAGAAGGCGGGAGGTGCCGCATGAGCGCCGTGCCGATCACCGCCGAGCGCGCCGTCAGTCCGGAAGGGTTCGCCGAGATCCAGCA
>ERZ1292632.1272-Hain-H43-01um-R2-1272-length-25262-cov-9_pt1 | contig 25262 bp, 19 predicted proteins | sample MGYA00564407_ERZ1292632 | MGnify/ENA primary metagenome ERZ1292632 (study PRJEB36523, sample SAMEA6512637) | groundwater metagenome | collected 2019-01-08 | study: AquaDiva: Metagenomics assemblies of 32 groundwater samples | reverse complement strand
TACATTAGAATAATTTATAGGTTTCCGAAACCTATAAATTTGTGAGGGGATTTGGAAATTTTGTTGTGGATAAGTTGGGGATTTTGGGAAAGTTGAAATTGTGGGGTATAATGCGGGGACAATGGAAACGATAAATTTCGGAGAAGAAAATATGGGAAATGCGGGAAATAATAATTCGGCGCCGAAGGCGCCGGAGGGTAATGGTTCTAAAAGAAAAAAGAAACTTATTGCGGCCGGGATTGTCTTGACTATTTTAGTTTTATCCGTCATCGGCTGGCAATATTGGCAGTACACGCAAAGCCCGTATTATAAGCAGATGCAAATTGTGAAGGAACTGGAAAAAATGGCTAAAGAAAGCGACAAATGGGGCGGGAAAACGCCGGAAGAAACAGTCGCTTTATTTACAGACGCAATTAAAAAAGGCGATTTTGAGCTGGCAAGCAAGTATGGGAATCCAGAAACCATCAAACCGGAACTTGAGAAGATGAAAAATGAGGGGCAAATTGATTTATTGATACGAGAATTAGAAATTGGTAAAATCGAAAAATTTCCCGATGGAAATAATGCTAATTTAATGGCTGATATTGATGGTCTAAATGTACGCGTACTGTCAATGGGGAAAAGCGAAGGCGGTACTTGGAAAATTGACGAATTTTGATGGATATCAAGTTTGGGGGAAAGAAAAAATTAGTAGTTTTAACCGGAGGCCTGTTTTTGGCCTTTATTTTTTTGTTATCAACACCACGTACTTTGGCCTATAACAGTCAAACAACCCATCCAGATTTAATCAGGGAAACAATCAATTTTTACGAACTTTCAATGGGCAAAAAACTGACGGACGAGCAGAAACAATGGATTAGCCAGGGTTCCATTGACGAGGACAAGGCGCCGAGGTGGATTAACCATTTTTACGACCCGGCTTTTGAAAGAGGACTTTCAACAACCGCGGCGGGCTTCGGCTATGCCGGCTATTCGGCCAAGAACTGGGCGCGCTTTTCCTCGTATCAAACGCTTAATCCGGCCAATTTAGCCAATTTATGGACCGGAAACGGGCCGGTTATTTCCGGAAGCTGGTGGGGCGACTTTTCCTATGAAGCGGCTATTAAAAGTTATTCCAAAAATAAAGAAAAAGAGGCCTATATCGCCATGGGAAATGTTTTGCACATTATCGCGGATATGACCGTTCCGGAACACACAAGAAACGATGCTCATCCGGGAGAACCATTGCCAAGCTATTATGAAAATTGGACAATGAACAATTCCGCCGGCCTGACGCAGGATTTGGGAGAGCGTATTTTTAACCAAGGACGGAAGCCGGTCATTTACGGCGATTTGGGGACGTATTTTAACGAATTAGCTGGTTATACCAATACTCATTTCTTCAGTCCGCGGACAATAAATTCGGAATTGTACCAGAAGCCAAAAATTGTTTACGAAGATGGAACTTTTGCTTACGGATATGATGAAAATTATCAGCTTTTTGATTTGGCAGTAATGACAATCGATAAATCACTTAAGAAGAATTATTCGCTTAAAGATGAAAATAATCAAATTCTTCAAGAATACTGGCTTCGCCTATCTCGGCAAGCGATTATAAACGGGGCGGGGATTATCAGTTTATTCGTAAATGAAGCGGAAGCAGCGAAAAAAGTTGAATTGGCGAAGCAAAAAGTTGATTCTGGTTCAACGGGCTCGCCGCAAAGTTCGTTTATCAGCTTTATTTCCGGCCTGTTTTCTTCTTCGCCGGGCGATAGCGGTCCCGAGCCGGCGATGACAATCATCGCCGGCGACCCGCAGCCAACCGCGCCGAAAATAAATCCGGCGGCGCCTAAAATAACAGTTCCGGCGCCAGCAGTTCAATCTCCGGCGGCTTCGCCGCCGGCTCCTCCCGCCGTACCGAAAGCTAATCCGGTAGTAGTACCAAAAACAACTCCGGTAGTTCAAGCTCCGGCGATTCCGCCGCCTACCCCAGCCCCGGCCCCCACCCCGATTGTTGTTTATGGCGGCGGAGGCGGAGGCGGCACTACCGCCGATCCATCGCCAAATTCTTCAGAAACTGTCAGTTATTCAAGCGGCGATTTGGTTATCAACGAGATTATGTATGACTTGGGAGGTGATTTAGGAAACACTGACACCAATCGTGAGTGGATTGAGATTTACAACAATAGCTCTTCGGAAATTGATTTAACGGGCTGGAAATTAAACGATGGCGATGACGCGACTAATCACGGCCTTAACGCGCCGCCTAAAAATGATGGACAAGGTTCGATAATTTTGCCGGTCGGCGGCTATACTGTTGTGGCCGAACACGCGACGACGTTTTTGACAGACCACTCCGGTTTTAGCGGAACAGTTATTGACACCGCGGAAATGAACTTAAAAAATTCCAGCTCCACCATCACCACATTGAAAATTATCGCTTCCGATGGAACGACAATCGACGAAGTGACTTATTACAATTCCTGGGGCGGAAATGGCGACGGTAAAACATTAGAAAAGATAACGGCCGGCGGCGCCTCCGGCGCCGCATCCAACTGGGGAGTTTCGTCGGCAACCGGAGGGACTCCCGGGGCGGCCAATAATCCTATTGCTTTTGGGGAAGGCGGGCCGGTGGATGGCAGTGTTATTGCCGGAACCGCCGGTGGCACTGACATTTCCGCAACGACGACCATATCCCAGAATACGACTTGGATTTTGGCGAACAGCCCTTACCGGCTGTTTTTTGATTCTAATTATCATCCGACAGTTGCTGCCGGTGCCATTCTCACAATCGAGCCCGGCGTAAAAATAATCCCTTGGAGCGCCGGCGGCGCGACCGCGCTGGAAATAAAAGGAACGCTGAACGCCATCGCCACTTCCGGCGCGCCGATAATTTTCACTTCAAAAAATGACACTGCCAGTTCTACAACGCCAGCGCAAAAAGGCGATTGGCTCAACATTGTTTTCAGCGGCTCCGCTACCGGCACCCAAAGCAACCTGGATTTTGTTGAATTTCGCTACGGCGGAGACGAAAGCGACTTGAGGCCTCTAAAAGAAATGGTGAAAATTATCGGCGCGACAATCAACATAAAGAATTCAAAATTTGAAAACGCGCAAAGCATAGCTTTGCGCTTGATTGATTCCAATTCTACTGTGGAAAGTTCGGTTTTTTCCGATAATGCCTGTGGTATTTCAGTTGACATCTTAAAAGGCGACGGAAATACTGACGGTGGCTGCAGTGATGGTACGCAATCTAATTTTTCTACTACGATAGTCACTATTCCGCAAATAAAAAATAATCGATTTATCAGAAACCGCTTTATCGCGATTGAAACACGAAACAGTTCTACGCCGATTATAGACGGCAATATTTTTACGGATAACGGTTATCCGGTAAGAATTGACGGCGCTTATCCGACCATCATCAATTCGCAATTGGCCAACTCCACGACCAGCCCGGATATAATAAATGGTATTGCTATTTCCGGCTATACTCATTTTTCGCAAAATTACACGCTGAAAAAAGACCTTCCATATATATTGGAAGGCAACGCGTCGGGCATAGCTCCATATATAGATGCCGGCGCGACCCTAACAATAGAGTCGGGGACTATTTTGAAAACAGACAATACCGGTTCGGTTCTTTTTGTTAATGGCGGTTTGATATCTAAGGGCGCTCTTGCCGAGCCGGTTATTTTTACGTCGCTAAAAGATGTTCCGCAAGCCGGCGATTGGGGCAATATAAGATTTAACGCAAGCAGTACCGGAAATTTCCAAAATACTTCGTTTTTGTATGGTACTCCCGGTGTAACAAACTATCCAAAAATCGTGACAGTTTTAGATAAAAGTAGTGAAAGCGGGGAAGTTGAACTGACAGCTCCGAATTTTATCGGTAGCGTTGAACAGCAATTTAACGCGCCGGTAGATGCTAATCCTATAAAAATTTCCTTTTCAGTTCATAAAAAATCCGGAACTAGCGCCCAAACAATGGGAGTATTGCTCTTGGCTGATAACGGCGATCAGCCGGGGGTCATTCTTTATAACGCCGGCAATTACGTTGTGACCGATGATTATCAAGTGTTCAATATAGAAATAAATAAACAAATACAAGCCAACGTCAAATATTGGTTGCAATTTAATAAGGTTGACATTCCGATTGATACCGACTGGTTCTTCAAAACTAACTCCGAAAATTATGGAATTCTTACGACAGCCGTTATTGGATTTGATCCGCCGGCCCTTAACCCTCAAACTCTAAGTTTGAAAATTACTTCTACTATTTCCGTAAGCGTTCTCAATGTTCTTTCTATTGACGCCGCCGCAACTGTTGTTGTTGAATAGGGGCGATATCTATAGACCTAATTTATAGATGTCGGAAACCTATAAATGTTTAATACGGAAATAGGTAAAAAGTTTTTGGCCTTGATCAAGGCCGGTTTAAAAGTGTCTGATCTGATACCCGATCTTATTTTACGGGGGAGAATAAAAACGCAAATTTTGGATGTTTACAGAATTTTTATAGAAAAAAATTACCGCGGTTTACTGAAAGAAATAGATATTTTGGACGGTTATCTTTTTTTAGCCGGACATTTGAATTTGATTAAAGAAGAACATTGCCGGGTGTTGAGAAACGGATTTTTAATTTTTAAGTCACGAATTGTTTTGTTAACGAATGAGCCGCCGAAGGCGGCTCCAAGTGAAAAGAAAGAAATTGTAAAAAAACCGGAAACAACGCTTAATGACGGGCCCGTCTACACGGATAGGCAGGGGAAAATTATGGAGTATTTTCAAGAACACAAGCAAGTTAAATTGGCGGAAATTCTTGGCCTTTTTCCGGATGTTTCCGAAAAAACCGTTCGCAACGAACTAGCTTCGCTTATAGATATAAAGAAAATTACGAGAAGCGGGCAAGGAAACGGAAGTTTTTATCAAATGTTTCGGTAATGTTTCGGTAATTGTAATTACCGAAACATTACCGTATTATTACCGCAATATTTTCATGTTTTTTTCTCCCTACTCTCTTCCAAAAAGCAAATAAATCATTTTCCGAAGCTTATGAAAGTGTTTTGGCATGGTCACCGCCTTGGCGGGGCAAAACGCTTTCATCGGACAGAGAGGTCGCCGCTGGGCGACTGAACGCGCGAGGAAAATCATTTATTTGCTTTTCCTCTTAAAGTTATCCACAATTGACAGGTTGTTTTATGCCAAAGGGGAGTATATAATCAGATTACAGTTATCCACAAAGCAGGATTTAAGGACACTTTTCTCGCTATTGCGCGGGAAAATAATTGGTGCTATTATGGTGGTTGACTGTTTCAGAACGGTTTGTTAATATCAGTTTTGGATTGAACTTTGACAATTTAAGGGATGAATGAATTCAATGAAAGAAAGTAAGTTAATTTCTCACCAAATTTCAATTGGAAAGATTATTTAAATTATTAAAATTAAAAAGGTTAAATTAATATTAAAAGGAGAAAAAATTATTATGTCTATATCAAGACGAGTGTCAATTCCAGCAGGTATCGTTATCGGTGCCGCTTTGGTGTTGGCGCTTAGTTTGTCTCTTGCAGTGCCGAAAGCTGGCGCGGTAACCATTGATGAGTTACTGGCCCAGATTCAAGCGTTGCAAGCCCAGCTCTTAGCATTGCAGGGCGGGACTGCTGGCACGGCAACTGCGTGTACCTTCACCAGGAGTTTGTATCTTGGTGTTAGTGACCCGCAAGTTAAGTGTTTGCAACAATATTTGAACAGCGCTGGTTATTCGGTTTCTGCCAGCGGCGCTGGTTCAGTTGGCAATGAAACTAACTATTATGGTTCCAGGACCAAAGCGGCGGTTGCCAGTTGGCAGGCTGCCAATGGTGTTGCTCCGGCTGTAGGATACTTCGGCCCGATTTCGCAGGCCAAGTACACCGCAATTGGCGGCACGACAGGCGGCACGACAGGTGGCACGACAGGTGGCACAGTTGTTACTCCAGTGGCCGGCGGTTTGAGTGTTACGTTAAGATCTGATACCCCAGCGGCAAGAACAATTGTTGCCGGCGCGGCCATGATGCCTTTCGCGAGATTTAATTTTACGGCAGGTTCCGGTGATGTCACCGTGTCTTCCGTAAAAATGACCCGCACAGGTATTTCATCCGACGCGGAACTTGGTAGCGCCTATCTATATGATGCCGATTCAGGCGATTACATTTCACAGTATTCCGGCTTAGGTTCCGGTGTTTTGAGCTTCTCAAATACCGGCGGTTTGTTTACCGTAAAAGCCGGAACAACCAAGAATGTTGAACTTCGCTTGGATGTTTCTTCGTCAGCTTCCAACAATCACACGATGGGATGGAATATTAACGCCGCCGCGGATATAACCTCAAACGCTACCAGCGTTTCCGGCACATTCCCGATGGCGCCAAACGCCATGACATTCGTTACGGTTTCTAATCCGTCTATTGCTACATTAACCGCAACCACGGTGGGAACCGGTAATTCGGTTAACGCAGGAACAACCGGCTACTTGGCCGGTTCGTTCACTTTGTTAGCGTCAAATAGCGCGGTTTTGCTTGATAGAATTGTTTTGACTCAAAACGGTTCAATCATTTCTGCGAGCGACCTCTCAAATATCAAATTGGTAACCACAGGTGGAACTCAAATTGGTTCTACCTTGGCCAGCTTGAATTCAGACGGAAAAGGCACATTTGTAATGTCTTCTCCTTACGAAATTCCTTCAGGCCAGACAATTCAGGTTAATGTTTATGCCGATATTCTCGCGGGTGTTAATAGAACATTGAAATTTAATGTTCTGAATCTTCGCGATGTTTTGGCGCGTGACAAGACATATAATGTAGGTGTTAATCCGTCCGCTTCAGTCGCGATGACGCAAACAACAATTGAGGCTGGCACCTTGACAGTTACGCTTGATCCTTCAAGCCCGACTGGCAATGTCGCTCCGGGACAAACCAATGTTACGGTTGCCAAATTCAAAGTTGTTGCTTATGGCGAGCAAGTTAAGGTCTTATGGGTTCCATTCAAGCTTGTTGCCGGTAGCGACGACTATACTGCGATTGTTGACAATGTCTACTTAGTTGATGATGCCGGAAATCAAATTGGAACTACTATCACCACTCCGGCTTCCACGGCTACCGTTTCTGCTACTGGATGGACTAGCTCCACGACCGGTACTGCGACTAACGGCAATGACGTCGCTGCCACTTTCGGCACATCGTCTTCAAACATCAATTATCTGATTCCGGCAAATACGACTAGAATCTGGAGCTTGAAACTTGATGTTATATCAACTGCCACTAGTACTATTACGGCCAGTTTGAATGCCGGCGCATCCAACTATCAGGGCCAGGTTTCTTTGAGCACTGGCAGTTCAACGGCGGTATCCGGCAATGCTTTAACTGTCCAATCAAATCCATTCCAGGCACGGCTTAACAGCGCGCTTGGTACTGGCAATTTGGTAAAAGGCCAGAGTAACGCCAGAATCGGTTCGTATGTGTTGTCGGCTTCATCGGCTGAAGGTATCAATGTGTCAACAATAACCTTAGGCGCGTCTTCAACCTTCCCATTTGCCAATCTCTTGGTGAAGGTAAATGGCGTTCAGTTCGGAACGGTAACAGGATCCGTTTCAGCCAGCACCGATTATACTTTCGCTGGCTCTTCTCCGGCGGCAATTCCTGCCGGCGGTAGCGTTACCGTTGATGTTTATGCTGATATTCTTTCAACAGCGACCAACATAGGTTCTTCTTTCTACGCCCAATTAGCGGCCGTCTCAGCGGTTGGTGCTACCACAGCGACCTCTCAAACGCTTAAGAGCTCTGCTGCTGTTGCAGTGGCTACTACTCATATTGATTCTCAAGCATTTACCGTTAATGTTGCCGGCCCGACAATTGTTGTTGACAACGACTCTTCGTCACCGTCCGCTTACCAAGCGGTTATGGGTTCAACCGGCAAAACATTAGGTATTTGGAAAATCAATGGCGGTACTTCTGAAGGCGCCAATATCACTGAAATCACCATTAAAGATAAAGTTGGGACTGCGGGCAATGAGGCCTCTCTTAGCAACTTGCAGTGGTATAAAGGCGGTGTAGCGGTTGGCCCAGTCGCAGTTTCCAGTACGGCATCCGGCACGGCCGCCGCCGAAACTGGTTACTCTTACAACTGGACATTTACTTCACCGATTGTTGTTCCTCAAAACAGCGGAATCGCGCTTGAATTGAGAGGCGATGTTTCGTCTTACGCTTCAGGCGGCGCGACCTCAAATTCAACTCATACCTTCACCTTCAACGCCGATGATACCTTCATCTTGGCAAGAGGCGCTGGTTCAAGTTTGACTGTGGTTGTTCATGATTCGGCTGGCACCGTTTTGGGCGTAGCCTCAACATTCGCCGGTATTGCCGGAACAACGACCGATGTCAATGCTATTACTGTTGCGAGATCAAAACTGACCGTTGTTTCGGACGCGACAGGCATTACCACTTCAGGCCATCCGGCAAGTTCGGCCGATGTTATGGCGGTGTTCGTCTTCTCGGCCGAAGGTTATGATGTTGTCATCAACACCGTTACCTTGAAGCTGGCTGGTTCAACTCTGGCATCTATCTATGTCAAGTTGCTTGATGCTGACACCGGTTCGGCTTGGGGCTCAACCGTTTCCGGCTACACCGGTAACAGCGGTTTGAATTCCAACCTTTATGGTCAAGCCGGCGGCAGCAACACAGCTGCTTCCTCGTCAATCTCTTTCTACCCGGCTTACACTTTGAGCTCGGGCGCGACCAAGAGAATTAAAGTTGTGGCTGACACAACAGGCAGTCAGAATGGTAACGACGTTGCCTTTACCGCTAATACCGCTTCAACTGCTGGTACTTTGGCTCAGTGGTATATTGACAATGATTCATCTCCTACAGGCGGTTCGGCAACGTATGGCTCTAATGCTATCTGCTGGAGCGACACAATAACCGCTTGCAGCGCTGGGGCCTTCAACTTGGAAACCAAGATTCTGCCGATCTACGGTCCGTCAGTTCGCTACTAATCTTTTCTCGGATTTCCTACTTGTGATAGGAAGTTCGCGTATAAAACAACCCCGCCTTGGCGGGGTTGTTTTATTGTGATAATATTTTTTCGTGTTTAATTTGGAAAAAATTCTAAATAAAATCATAAAATATGGACTTCACGCTATTTTGCTGACGCCATTAGCCTTCTGGCCTGAGGCGCTTTATGGTTTTATGACGCCAAAATTTCTTTTATTTCAGGTTTTGGTTGAAATCGTTTTTGGCGCGTGGCTCATGTTGAAATTTCTAAAACCAAATTTCCGAAGTCCGACTTCAAAAATCCCCGAAGTCGGACTTCAAGAATCGAAATTGGGTTTTAGAAATTGGATTGTTATAGCACTTTTATTATTTTTTGCCATTTCTTTTGTTTCGGCTCTTTTTGGCGTTGATTTCTCCCGCAGTTTTTGGGGAATCGGCGCCAGAATGACAGGGCTTTTTGCCGAACTCCATTTTCTCGCTTGGTTTTTGGTTCTTGTAAATTTTTCAAAATCTGGCTTTAGAAATCCGACTGGCGTTGCTTTCCGAAGTCCGACATCTAGGGATCTCGATGTCGGACTTCTAAAGCCAGTCGACATAGTAAAATACTTAAATTTTTCTTTTGCTGTTTGCGTTATTGTTGCGCTAACTGCTTTTTATCAAAATACGCAATGGCATTTGGTGTTCGGTTATACCATTTTTAGCAACCCAACATTCGTCGCGCCGTATTTTTTGTTTCACTTTTTCTGGGGCCTATATCAAGCAATAAATCTCAAAAATGTTAGAAACCGAGTTTCCAACATTATTTTTGGAACCGGCAGTATTTTAATTGTAACAGCGTTGATTTTGGGGCAGATTAGAGGCGCAATGATAGGACTTTTGGCTGGCCTTTTTGTTGTCGGCGCCTTTCTTATTTTTAGCGACATTCTCGCGAAAAAACGTTACAGAATATTCATCGCAGTTTTAATGCTTGTAATTATTTTAAGTGTTGTTGCCATGTTTCTTTTCAAAGACAGCGAATTTGTAAAAAATTCAACATATTTAAAGCGTTTCAGCGATATTTCTTTAAGCGCGACCACTGCTCAAACTAGAATTCTTATGTGGCAGTCCGCGATAAAGGGTTTTTCTTCCGCGCCAATTCTTGGCGCTGGCCCGGAAAATTTCAGCTATTTGTTTAATGCTAATTATAATCCTCGACTTTTGATGTACGGTGGCGGAAGTTTTGCCGAGACCTGGCAAGATAAGCCCCATAATGCGTTTATAGAAATTTTAACAGAAACCGGAATAATCGGCAGTTTGTCTTATATTTTAATTTGGTTTTTTGTCGCGATTTATTTATTCAAAATTTTTAGAAAAGGCGAAAAATTTTTATCTTTGATTTTAGCAGCGGCTTTTATCGCTTATTTTGGCGCAGTATTCTTTTCTTTTGACAGCTTCGGCTCTTGGTTCGGCCTGTATTTATTTTTAGCTCTCTTAATTTTATTATGAAAAAAATAGCGATATTCACAATAATAATTATCGGCACGTATTTAATTATATTAAATTATTCAATCTGGCGCGCCAATTTGGCCGATGCCGGCGCGCTTAGAACATTTCCTAAAAATCCGGAATCGGGAATCGCGTTATTTGAAAAATCTTTAAGTTACAAATCGCCTTATAAATCCGAATATCAGTTTGATTTAATCGCTTCGGTTGCGGGGGCTGTTGAAAAAGGGGTGGGGATTGGCGATTTGGAAAATATTATTAACTTTGCTCTTGACGAAGCCGAAAAAGCGGTCTCAACCCATCCCAAAATTGCCAGCGGTTACACTGACATGGCGAGAATTTATAATGTTTTTGGCACTATAGGTCGCGATCCTGAAATTCTGGCTAGAGCTCAGCAATTTGGCGAAAAATCGCTGGAATTAAGCCCAAACAGACAGGAAACACTCTTTTACTTAGCGAGAACCGCCCTGCTGCAAAATAGGCCCAATATTGCCGTTGAATGGGCCAAGCAGGCGGTAGCGGCTGATGTGACAGTTGGAGTGAGTTATTGGTATCTGGGATTATCTTTGGTTGCTAATAATCAAAGTGCGGTCGGCATTATTGAAATCAAAAAAGCGCTTGATTTGGGGTATCAGCCAAGAAACGATTCTGAAAAAATATTTATAAAAAATTTAGGACTTTAAAGCAAAACGGGGACAATAAAGAATTATACCACTTACGGACGATCGTCGGAAAGTGGTATAATTCCTTTAAAGCAATTCTTCGTTTTTTCTTATCATATCCGCTAGGTTGAATTTTTCCCTTACAATTGCCAAGGCGTTTTTCGCGCATTCTTTGGCCAAGCTTGTATGGGTTAACATTTTTTCTATGGCCGAAGCCAATGCTTGTGGGTCGGCCGGTTCAACCAAAAAACCGGATTTTTCGTTTTCAAGCATTTCCGGGATGCCGGCAATATTAGTTGCCACTATCGGTATTTCCGCGGCCATCGCTTCCAGAATTGTCCATGGCTGACCTTCTTTGACAGACGGCAACGCAAAAATATCAAAGGCCTTTAAATATCTATAGGCGTCGTCAATATAGCCGGTTAAAAATATGCTATTTTCCAGGCACATTTCTCCGATTAATTGATTGAGGTTTTCTTTTTCCGGTCCGTCGCCGATAATTACGAATTTTAATTCGGGGTTTTTAATTTTTGCGGCGGCGTAAATCAAATATTCTAATCCCTTGTTTTTATATAAATTGGCAATTGTCCCAATCACGATATTGTTTTTTAGCCCAAGACGCTTCTTTGAGTCTTCTTTTGGTAAGAATTTTAAACTTTCAACATCAAGGCCATTATAAATAGTTGTGATTTTTTCTGGCTTGACGATTTTATTTTTTATCGCCAATTGTTTGTCAAATTCGGAATTAGTGATAATAATATCTTTAAATGGGGCCGATATTTTTTCAGCCAGCAAATATAATTTTTTAATCGCGATATTTCGCGGTTCTTTAAAGGCCCAGCCGCCGATCCGGTAAATAATTTTTATTTTTTTTCTTGATAATAGGCGATACAGTCCGCCGGCAAGGGCTCCGGAAAATCCCGCTTCGGAACTCAAAAGGTATAGAATTTCAGGTTTGAAATTCTTGATTAAAAACAAGATTTCAAAAAAAGCCAATATATTTTTAAAGCCCGGAATATTTGAGAAGTTTTTTATCAAAGAAGTTTTGATGTTCTTTTTCTCAAGTTTTTCCAGTAATTCACCGTTACCTCCGGCCACCACTAAAAGGTTATATTTTAAGGGGTCTAGCCGCACTACAAATTCGTACAAAAACCGTTGGGCGCCGCCCATTTCGGATTTAGTGATGATAAATAATATTTTTTTAACCATTTCTTATCTAGATTTGGCTTAATAGAGCCAAAAAGTTAAGTTGACGTTTTTTTATATTTGTTATATATTACATCATAAATGAAGGAACCGCAAAAAAAATTAATCCTAATTATTACTCCGCGCAAAAGAGGCGGACCGTGGCAATGGGGGGCTGATTTGGTTAATGAATTGAACAAAAGTTCCGAATTTAAAGCGGAACATATTTTTGAAATCAAAGATAAACTTTTAAGCCCGTTTAGATTGGGTGTCAAACTTATTCATACAACGAATCCTTTGGCATGGACAGTTTTGGCAAGGCCGTTAATTTTAACTGTTCACGGGAGGTTCTTCGGCTGGTTTTGGAAAGCTTTTTATAAATTGGGTTATTTTAAGGCCTCCGCCGTTACTATCCCGTCGGAATTTTTGAAGAAATATTTAGGGTTCAAAAAGGCCACAGTTATATGTAACGGCATTGATTTATCAAAGTTTCAAAAAACAAACCTATCACAAAGAGATTTTTTTAATATTTTAACCATAACCAAGTTTTGGTTTCCGGGTAAAACCAAGGGGCTGATTGAACTGGCGCAGATCATTTTTAACTTGGCGGAAGATTTTGACAGAAAAATCAACTGGCGCATTCTCGGCTCCGGACCGCTTATGGAAGAGGTAAAAAAATCGTTGAATACCTTGAATAAACCTCAAAATCTTAGCGTACAGTGGTTTGGTTTTGATTTGCCGCAAAAATATTTTTCCGATTCGGACATCTTCGCTTATTTCTCTTATGAAGATAACGCGCCGATCGCGATTCTGGAAGCGATGGCCGTTGGCCTTCCGGTTGTTACCAATAAAGTCGGCGCGGTTAGCGAAATCATCAGCTCGGGCAAAGATGGATTCATTGTTTCGGAGCGGCAAGATTACCAAAATATACTGTTGAAATTAATGAATGACTTTGAGTTAAGGAAAAATATTGGCGAAGCGGCGAGAAAAAAGATAGAAAAAAAATTCAGTTGGGAAGTTGTTTTCCCAAAATGGGTGGCGCTCTATAAAAGTTTACTGAAATAAATGGCTAAATATTTTTTTAGGTTAGACGATATAGCGCCGAATATGGATTGGGGCAATTTTTTCCGTGCCAGGGATATTTTCAAACGTTATGGAGTTAAGCCCTTTTTCGCGATTATTCCCGATTTGAAAGATCCCAAATTGCTTGATTTTGAATTTAATTATAATTTTTGGCATGTTGTAAGAAAACTTTCATCCGACGGCTGGATTGTCGGTCAACACGGTTATCAGCATTTAGCCAAGGGAGATGGCGGAGTTTTAAAAATACACCGTAATGGGGAATTCGGCGGTTTGGATTTTGAATCTCAAAAATCAATGATCGCTTCCGGCAAAGAAATACTTGAAAAAAACATAAATAATCCGGAAATTTTTATCGCGCCCAGGCATTCTTTTGATAAAAATACAATTGAAGCTTTAAAAATAAACAAATTTAACTATATAAGCGACGGGGTCGCTCTATATCCGTTCAAAAAATGGGGGATAATTTGGCTTCCGCAAATTTTATGGCGACCAAGAAAGGGGCTATTTGGGATGATAACCGTAGCGCTTCACCCCAATACTATGACTGAAAAAGATTTTGAAAATTTAGAAAAATTCATTGAAAGAAATTCAAACAAAATAGGCGATTTTGCTGAATTGGCAAATTGGCATTCGCGCGCGAATATTTTTAAAAAAATACCAACTTTTTTAATTAATCAGGCGTTCAAAATGGTTTGGTGGCCGGTATTTTGGACTAAATTTAGAATGTCAAAATGAATTATCAAAATAAAAATTTAGAATACACAAATGCCGAAGCATACGATAAAAGAGGCGAATCTTCTGTTTTAGAAAAATATGTTTTGGAGTTATGGCAGCCATTTTTGAAAAATATAATTGCCGATTTGAGCGGTGATAAGATTGTTATTGATTTGGGATGCGGTACCTGCGAATATGCTCAAGCCGCGAGAGAAGCCAAAAAAATTTACGCTGTTGATATTTCCGAAGAGATGCTGGGAGTTTGCAGAAAAAAAATGGAAAGCTTTAAACAAGCGGAAATTATCAATACTCCGATTGAAAATTTTACGCCTTCCGATGTTGCCGATTTAGTCATAACAATAGGCGTTTGGGAATATATAAATCCTGAAAAATTATATGAAAAAATAAAAAATATAACCCAAGGCGGCAGTAAAGTCATTGTTGTTTTTCCTAATATTTATAATTGTTTAAATTTGATGAGAAGCATTATCAGATGGAAAATTATTGCTATAAAGCCCAGTTTTATTAAAAACTTATTTAAAAATGATTTTACTCTTGTTGATTCCGCCAGTTTCGGCACTGTATTTTGGTTTCCCCAAAAACTTCAATTTTTAACGAAACCGATTTGGAAATTTATCGATTGGCTCTGGAAACTGTTTCAAAAATTTTTACCTATCGGCATTAATGTTTATTATTTATTTGAAAGAAAGTAGTAACGCTAATAAAATTTATAAATTAGCATTATCATGCATATTTGCATCATAGGAAAACACATATATCCGAAAGATATCTTTTCAAACGAACTGGATTTGAAAACTTGGCGGTCTTTAGCCGAATATTTTGACAAGCTTTTTGTTATCGCTCAATCGCCGGATATTTTTTTCCATTACGCCAAAGAAAAAAATATTTCAATTTATTTATTACCCCAACTCGGCTATCTGGTATTTATAAAATTAGCCGTTATTTTGGGATTTTATTTGAATATTAAGCATAGCATTGATATTTTTGACGCTTCAGAAGTTATCGGCGGGGGAATCGCGGCAACATTTTTAAAATCGCTGACCGGCGTTAAAACCGTAGTTGAAGTTCAAGGTGAAATTTTTTCCGCCAAAGGCGGATCCGCCTTTGGCGGACGCGATTATTTTTTAAAAAAAATTGGCCGATTTGTCATGAAAAAAGCCAATCGGGTAAGAGTTAACAGCAATGAAATTTTTAACCAAGTAAAAGAACAAGGGGTTTCTGAAGATAAAATTCGCCTTGTCTTCCTGCGCATTGATTTAAATCTCTTTAACCCCAATCCACAAGTTTCCGAAACCCATAAAATTGGATATATTGGGCGCCTAGTAGAAGATAAGGGACTGGAAAATCTTTTAGAAGCGGTGTCCTACCTTCGCCAAGGCTTCGGAGGACAAGAAAATTTTAAAGTTTTAATTTTTGGAGATGGGCCGCTTCAGCCGAAACTGGAAAAAATGGCGCAAGAATTGAATATAGAAGATAAAATAGAATGGCGGGGTTTTGTACCGTATAATAAAGTTCCGGAAGCGTTATCGCAAATAGATGTTTTTGTTTACCCGTCTTTGCACGAAGGTTTTGGCCGGGCCATTATGGAAGCGCTGGCTATGGAGAAGGCGGTGGTGGCGACAAATGTCGGCGGCATTCCTGATTTAATAAAAGATGGCATAAACGGTTTTTTAGTTGCCCCAAACAATTCTCAAGAATTGGCTTTGAAAATCAAAAAGTTATTGGAAAATAAAGAGCTGCGAGAAAAATTCGGCAAAGCCGGACGTGAATATGTAAGTAAAAATTTTGAATGGAACGAAGGCATTAAAAAATTTGCTAATTTATTTTTGGAACTAAAATGAGAATCGCCAGAATAATTGAATATTTTCCGCCCCATGTTGGAGGAATGGAACGGCACGGATTAGCCCTGACGCAAGAGCAAATAAAACTTGGCCACGAAGTCGATGTTTTTATCGGTGTTGGCGGATTGAAGCCTAGCTCAAAACCGAAGTCCGACTTCGGGGAATTTTTGAAGTCGGACTTCAAGAATTGTTTTGAGCTGGGTTTCAAAATTTACAAAATGTCACTTCAGTTTCTGCCTCTTTACAGCAAGGCGCGCCGTTTTTGGTTTAATTTGTGGGCCTATTTTGCAGTCAAAAAAAATCATAAAAAAAATCCTTATAATATAATCCATCTGCATGGCGATTTTGTTGAAGCGTTTTTTGGCGGAAAATTGGCTAAAAAACTCAGTATTCCCGCGGTTTTAACTATTCACGCGGGGCTTAATAAAAAACTTTTGAAGCCAAAAAACGCTAAATATTTCAAAAATATTAGTAAGATAATTTGCGTCAGCCAAGAAATTGCCGGCGACTTAGAAAGTATCGGCGTTTCGGAAAATAAACTAGCCGTAATTTCCAGCGGTATTTACTTAAAAGATTTTGAAAATAAAAACCAGGAAGAAATTCAAAAAATAAAAGAACAGCATTCAAAACCGATTATAATATCCGTCGGTAATTTGAGAAAAAGCAAGGGGCAAATATATTTAATTGAGGCGTTTAAGAATTTGAAAAACAATTTTAATTCAGTAACGCTATTATTAATAGGCGATGGTCCCGACAGAGAATATTTGGAAAATCAAGCGGGAAAAGTTCCCGGGATTTATTTTTTAGGCCGGCAAGAACATGATAAAATTATAGAATATCTATATGCCTCCGATGTTTTTGTTTTGCCGTCAATTAATGCCCCAAATGACCGGGAAGGCACTTCTACGGTAATTATGGAAGCGATGGCGGCGGGGTTGCCAATTGTAACCACTAAAGTCGGTGGCAATTCCGCTCTTATTAAAGATGGTATGAATGGATTTTTGATTGATGAGAAGAACAGCGAAGCAATAGTCGAAGCAATAGCAAAATTATTAAAAGATGAAAAATTATGTTTTGATATGAAAGAAAAGAATTTAGAAGATATAAAACAAAAAGATTGGCCTATAATTGCCGGATTTATCGCTAAAGTTTATGAAACAGTTTTATAAAAATCATAAAAAAGAAATTTTTTTATTTATTTTAGCATTTTCATTTGAGCTTTTAATAATTTTTTCTTTAATCCGAATAAACGGCATCGAAATATTTTTTAGAGGCGACGGCCGTGATTACCAGAATTTAGCAAACAACATTATCCAACATCAAATGCTCGCTATTACGGCCCAACCGCCATTTTTGCCGACTAGCTTTAGGCCACCAATTTATCCTTTTTGGCTTGCCATGGTTTATTTAATTTTTAAATCATTTGTCCCTGCAATTTTTATTGGGGCTGCAGTTTTCGCCTTGTCGACACCGCTTGCCTTTCTTATTGGCAAGCAGATTTTTTCTGAAAAAAACGCCATGATTGGTGCAATTATTTTCGGTTTAGAGCCATGGGCCCTTTTCCAATCGGGATTTATAGCGGCCGAACAAATTTTTATGCCGGTTTTTCTTTTGTGTATTTATTTCTTCTGTCTTTATCTTAAGCACGGTAGAACCCCATGTCTTTATTGGGCTTCTTTTCTTTTGGCCATTACGGCCTTAATAAGACCAATCTCATTATTTTTTATATTAATTTTGATATTTTTTGTTTTTATTTTTGAATTCAAGGGTTCGTTTTTGCGGCCTTTTAAAATTTCGGTATTAACTTTTTTAATATTTATCATGATTTTAAGCCCGTGGTTTGTAAGAAACAAACTTATTTTAAATAGCTGGCAATTTTCTTCGGCATCGGGCATTAGTATTTTTAATGATTATTTTATGCTCGGAAGATATCTCGGCGAAATAGGACCGAGGGAAGATTTGTATGAAAGGGCTAAGCAAGTAACGGGCGCCGATAACGATATTAATGCTATAACGACGGTAGAAAATTCTAAAAAACTACACGATTTTGCCGTTAAAAATATAATTCTTCACCCTTATTCGTTTCTAAAAATGCAAATAATAAAAGGATTGCCGATGTTTTTGGTTAAGAATTCTTATGGCAATATTTTGTTTGATTTAGGGTTGTCTTCTAATGGGTTGAAACCAAGCGAAATTTTTAATAAAAATTTAACCGACTTATGGCCGTTTATAAAAAATTTGCCATTAAGCTCGAATATCTTAATTTTTATATCATTATTCTGGCCAATTATTATTTCTTTATCCATTTTTGGCATTTACGAACAGATTAAAATTAATAGGCGCAATTTACCGATTTGGTTTTTAATTTTTTGGATATTATATTTCACTTTTTTGACTGCATTGGGAAGAGATATTTCTCGCTACAAACTGACAATCAACGCTCCGTTATTTATGTTGGCTGTTGCCGGATTTTATGAAATAAAAAAACGTTTTTTGACTTTTAGTTATAAAAATGATTAACTTATTAATTAGTATCTTAACAAAATATTTTGAGAATGGAGGGCTGGTTTGTGCTTAAAAATATGACGGATATAAAATCAACAAATTTTTCACCATCAATTTCTATTATCGTTCTTACTTTAAATGAGGCCAGAAATGTAGGGTTAGCGGTTAATACTATTATTAAATCTACTGAGAAACACGGCATTAAAGATTATGAGATTATAATTGTTGACGGTGGCAGTATTGACAGTACTCAGCAAATTATCGGTGAGTTAGCTTTAAACAACAACCACATAAAAGGAATTTATAACCATGGTAAAATGGGAGTGGGACATGATTTTAAAAGCGGCTTGGCGCATGCATCAAAAGAATATGTGGGCTGGTTTCCGGGGGATGATGAAACGCTTCCTGAAACTATAGATGCAATATTGGAGCAAATCGGCAAAACCGACATAATTATTCCTTATACTGTTAACATTCAGGTGCGATCATTATATCGCCGATTGCTTTCATCTACTTACACTTTAATGTTTAATATCTTGTTTGGATTACGCCTTAAATATTTTAACGGCCCTTGTTTTTTCAGACATGATTTATTAAAAACAATCATTATGTCAACTGACAGCCCGGCTTTTATGGCGGAAATTTTAATTCAGTTGATTAAACGAAACAATGCGTCTTATTTAGAAGTGCCGATGTATATCAGAGCGCGGGATTATGGCAAGACCAATGTTTTAAAATGGAAAAATGTTTATTTTGTTGGAAAAACAATGATAAGCTTGATTCGCAAAATATATTTTTAAAATAAGCTTATTTTAAACCACCCTGGATTGTTCCAGGGTGTTTAATTTTTTAAAAATTATATATAATATTAAAATCGAGTTATAAACTATTATGATCGGCTTTTTCAGAGAAAAAAAAAGATTAATTTTACTTTTTGTTTTTGCAGTTGTTTTTGGGCTGGTTATATCTTTTATTTTTCGTCAAAAAATTAATCCGGCGGTACTGTTTATTGATTCGATGGCTTATAAAGCAATCGCGCTTAATATTATTGAACATGGTAATTTTTCAGATCCCGATCAAACATCGCCTAATAATTTTCGGACACCTGGCTATCCGTTATGGCTAGCTCTTATTTATCTGATTTTTGGCTCTTTCAAATATGCTATTCCGATTGGTATCATAGTTTTTTCTTTTACCGCGCCACTAGCTTATTTAATTGCCAGAGAACTTTTTAATGAAAAGATTGCATGGTTAAGCGGTCTTTTGGTTGCTCTTGAGCCATGGGCGACATTTTTGACGGGAACCATAATGTCCGAACAATTATTCATGCCGCTATTTTTGTTAAGCGTTTATTTATTTATTCGGTATTTAAAACAAAATTCCCATGTTTTTTTATATTTTTCAGCCGGACTATTAGGTATTTGCGCCTTGACCAGACCCAACGCTTTATATCTCTGGCCGGTTTTCGCGATATTTGTATTTTTCAAAAAAAACGGCTTTTTAAAATCTTTAAGAATAGCAGGTTTAGCATCTTTAATTTTTCTTCTCGTTATAGCACCATGGTTAATTCGTAATAAAATTGTTCTTGACACCTGGCAAATCACCTCAGTGCAGGGCTTTAGTCTTTATGTTACAAATTTTAATGCCCTTCAAGTTTATTTAGGAAATTTTAAAAATTTGAACGATGGTTATACCCGCGCTTACAAAATTACCGAAGGTTTTTCTGTCTCAGCCACTAAAGGATCTGAGATACTGATGAAAGAAGCAGTGTTGGGCATTAAAAACAATTTTTTTGATTATGTAAAAATATCTGTTCTCTCTCTGCCTAACTTTTTTATCAGCAATTCTTATTCTTCATTGGGTTATTATTGGGGGTTTAAGGAATTTAAAATACAAAGCCAAATTTTCGGTCTTATAAAAGTGCGACATTTTTCTGAGGCCTGGAATAAGATTTTAAATATTTCGTGGGGCGAACGGATATTATTGGCTTCAGGTTTTTTTTGGCCAATCATTAGTATTTTGTTTTTAGTGGGAGGGGCTATATCTTTATTTAAATTTAAACCAATAAATCTTATTTTTTATATTATCGGTATTATTTTTTATTTTGATGTTATAAGTCATCTTATGCCCGAATTGGCAAGATTCAGGATTCAGGTTCAGCCATTTATATTCATGTTTGCTTCGGTAGGTTTGATTTATTTATTCAACAAAATCAATGCTTCAATACAAAAATTGCGCGTTTGACATCGATATTGTATTGTTTTAGAGTATTAAAAATTTAAGAAGGTCTTTTACAATTTAATTTCAGAGAGGAGAAAAATCAGTATGCGCGAAGACTCCGTTCAAAAGATAGTATTTATCGTTGATTCTATATATGGAATCGAAAGATTGGGCCCGCAGATTCTTGTCGCTATTGCCAAGGAAGAAAATTTTATTGTTTATTTTTACCAAGCGGATTTAATTAGCGAAAATAAACTTATATGGCAAATAAAAGAAATAAATCCGGATATTATTGCCTATAGCGTTATGACCTTTGAGCATAAAACACTTCATTCTTTGAATAAAAGATTGAAATCCGAACTTGATTTTATTTCAATTTTTGGCGGGCCGCATTATACGTTTAATCCCGAGGAAATCTATACACATCAACACATTGACATTATTTGTGTTGGCGAAGGGGAAAGAGCTTTTCGTTCTTTTCTTCAGTGTATGAAAGACCATGAGGACTATTCAAAGATTTCTAATCTTATCGTCCGTTGCGGAAATTTGGTGAAGGAAAATCCAATTGTGTCTCTAATTGACGATTTAGACGAAGTTCCTTTTGCTGACAGAAAAGTATTTTTAATGGATGAAAAAGGACGTCATCATTTGGGACGCACGTCTATCGTGATGATAGGAAGAGGGTGTCCATTTAAATGCACTTACTGTTTTAACGCAAAGTATAATGAAATTTATAGGGAGAACAGTCACAGAATAGTTCGTTGGAGGAGTGTCGGAAATGTAATCACCGAAATGAAAAAAATTAAGAGCGAATCAACTATTGATTATTTCAGCGTGGTTGATGACGCTATTAATTTATTACCTAAAGATTATATTTATGAGTTTTGCGGACAATATAAAAAGGAAATTTCAATTCCTTTTTCGGCACAGTTCAGAGCGAATTTAATCGATGAAGATATTATCAAAGCATTACATGAAGCTGGGATGCAATGGGCTAATTGCGGAATTGAAACAGGAGATGAGTTTGTCGCCAATAGTATTCTTAAAAGAAGAATAACAAACGAACAACTTGTAAACACCTTTCGTATTCTCAATAAATACAGCATAAAGAATTTTTCTCAAAATATTATTGGGCTGCCCGTTGAAGATCCGGTAGGAAACGCTTTTAAAACTATCGCTTTAAATATTAAGGCAAAAGTCGGGTACGCACACTTTACCATTCTTTTGCCCTTCCCTAAAACGCCAATAGAAAAATATTGCATAGAACACGGTTATTTACCCTACGGAGGAATAAAACAATTGGGAGATATAACACCCTCGGTTTTTACCAAGACCATATTAAAATTTCCCAGGTCCAAAGACAGAGAAAGATTAACTAATCTTCACAAATTTTGTGGCATTGCCGTAAGGTTTCCCTTATTAATTCCTATGATAAAATTACTGATAGAACTACCTCCCAACAGATTTTTCCAGTATGTATATTTTTTGTTCTATGCCTATTATCGCAGTATTGCGCCGTATAAAATTAAATTGTCCCCGAGTTTAATTTTTCGGGGATTCAAGCAAGTTTTAAGTTATTTAAGACGTCATGACTAGTAATGCCGCCAGAGGAATCTGGCGGTGTTTTATTTCTTACGGCAAGGAGATCCTCGGTTTGTGATTGACCAAATTCGGCATTTATTTAACAATAGGGTTATGGTTTATCTTATAAATCTCTTTAAAGAAACTTATCGTGGGAAAACTATTGCCCGGACTCTTTTTAATTTGAAAATCGCCGAGCGTGTGAAAAACCTTAACGGTATTATCGTTGACTTGGGAAGCGGCCTCAATCCAAGCCATAAAAGATTTTGGCAAATTAAACCGGAAAAGTTCATAAGAGTTGATATTAATAAAGAAACAAGTCCCGATGTTATCGCTGATTTAAACAAACCATTGCCGTTTTCTGATAATTTTGCCGATTCGGTACTTCTTTTTAATGTTATTTATATTTTGGAAAATCCTTCTATAACACTGCGGGAAATAAACAGAATTTTGAAACCCGGCGGCAAAATATTTTTTACCAGTCCATTTATTTTTAACGAAACCAAAGAACCCGTTGATTATTGGCGCTTTACCAGCGGGGCTTTAGAAAAATTATTGAAAGAGTCAGGATTTGAAAGATATTTAATCCAACCTGTCGGAGAACGTTTTTCGGCAGCTGTTTATTTAATCAGCCCGTTTTTATTTTTTTGGCCTATAAAATTTTTATTTTATATAGTAGCAGTTGCTTTTGACGAAATAATTCCGAAAAAATTAAAGTTAAACCAACCCAGCCCTATCGGGTATTTTGTGGAAGCTACAAAACTATGAAAATTTCAATAATTATTCCGGTCTTTAATGAGACCGGAACTCTTGAAGAAATAATAAAAAGAGTTGAAGCCGTGAATATAGATAAAGAAATTATCGCAGTTGATGATGGTTCATCTGATGGCTCGTCAGAAATTTTAACCGAACTAATGGATAGGGGAAGAATTAAATTTATTAAGCATCAAAAAAATCTGGGTAAAGGCGCGGCGATTAAATCGGGATTAAAACAAGCAAATGGCGATATTGTAATTATTCAAGACGCCGATTTGGAAACCGAACCCGGCGACTATCATAATTTAATCAGGCCCATTATAAATAAAGAAACCAGGGCAGTGTTCGGTTATAGGACGGCAAAAAAACCGGCAAGTATTTATTGGTGGGGCGGGAAATTAGTTAGCTTAACAGCCAAGCTGTTATACGGCGGCGGCATCAAAGATGTTAATAATGGGTATAAAGTGATGACTAGGGATTTATGGAATTCTTTAGAATTAAAAAGCAATCATTTTCAAATTTGCGAGGAAATTACCGCGAAGCTTCTTAAAAGGAAAGAAAAAATTATCCAAATACCAACCCAGTATTTTCCCAGAACGAAAAAAGAAGGGAAAAAATTGGGATTTAAGGACGGCATTGTCAGTATTTTCACCCTGATAAAGTATAGATTTTTTAATTAAAAATGAATGGAGTAAATAAAAATTTATTTTGGTGGGGGATTGTCGGATTAATCTTGTTGAGATTTTTAATGGTTTTTCTGTTTATGAACAATATTCCTTTTACCGATATGCAATTGGATGGATTCCGGCCGAATTTTGGCGGTTCTTACTGGCCGGATGAAAATAATTATTTTAATTTGGCGCGGTCATTCGCGGAATTTTCTCCCATCACGAATGTCGCCAATATCGGCTATCCGTTATTTTTAGCGCCGATTGTATATTTAACCGACGCCAGTAGCCCGATTGAGATTGCTAAGATCGTCTTTATTGTCCAAGCATTTTTATTATTTAGTTTGGCAATTGTTTTAACTGCTTTAACGGCTTTTGAGATTTTTAAAAAAAGGTCTCTAGCCCTGCTTACCGCGACTATTTTTACTTTTTATCCGTATTTGCTTTTTGCGATTTTAAAATTGGCCGATTTTCCGAGATGGCTCCCTGCTTTCCATTATCAGATGTGGGTAGTGATTGGCGCCGATTATTTGTCAGCGGTTTTACTATTTTTGGGATTTTATTTATTTATAAAAAAATTTAATGCGGAAAAGTTAACGATTATTTCAGTTATTTTAATAGGCGCCATTGTGAGCGCCGCGGCCTTGGTCAGGGTGGCGAATATTTTATATTTGCCGCTGATTTTTTTAATCTTGATAGGGCTTAAAAAATACCGAGAGAGCATTGCATTTAGCACGGCTTCTTTTTTAGTTTATTTGCCGCAATGGATTTACAACTTTTATTTTTTCGGCTCGCCACTCACTTACGGTTATCGTATCAAAGAATTGAGCGGGCATGGCCTGGAAACTGAATTTCTCGGCGGATGGCTTTCATTTGATAATGTTCTGATATTTTTTGAGAAAGTTTGGCAGAATTTACCCGTATTTATATGGCTTTTGCCGATTTTGATTCTGATTCTGATTTTGGGATTTTGGCGGATTTTTAAACAGGAGAAGCATTTGGCTGTTGTTTTGGGATTTTGGATTTTATTAAATATCGGATTTTACATATTTTTTGTTGACGCCCAAAGCCAATTGCGCTATTTTATTCCATCAATCCCGCCATTGATTATATTATTTATTTTAGGGATTACAGACAAACGATTATATAAATTCTTTTTCTCGCGCACTCGGCCGCCCGGCGGCGGCCTCATTGTCCGATGAAGCTCATTTTGCCTCCGCTTCGCGAAGGACCATGCCAAAATGGCTTCATAAGCTTCTAAAAATAATTCATATAATCGTTTACTAAAAATAAAAATGAATATCGCAGAAATATATAAAAAAATATTTTCTGAAGAAAATTCAAAGTTAAAAGAAAGAATTCTTTCTATTGATGAAGGCGCTGTTTTGTGGGAAAAATATTTTAGATTTTTGCCCCTAAAACTTGCGATGCCTCTCAAAAAATATGATCTTGATAAAAAAAGAGTATTAGACATTGGTTCGGCTTGGGGGGAATTTTTAATTCATTTCGGGCCGGGCTCCAAAGGCATTGAAATTTTACCGGAAG
>ERZ1292632.1062-Hain-H43-01um-R2-1062-length-28563-cov-6_pt1 | contig 25279 bp, 40 predicted proteins | sample MGYA00564407_ERZ1292632 | MGnify/ENA primary metagenome ERZ1292632 (study PRJEB36523, sample SAMEA6512637) | groundwater metagenome | collected 2019-01-08 | study: AquaDiva: Metagenomics assemblies of 32 groundwater samples | reverse complement strand
TTCGTTATAGGAAATAGTTCCGTACAGTTGTATCGTTCCACCTGTGGGCACGTCACCGGCGGAGACGTTACTCACGGATTGCCCTGAACCTGCCGCAGGAAAGATGATAATAGCGGTGTTGGAGTCTATCATAGGAATCACTTGGGTATAACTTGCTTTCGTAATCCCACCCCACCCCACGACACCGGAGAACAAGTGGCCGGACATGGTAGCCGCTGTAAACGGAATTCCTGTGGTTTGTAGGTTCCCACTTGCCGTCGTGTGGGTGAAGGTACTCGTGACGATAGTGAAGGTCAGTGTAACAAGTCGCCCAATCTTTGTGTAGCGTCCCACCCGTGTAGTATATGCGACACTAAGGTTACCAGGCGTGGCAAATGTTAATGTGGGAGTCCACGTTCCTTCCTCGTAATCATCAAGCGTGTTTGCACCCGCGCTTGCGGTCTGGGTCGCAGGAAACACAATCTGTCCAGTTGCACCCGTATCCAACGCACCCGTGAGGGGAGAGATGAGCGAGAGGGCATTATTATAGATATTATCAAACTCCCCCTCAATCTTGGTTTCAGTCAGGACAGTCCCAGTATCGAATTCGTTTGACCTCGTGAGCGCCAATTTAATTCACCTCGCTAACTTGCTTCAAGGGCAAATGCCTCCCCCGGAGCATACCGGATGGCATACCCAAGGATTTCCATATCCTGGTTCACTCCGCTTTGTCGCCATTCTATTTGGAGCCCTCGCCCACGGTCTTCAATGGGGGCTTCTATATATTTCGTATCCGCCTCGCTCCCAATCACATCCGTTCCAATCACAAACGTCCCGATTGTCGCGCCCTGAGCCACGAGCGCAATGGTGGTCGCTTGTGTGCGCCCATCCACGGACAAGCTTACATCTGCGTTATAGCTCCCCGTGGGCCGGATAAAGGTGGTCAAGGATTGGAACTGTTTCTCATGGAGCGTACCCACATTTTCGCTCATCACCACATGATAGGGCGTGCGGACACGGAAGGTATACCCCACCGTGGCATCAAAGTCTGACTGGTTGGCTTGATCCCCTGCAAAGACAAACCCCGCATACCCACCCACATACAACCGTGGCGCTTTCGTAGTGGGAGTTTGTGCGACCATCGCAGAGGCCCCCATAAAGGAAGAGAACTTCCAGACTGCCCAAAGTCCCAACGCATAGTTATAGGTGAGACAGGTGTCATTCTGGGTGTTGCTTCCACTGGGAACCAACCATCCCACAATGTTGTGGGTTGGGTGGTAGAATCCTTGCACCTGGTTCAATCGGCTTGCATTCAGTAAGTTAAATGTTTTCTGAATGGGCCAGGAGATATAGGCTTCCTCCACGTCCCCATACTTTTGAGTGGCCGTGAGGCTATGAATCCCATATCGTGACACCCAATAAAGATCATTTGCGGTGGTCACGATACCTTTATGCCCCGCGCACGGGAGCCCCTTGAGGGTGGATAAGCGGGTAAAGGTGGTGGGGGTGGAGCCTGCAATCTCATGGAGTGCCCCCTCATTGGGTCCCTTAAAAAAATACAGTCGTCCCCGGAATGGGCGGCTCATCCCCATCAACCGATCCCCATCATCCTCATCAAAAACAATGTTCCCAGTATCCGCTCCACTCCAGTCCGCAATGTTGCCAGCCGCGCTATATTGAGTACGGGAGGGTTGCGCTGGATCGCCTACGGTCCATAGCCGACGCAAATGGTACACACTGGCGCTAAAATTGGGTGGGGTGCCCCCGAGGGTGGTGAGTGTGGTTTGGTCCCATAAGCGTGGGGCTTGGTTGGCATTATTGGACAGGACTGCATATCCCTGAGCGATGGTAATATTGGATTCTGCGGTGCTACTCCCGAATCCTGACGCCAAGAGTGAATCCCATACCCCATCCCCATCATCCTTGAAAATGGCATCCCCCACACAGGCCACAAATTTTTGTGTGGGTGAGAGAGATGCCCCGTGCCGCCAGAAGTCTGCAAGGGCCGTGAATGTAGGGGTGCCCGTGACCGCAGAGGCGTTATACTTATTGGTCCCCAAGCGTTTCTTGATGGAGACGACCGGCTGAGGGGCCTGTCCCACCACATATTCCCCATTCTCCACCAATACTGGCTTTCCGGGCGGTACAAGGACTGGGCTGGTGGTAGAGTCCATTCCACCCGTGAAAGGGAAGACGATGAGAGCTCTGGAGTTACTGGCCATTACTGAAGTTCTAGCACATTAAGTTTTATCTGGTAAGCTGTTGCAGTAGTACCCGTTTCTACTACTGCGCGTAATTCGTATGTATAGGTCCCCGCAGCGGGTGGGTCTAACACGGCACAGATCATAGTGCCTCCCGCACCAGCATAATTGAAATCAATAAGAGAAAAATCAATCATGGTTGTATCCCGATATAAACGCAATTGATAACGTCCGGTGCCCGCAAGGATGAAGCACTTCCCGACGCACAGAACATTTCCACCTGTCGTGGTTAAACTAGTTGAAACCAGTACGTCTTCGGCGGTGTCAAATGCGATATTTGTGTCGCTAACTGTAGCAAGAACTGGAGTGACCCCTACACTTGCCCACCCATTGCTCACCCGCATTTGAAACTTAGATAGTGTCGTGTTATAAATGATCATTCCATTCACTACAGGTGTGAGATTATCTCGTTCCGTTGTGGTCATTTGTGGAATGCCCAATTGCGCTACTTCGTCGATCTGAAGCGACCAGGGTTGCTTAATTAGGAGTCCAGGAGTAGCCATCATTTCCCCACAAACGTACATTGAGGAACCAATCCTTCATGTAACAACATACCCATGAAGTGCAGCTCACTCATATACCATTTCCAACCTTTGAGATATTTCGCTTCCGCCTGAGCATATCCACGCTGGAACGCAATCTCCCAGACCACCTTATTCACAATCTCAGCGGATTCAATCTTCACATCTGTCCGGGGATTGAATGCATCCTGGGCGGTCTGGTAGGCGGTGTAGTATCCACCCCCATACGCAAGGAGACCCGCAAGGGCGAGCTTGAGGAGAGTCTGGCGATTAAGTTTCATACTTTATATGCCTTATATATACGTATATATACCTATGGGAGCCGACTAGGCCACCGCCCAAAGAAGGAACCAAGGTCCACATTGGCTGCGCTGATCCTGCGCCCCTTTCGGTAGAAACTCCGATAGGAATCTGTGGGAGCAATCGTGGGGAGCCCTTCATACTTTCTCTGCACCGCCACCATCAGGTTGAGCACGTCATTAAATAAGCTCTGAAAGTATAACCCTCGCTGGAGATCATCCAAGAAGATCGGGTACCCACGCGCCAGCGCCCCATACACCAAGATTTGCCTGTAATCATCAGGAATGAGTGGTTGGGTCGTGCTGGACAACTCCGTATTCAGAGATTGGTTATACTCCAGCTCTAGACGGTATATCTCGTCTGGGTAGGGGTGAATGATCATCCGACGCGCCGTGGTTGGATCGCCAGTGGTGGCAAAGTCGAGGATGGACGCCACTTGGGGTTTCCCCGTAGAGACATCATACTGTTTAATGGTTTGCATCTGTTCTGGGTCAATGATCTGGAGGGGTTGGAGGAATCCAAACCGTTTGACGAAGATCGGGTCTTTCAAATCGGTGGGAAGACTATAAGAATCCGTGTAGAGTTGATACCCTGCAGCCGTATCCGTCCCACCCGTGTAGGCCGCATCCAGGGTGGCAGTCGTTGCACCCGCCGTGTGTGCGCTCACGCGATAGACGGCCCCAGAGTCCAGCGTGTTCCCGGTGACAATGAATGAACGCCCCACGGCAGAGGCGGTTGGGCCAGTCGTAAACGTAATGCTCGTGCTATCATTGGTGACGTTGACGGTTCCAGTGATAATGTCCGCCACGGTGTTGATGATGGAACGCTTCCGCAACCACCACCAATTAGGGTATTTAGCGCCAATGTCCCTGTATACCTCATTTATAACGGCAGCTAATTTAGTCATTTCCGTTGTATTAGAAGTCGGGATTCTTAAACTATTCGCGCAGCGTGTTTGTATGTCAGTATAAGTCAGGGCGGCCATCTATTTCCACCCATGCCACGCGGCCCAGAGGACAAGTCCTGCCGTGCCCAGAATGAAGGAGAGTGCGCTGATGCTCACGGTGAATTCATACCAGGTCATATCCACCCTCCACGGCTTGTGAACCACCCAGGCCACGTTGTGCCCCCCGCCCCCGCCGCCGCCTTGAAATTCGCGCCCGATTGGGCGACCCAGCCGCCCGCCGCCCACGTGTGCGTGACCGTCGCCGCGCCAGCCGCCGTGCTGACGCCGCAGCCAATCTGGAAGTCGTCGCTGGCAAACGCTGCCCGCTGCGTTTGGTTGGGCGTCGTTGGCGCATTGCCGGAGCCGTTGCTGTTCACGTCGATGGTCAAATCTCCGGTGGCGCTGGTGATGGTGATGGAGGGCTGCACGCCGAAGCCGAGTCCTGAGAACGCCCCGTTGTTAAAGGGCGTGGTCTGATCGACCCCACTCGCGCTGATCGCCACGGCCGCCGCATTGGCGGTCTCCGTCCAGGAGACGCTGATCGTTTTCGCGCCCGTTGAACTCCCCGTAGCCAGCCCGAACATCAGAGAGCGTGACACATTATTGCCGTCCGTGTTGGCGATGGCCGATGCCGCGGAGCCTCCGATAGTCACAGTCACGCCAGTGGGCGTCGTTTGCGCGAAGGCGATGCAAACGCATACCGCGCCGTCCGTGACCCCCGCCCCAATGGTCAGCGTAAAGTCGGGGATCGAGGTGCCACCAGCGGCCGTCGATCCGTGGGCCTCAGCGTCAAACGCGACGGCCATGCTATTGAGCCGAAGATTGGACGGCGGAAGCGGTTGTGCCCACACTCGAAATGGCGTGAGCAAACTGCTGAGCAGCCCAACGAGCACCCATCGCCGCGTCAGCATTCACGGTCGTCCTGGGCATCGGATCACCAGCCGCCACCAACCTAGTTGGCTATCAGGTTCGAGGGTGGGAGCGGCACAGAAAAAGGGACAAGGCGCCCGGCAATGTTGGAGAAGGCCGACGTGCCTGCGGTGTTGGACGCATTCACCCGATAGCAGTACGTCGTCCCCTCCGTCACCGCCGAGTCGGTGAAGGTCGTCACGTTGAAGTCGACCGATGCCAACGCCGTGAAGCCCGCTGCGGTCTGACACGCCGCCACGGTTGCCGCTGTGGTGCGCTCGATGTTAAAATTGGCCTCGTTCGTGGAGTTATCGGTCCAAGACAAGACGTTCTGCCCGGCCCACGCGGGCGCGGCAAGGAGGATGAACAATATACCTATAAGAAAGTAGCGCATTTTGTTATCCTTGTGCTGTAAAGCCAGTCACATCAATCCCGTGAGCAATCGCGGCTGACGTTGTGATGGTCAGCGCCGTGTTAGCCGTGATCTTCTTCGGGGTCTGAAAATGGAGGCCCACGCCACGTCCAGCCACGGCTTCTAAATAGTAAGGTCCTAGAACCGTCGAGGCCCCTTCTTCAAAAAACACGTTAAATGCGGTGGCCGCCCCGGTTGAGCAGACGATATCGGTCACATACAGCGAAAGCCCCACTCCCGGGGCTGCGTGTACACTTGCGTCAGTTAAAGCAGACGAACTATTCTCATGGTAATTCCAAATCTGGGGACCGTGAGGGTGGGCAAACACCGTCCCATCAAAGTCTGTCGCCAGACGTGTGGCGTCACTCTCCGTGCTGATCCGATTGGGCGGAGCCGTATCATCTACGTTCTGTGCCACGCCGCAGACAAGCACGGGGTTTCCTGCCGCGCCAGCGTCGTGGGCGACATCACCCACAACCTCGTTGGTATTCGTCCCCGCTGCTAACGTGACGGAGGCGAGGAGTGTACGTATCCGTTTGGACACTGCGATGAGGGACCCATCCCCCGCCGCCTCTGCGTCGGTGGTAAATCCTAGTCCAGAGAGTTCGTCATCATTCCAAGATGGACCAGCAGGCATGGATTACTCATCAGCGGATTTGTTAAGTGTACTTAGGACGGTCTGAACGGCAGCATGTGCGGAATGCGCCATGGAGAGGGCCGTCTCCGCTGTCGTGACGGCCAGCCGCGCAGTGTCCGTCTTGATCTCTGCCGCCATGGTTATCGCATCTACCATGTCTGCTTCTTTGGAAACGATTGAGGCTTGTAGTGCAGCATCATTGGCCGCTTGGTAGGCAGCAGCGCGAGCTTCCAAGAGTTTATTGTGTGTAAATGCGGCTTCCTTGGTGCCACCGAAGTTGGCGCTGGCGTTGGTGACATCGGACGCGGCAACGATGGCATTCCGAATGCTCGCCGCATGGTTGGCAAGTGCCACCGCCCGATCCACACGGGCTCGGGCCTCCTTGGAACTTTCACGCGCTGTGCTAACTATAGTTACTGCTGAGTCCAGAGTGGCCCGCTGGCTTTCGAGATTGGTTTCAGCCGCAGCCACACCAGAGGGGCTCGCAAGGGATAGGGCTTTCACTTGCTGAGAGAGTTTAGTATAGGCGGTTTTCACAGCCACAGCAGCTGCTGTGCGCTCTGCCGTCACGACCTCCACGCGAGAAGCGGCTTCCCTGTGTAAGGCTATGGCGTTATCAACGTCGTGTGCGGCGGCAAGAGAACGCTCATAGGCTTTGTACGCAGCCACTGCCGCTTGTGTGGCTAGTTCAAGAACTTCAAGAACAGTCATCCCTCTACCCCCTACTCTGTTTTCAGGGCCACAACGACATACCCAGAATCCAGGGTGGGGATGGTCAACCCATGCACCCACCCATCAAATCGGATATTCCGCTGCTGGTCATTGAGTTGGAGAATATACCTCCCATTCACATCTGCAATGTCTACCACATGGGCGGGAGAATCTGCCTCACAATACGTGAATGAGGCAATCTGGACGTTCTGGGTAAATACGTCCCCAGCCTCCGCGATGATCCATGGGTTACTCCCGGTGTCATTCAGAAAGATACCCGCCATGGTTAGACCTCCAATTCTGCCCACTCGATGTTAAAGAACCATGAGGGGGCGGAGGTTGAACCCACGGTGTAAATATCCAACTGCCCACCCGGACGTACCATGGTGAACCCCGGTTCAGGGAACCCATCGGTGTCCGAATTGGCCGCAGTGACGGTTTGGAACATATCCATCGTGTGGACGAGCCTTTGATTGCCAGTCGTGAAGGCTGGGAGCGTGGCGCTACTGAACGCCATCACGGTGGAGGCATTGGAGGACCACTGATTCCGGTTGTAGGCGGTAATCGCCGTCCCAGACGTAAACTGCCCGGTATCCAAGGTACTCACATGAATCTTAATGCGAATATCCGCCACCACCCCCGTCTGGTGCATCTTGGCAAAGAGGGGCACCATGACCTTTGACCCCGTGTTTCGGAAGGTGAAGGTAGGGGTGGTCGCGACATACCCACCCGTGGGGCCGGTCACAGCGGTCCCCACGGCGGTATTGGCGATCCCGAACACCTTCCCTTCCTCCACCAAGGTGTTAATGGTATCCATATTGCGGATGAGCGGAAGAGGAATCTTATCACTCGTTTGGCGGGCCATCGTTACACCTCCAACTCAGCCCACGACACATTGAAGAACCACGTCGGGCCGGTCGTGGTGGCAAGGGTATAAATATCAAGTTGCCCGCCTGGGCGAACCTGCACAAATCCAGGCGAGGGGAACACCACAGGCAAGCTATTCGCAGCCGTGACGGTCTGGAAGATGGTCTCGGTCTGCACGAGGCGCTGGTTGCCTGTGGTAAATGTGGGCAAGGTGGCTGTGTGATAGGCTAGGACGGCTGGAGCATCCTGCTTATTCTGGTTGGAGTTGTATACCGTCAGGGCCGTCCCCGAGGTGAACTGTCCGGTCTCCAGCGTGCTCACATGGATGGTAATGATACTCCCACCCACGGTGCCAGTTTGATAGAGCCTGGCATACATCGGGACCATGATTTTGTTACTGGACACGTTCCTGAATGTCAACGTAGACAATGTAGCCGCATAGGATGTCTGTCCCGTCACCCCGGTCCCGATGGTAGGGTTATTGACGTGGAACAGTTTGCCTTCCCAGTTCGCTGACAAGAGATCGTCAAAGTTGCGAACCAAGGGGACGGGAATTTTGTCGAGTGAACTCTTTGCCATTACACTACTCCTTCAAGTAACCGTTTAAGGGACGCTTGATCGAGTCCCTGAGCGCCATGTAGATAAGGGTCCGAGGGCGGGCGCTGTGGCCCCCGGTCCGAAATGTGGATATTCTGCGCGGAGTCATCAAACTTCACTGTCAAGCGAACCATTGATCCAAGGTCTAATCCAATCCCCCACCCACTCGCTGTTTGAATGGGGTCCAACACAATTGTGGTCATATGACCCACTTGAAGGGTCGGGTCAAGCCAAATCTTCACACCCGCTTGGCGGGCTTTCTTACAGAAGTAGATATCTTCCCCGGAGCGGACTGACTCACCCGGTAACTGGCCCACTTCAAACCAGGGGTCACTGATCTTCTCAAACACGGTGCGTCGCACTAAGGCCCCCGCGAGACCCGTCCCATCCACCTCAGTCAGCGCATATTGTGGAATTTCATCCCACGTAATGGGGGCTCCAATACCACCCTCTCCATGCTTGAACACCGACGGCCCATAGGGAGGATGCCGCATCGCACACAGGGGGCTCACAAAGTCTAGTTCACGATCCAACAGTTTGTAAATGATATCGGGTTGGAAGGTGTGATCGTCCCCGATGATCCATGCCCACTGTGGCGTGGGGTCACTGAGCATCTGGCGCACGGCAATATTTTGGTTCTCTGCGGTACTATTCCCTTGGGTCATCGCAATACGTGTTCCAGGCGGCACCTTGAGTCCAAACAAGCAAATCCAGAATGCCGTGAAGCGTGTGTTGACCCCCACGGGGAGCATCACGATCCCTGGTGGATACTTAGAGCCCACGGAGCCCGTCTTCCTCAGTATTGGTATCTGCCCAACTCGTCACACGCTTCATGGCGCGTGCAGGACTGCCCGCCACGGTGAACCATGGAAGCACATCCTTGGTGACCACTGATCCAGCCCCAATCCGGCACCCTTGACCCAATGTGACCCCAGGAAGGACCACACTGTTTGCTCCCACACTCACATTATCCTCAATGGTAACAGGGTTCTCTGTGTGGTTGGGCTTGTTCACTTGAGGGTATTTATCGCCCACAAATGAGACCTGAGGACCAATGAATACATCCTTCCCAATCCGTATCTTTGTGGGGATATAACACTGACCCATGATGCGTGTCCGGTCCCCAATAGAGGCGTAATTGCCTACATACGTATGGGTACCCACAACACAATTCTCACCCAATCGCGCCCCCATCTCTACTACCACATACGCCCAGATGGCGGTTCCAGGCCCGATGTGTGCTGAGTCATGTACAATGGCGGTCGGGTGGATGAATGACTCACCCCGCGCTCCCATCATCACCATATTGACCTCCCCAGTCTATTTGGTCATATTGTGCACGAAACCGCTTATTACCATACTTCTGATGACTCTTCCCCTTGTGTGAAGTGCGATTCCTCCACCCCACACGCTCCCATTCTTGAATCGTCTCGATATCCTTTCGTGGGATGGGTTGATCATCAGGCATCGTGTATTGTGGGTAGCCCACCCACTCTGGATGAGCTACCCACCCTCACGTACTGCTTATGAATCCACGTCAATCGCTGGGATAACGAACCCTGACAGCGCATCTGTTGACACGCTCAGATTGTCAAACATTCGGCACCCCCCAACCACTCCAAGAATGTGTCCAGTGGAGACATCCGCGTGACCAATTCGGTTATGGGCCACGATGCCGCTGTTGTTTGGTGACGCGGTATCATTGGTAATAAAGAGGTTGCCCGAAGTCATCTTGTGTGACATATAGTTGTTCATAATGTACACCCGTTTCAAGTCCTTACCCGTTGCACACAAGATGGGGGCTGAAATGCTCTCAGAAATCATCACGTTATAAAGAATACGCGAGTTGGAGCTGTCTGCTGCGAGACTGATAAAGTTGGTCATCACAGAAGGTGACACCGCTCGACACCGAGACACCACGAAGCCGCTTGAGTTCTCGTCTGTGGTGCTGGTGAAGTCAATGGCGATGAGGAAGTTCTCACTAGCCGTGTTGTCATTGAATTCAATCTCGTCCAGCCAGAGTCCTGCGCCCGTGACGTTCAAACACCGCACGACATCCGCCGTACCGGCGGAAAACTCAAAGTTCTTAATGGTGACATCGGCTGCTGAGACAGTCACGGTGGCAGCCGTGCCAGCGTCCAAAAGGAGCCGGGGCTTCTGCTTCGCCGTGCCAATCCCAACAAAGGTTATTCCTGCCACGTCGAAGGCCCAATATCCAGCCGTGTTGGTTGAGGTCTCGGCATGGTTGGGCATCACGATCACGTGATCGCCATTGTTGGCCACACACCGACCCACCGCATAGTCTACCGTGGCCCACGGTCTCCCTGCGGAGAGCCCATCGTTCCCGTTAGAGCCGGTGACCGAACTGACAAAGAACACACTCCCAGTCGTCAGGATTGGACCACTCCCAATGAGGGGGAGACCAAAGGACGAAATACCGTTTGGAAAATTCGTTAACGCCATGTTATCCTCTTATCAGGAACGGGACGATGGGGGTGGCTTTCGCCCAGCCCCACACCGCCCGCCTTTAGGAATCGAACCTAAACTTACCCGAGTATGTTTACTTCAAGCTCCTGCTGAACCATACACCCCACGAAAGTCCGACCAGCCCCTAATCCAGCGGGCTCTGGCCTTGACTTTCATACTCGATGACTCGAAGTCCCAATCGTGCATCACATTGGGACGCTCTCGCCAGTAGGAACGCACATTATGGCGTGAGGTTTCAGCCAAGAGGAACCACGCATCCGCATCAGTGAGATACGGCCACGCGATCACTTCCAGCCGCCCATCGGAGCGGTCTTTGAAGGCGTTACTGGCAAGGTTGGCGCTCTCAGGATTCCCTGGGGAACCCATCAATTCACTCGCCAGCCACTGATTCTCGTACCCAACCAACAGATACCGCGGACGCCAGTGAAGCAGCTTCCCTGCATCGTCAGTCGTATCCGCGATGTCGTTCAACGCATCACGGAGGGAACTCACGCTCAAGTCAGCCTGGGTGGTCAAGCGATTCTGCTCCGTTCCACCACCAATCAAGGTGTGGTTCGTCGCAAAGAGCACGAGACCATCAGGAGACCCAGCCGTGGACGAGAACCCATTGTTATAGATGTTCGCATGATCCACATTATACGTGTAGGTCATGCTCACGCCGAGGGCACGAGCCGCATCACTGACGACTTCCTCTTGCTCATCCTCCAGCGCTTCCTTGGAAGTCCTGAATGCAAGCTCATAGGTGTCGGCAGTGTACGTCTTGTCAAACCCTGCGGCCAGTTCATCGTAGGACACATCCGCGCCTTCAGCCTTGGTCGGAACGGACCCAAAGGAGGCCACCGTGGTGGTGCGGACAAAGGGCTTATTGCCCATATCCTTCACCCGGCAGATGCGCCCCACAATTCCATCCTCAATGTCGATTTCGTCAAAGAGGACATCTTCCAGAAATGCCAGCCTACTGAGGTATAGGTCTGGCAGCGCAGTTCTAAGCGTCGCCATAGTCTATCGCTCCTACACGCCAGTAGCGGTATTGAAATGGTGAGAATCAATGTTGAACATCACGATCCATTTGCGCGCTTGTGCGCCAGTGGTCGTGTATGTCCCAGAGTACCCATTCACACCCTCAATCGGATGGAGGGCAATCACCTTGGCTGCGAGACCGGCAGTGGTCGTGGCGCTTGACGAGTCAATCTCATGCAAGCTCCGGAGCGTCGTGGTGTCGCCAGTTGTGACAACGAGGTCCACGTTGGTACCCAACTCAGTCTCCGCCATAATCGTGGTGTCGTTATCGTCCTGGACGGTGTACTTCTGAAGCGGGTGGTCATACACGAGAAAATCCCGCTTGAGGGTCGAGGCGGCAGAATACTCTGCAGCGGCACCCACGATATCCGTGGATGATGCACCTGCCACGGCCAGCCCGCCATCACTCTCTAGAATGACCGCATCGCCGGGATAAATGGCGGCTGCGGATGCATCCTTAAAATATGTTCCAATGCTCAGGACGGGACCATGGGGCATGAACCCGAATGGCGCGTCCGTTGCGGCTCTCAAGTACGGCATGATTAGCTTATTTCCTTCTCCATCGACTTACCTTCAGCCATCGTATGAGTAGGATGCTTGGCGGCATCCATGTGAGTGTGCGGGCCGAAGTGACCACGGTTCACTTCCTCAGTAAACTGCTGCTGCCTGGCCACAGAGGATTGGAGTGCCTTGGCGGCACGCTCGGCCTTTAACAGGTTCCGAGATACAACCCAGTGTTTCGGCATATAGCAGAGAATGTCCCCATTCTGCCCACCCCGCCGAATCAGATTCGAGGGATCGCGCATAGAGGGAACTTTGAGCGTGACTCGTGGATCACTTGCGGACACCGTTTGCCAATCACGGAACCCCGAGCGGTCAATCATCTTCGGGTTGAGCCAGCGCAATTCCCACGCATCAGGCGCAGTAACAAACCTCCTGGCATCGGTATTGTGCTTGAGCCAACCCTTGTCAATTTCCCACGGCGGGGGGCCGTCCTCATCAAATGATGGCACCCGGCGAGTGATGGTGTTAAGATCAATTGAGCCCAGCGATTTCTCCTGCGGGGCTTCGGTGAGTTCTCCGGCTGAACTTGTCTCGGCCTGACCGGGACGGCGATTGATCATTGGAACACCCATAATTACTCCTCCTTCACAATCGTTTGAATCAGCGGAGAGACCGCTGACTTCCCCGACGCCTGGCGAGCGTAGAATCGCTCCAAGGACTTCTCGGGGTCTTTGACACCCATACGCTTGGCAATCTCACGCGCTTTCGGGTCCATCTTGGCCGTCACCGTGGGGGCGACCGCCCTCCGTGGCTTGGAGCCATCAATGGTCGTTGACGCAGGAGCATTGGGCATGGGCGCGACTGACGTGGGAGTGGCAATCTGTGGATTATCCAAGATCGCGTACTTCACCGCTTCGAGATCAGTCTCGGGACCAGGTTGGTGTCCCTGAGTGATCAAGACGGCCCGCGCATCTACCGCTGCTTGCCGAAGGGGGCTATTGGCATCCCTCAACTGGGGATACTTCGTAGCTAGGACCAGCATTTCCTGTTGGATACGCTGGGCCTTTTTGTCAACATTGGATTGGGTCGCAATCTGGCGAGCCGTGACGCGCTCGTTCAGGGCAACCCCCGCCTCAGCCGACCCCGCTCGGTATAACTCAGCCAATTGCTCATCGGAATACTGAGCCAAAGGCTGAGCGGGAGCAGTAGGTTTTGCGGACTGTTGAGCAATCAGAGAAATCAACTCGTCTAGTCGTGACTCAACCTTTCCTATTTTACGGTTGGATTCAGCTATGAAGTTCTGCCACGGCCTATCGGGTTCCACAGGCTGCGCGGGGCTAACGGGCTCCGGGTCCGGGACTGTGGGTTCCATGGGCGTGGGGGGCACAGACGAAGTGCCGGGAGTTACGTCATCAGGAACAACCATATGTTATCTCCTTGGCGATTAACGTGGGCCACACGAGTTGATATAGTATAAGTTACGTACTATATATAGTGATTAAGTATTAGTGTAGGACGGAGGCACGGGTGCAGGATAATACGCTCCACACGTAGGGCACCGCCCACACGTGGGACAGGGGTTCACGTTAGTGAAGTACCGGGGAACATATGTACCTGTATCTGAGTAACCAGTATAGATGGTATATCCCCCACCCTGCGACATCATACCTTCCCCTTCCGAGCCTTCCCAGAGGGCGTAATCTTGGAGGCACCCTTTCCAGCTTTCTTGAACCCCTTGTGTTTATCTCCCTCACGCACTCGGGACTCGCCAATGTTGATTCCACCAGGCATACTCAATTTCTTCATATACACTCCTTAATAGTGAATGGTCGGTCTGCCTCAGACTCCGCTGACATGTTTCTTACCCTTTCTTAGTACGGTCACATTCTGAACCCAATCCCTCGGGATGGCCCATGGGACGGAACTCTTCCCATTGGAGCAAATCGTGGGAAGGAGTGTAAGCTGCGACTTATCCATGCGGGCTAATCGCCCCACCGTGCGACAATCAAGGGGGGTATGATCCTTTAACTCAGCAAAATCATTCCACCCACCATCCGTACACGCATCTCTCCATTTGACTTCCACGATGGGAAGCTCCATGAGGTGCTTAATCTTTTTGGGCAGCTTTATTGGCTTCAATGATCCGCTCCGGCAAAAGAAGAAGGTCTGTAATCATGGTGTAGGCTCCACGCCAGTGATGGGTGAATTGGTCAGTCTCTTGAGGGTTCATGGTACGGGTCAGAGCTTGATCCTGCATCACTTCCAACCGGCGCTTGAGAACCCCCCAGAATGGGCCTTGTATCCCCTCACCCATCTGGGCCGCATCGTAGGATAACTGTGGGTCACTCATCTTTGTGGACCTCCACCACCGAATCCTGATGGGTTCTGTGGGGCCATGCGCCCGGTCATGGCGTTCATGGCTTGATCACCAGCCACTGGAGCCTGACTCCCACCCTGTGCGCCCTTCCCACCCCCCTGTTGCATCTGGTTCACCATGGATTGCATTTGAGCATTCTGCATGGTCTGGGAGAGGTGAGCCTGAATCTTCGCTAATATCTCAGGATACTGCCTCAACTCGGGAGCCTGGAGTTGCTGCATGTGGGTCTCTAGATGGACAGGGATATTCTCCAACATGGTTGGTTGCACATCACCCCCAGCAGCCCATATCTCTAATTCCTGCTCTGGGGCGTGAACAACTTGTTCCCGCTCAGGCTCAACGATCATATCTGGGTCGGCTTCTCCATAAGCACGGAAGAAGTCTTTATAGAGCTTCCTCAATCCTTTGGGTCCAATGATACCCAATTGGATGGGAAACGGGCTCTGCAGGGCCGCATTCAGCTTGACCGTGGCGTCCTCACGCATCACTTGGCGATTGAGGGTTTCACTGGTCACCGCGAGCCGGAGCTTATATTTCCCGGCAATGTCTTCACGCGATTCAATATGGATCACTTCTGGAAGCCGCCCCGTGACCTTAAATTCCTTCCCACTCGGGAGGTACTGTTGGTCCAGGGCGAGGATATGATCAAAGATTTCTAACCAGAACCGTTGGAACGATTCCATGGAGTTCTTAAAACGCAACCCCGCCTCACTCAAGAGCGCTGCGGTCCCACTGGCGGTGCGGGTGGCTCCCACCCGGTTGGGTTGGCGACCAAGGGCAAGGTCCGTGAGCCCTGTCAACCTCTCAAAGTACTGATAGAGGAGCGCTTCCTCATTCTGGCCCCATGTGGGAGTGCCATTCCATTTGTATTCCCGCACGTCGGTTTGGGGGTTATCCACAGGCACCCATTGTCCAGGCTTCACATACTGTGTCCCTGGAGCCATGGTCATGCTGGCACGGAAGAACCCACCCGGAGTGTTCTGAATGGTCCCACTATCCACACGTTGATTGTGGATGGTGTTAATCTCATCCTGCACATCACTGATGACTTCCGGGAACGAGAGCCCATAGAACCGTCCCGGAAGGCTCAGATACCGTCCCACGATATAGGGTCTCTTCCCATGGGCGAACACATTGTCCAGATAGTCCCACCCAAGTATCTTCTCAGGTAAGTTTGGAGACACCCAGATAATGATCTCCTCCGTCATCCCGTCCTCATCAATGTCATATTGACGATAGGATTCAATGACAGGGTACTCATTGGCTTTCACACTGGTGGCGGGGTCGGGGGTCACACCCTCAGAGCGATCACGAGTGTCTTGGATGCTGGTATCAGATTGGGGAGAGTTCTCTGGGCCGGGTTCCCCATTGATCAATAACTCTACCGCATCCGCATAGAATCTTCTCTGCATGACCTTCTGGCGAAGCTCATCCTCGCTATAGGAGAGTTTCTGGTGACACCAGGGAAGCCTCTGGACATCTCCCCCACCATGGAAGGGCACCACAAAGTCCTCTGCATTGAGGAATTCCACGCGCGGAGCATCAAAGATCACTTGTTCCTTGTCCAGGAGCACGTGAATCTCATCCTCACTAAACTGGAACCGTGCGCGGACCTTCCGTTTGGCTCCCCCAGGATCAAGGAAGTGACCTTCCCAGGTTTTCTTCCCCACGTCTTTCCATTCTTTGGGCAGGTCCAACCCAAAAAGGTCGCGGAAGATCGCATCCAGGCTGGTCCCCGCCGGGAAGCGCCGGATGGCTTTGACATGCCGAATGTCCTTCCGCCACAACACCTTCCCCACCACCACGCCTGGTGTCAGGAATAGGTGGGCGCTCTCTTCCACTTGAGGTTCAATGTGGAGTTCCGTGCGAACCTGCCAATTGAGGAAGAGTTGGGTTGTATCCGCTCGCTTCTCGACAGCCCCCTCAGTGGGGATCGCGTACATGATTGGGTCTGAGCCAAGGACGCTCTCGACCAGACGCGGCTTGAGGGTTTCCACGCCGAGCATGGTCAGTGGCACATTGTAGTTGGAGCACCCCACCCATGGGTCGGTCTTCTCAGGGAGGTTTCCTAAATACTGATCTTCCCAGACGGAGAGGTTCTTTTCCCAATCCGCACGATCCAAGATAGCGGCATCGTGGTCGCTCAGGATGAGTGTGACTAATTCTTGCTGAGTCTCCTCGTCTGGAATGGGGAGCAATTCCTCGATGAGTTCATCAACAGGAAGCTCCTCTGGAACTTCTAGAGGAATGATCTCAGGATCATCCACTGACAATTAACCGATCCTTTTCAATAGCGCGGGCTTTGACAAAGGCATCAAAATACTGTTCTTGTGCGCGATTCAAACTGGCTCCATCAGGTAAATGGTCACACCATATCCCAAAGTCCGCAGCAATCGTGAACCCGGCCTCCCGTGCTTTGCTACAGAAGGCGAGGTCATCTGATCCTGTGGCCACGCCATCCTCAGAGTAAGGAATGGTGAAGGGGGCTTTGATGGTTTCATACACATGTCGTTTGACAGCTAAACACCCAGATGCCACCCCATCCACAGGCACGCGGCCCGTGCGCCCGAAGATGTGATCAATGGGGGCGTAGGACGTGCCCACCCACTTGAACGCACCAGGAAATGGAATGTTAAAGTTTGCCATGATAATGAGGTACACGCCTCCGGTGAGGTCATAAGTGGACTCGGCAAGGTTAAACACTGTCATGGGTGGAATGACATCATCATCCACTTGGAGCAGCACGTCACACTCAGTCTGGAGAAATCGCCGAATAAGCATATGACGCGTGTGGGCCGAACTGATTCCACTCGCTTCCACACTGTACGTCACCTGCGGATAGCGTTCTTGTAATTCCAGGAGGCGTTGGGCGGTGTTATAGTTAATGCGCCCCCGCGTGGGGACTCCCACCATGACTTGGCTGAGGTCCATTACTTCTTCCGCCGGGGGGAGCCGTACCCATGTGTGGTAGTCGTTGGACTCACAAAGTTAGTCACTTTCCCAAGTTGGAAGCGGCTCACCCCCAAACGCGGATGGAGCCCGATCACTAAATACCTGAGTGACGCCATGAGATCAGCCCACGGGTGAGACTTGTCATCAGGTTCCTCATTGATCGTCCCATCAGTGTGGGTGGGGTAAACATACCGCCCAAGGAACGCTTGGGCCAAGAGTGAACATCCCCTGTCGTCCACATATAGGGAAGGAGTCGTATCAGAACGTATATTGAGTAGTTGGTGAATGAGGGACCGTCCATCCTTCCGAGACCAGCCCCATTGATACTTTGGGTATATGCCCAACCCACTCAGAACCTCAATATCCCGTCGCTCACTCTTCTCACTCTCGACAGACTTGACCTGTTGCCCGGCAGGGTCACAATAGTCTTCAAACCCAGGCACGTGGTTGGGAAACCATTCCGCTGAACGCTGGATCACTTTCTTAGCGAAATCAGAGGTGGTTTGTTGGTTTCCTACAATTTCTTGTAGTAAACACAACCTATCCTTGGCGTCAATCTGTGCGAACAAGCACACAGGAGCATGCCACCCGAAATCCCATCCCCGATAGACGACTTTATACTTGTTAAAGGTGAGTGGAGAAATGTGATAGTTGGTCGTGAACTGTGGATATACACGTGCACCTTGGCCTGAGTAGAAGCTGATTTCAAACTCGCGCTCGAACGCGGTCGGATCAGGCCATTGTCGCCTTTGACTATCAAGCCATTCCTTGGCACGGTCTGCGATCTTGGGGTCTGGTGAGAGGAGGTTTTTGTTAGGGTCCGAGCTATAGTGAAGCCGAATCGCACGGAACCCAAATGCGTTCGTGGACGCGATATATCCACTCATCCAGACACCGGCACTGACTTGGGGGTACCATGGTAAAGGTGATAGAAAGCGTTTCCTTCTGCGCCATTAGGGGTCGAAATTACAATCAATTTAGCCGCCCCCTGCATTAATGGCGCAATCGCAGCCCATTCTCCCCAACCCTCCTCGTGCATCGCGTACTCGTCGAGAATAACCAATGAGGGGACTTTTCCTCGTATTTTGTCTGCGCCCCCTGGGAGGGCTTCAATCACGGAACCAATATCTGGATAGGCAATCTGTCCTTCCTGCTCGTTGATGCGGACTTTCAGGAATGAGGGAAGATGTCGCTCAATGAATTGGCACCGTCCCAAGTAGGCGGCATCCCGCGATCCTCCTGCCACGCTAACCAATTTGACCGCATCGGGCCAGCTTTGGGTTTGAATGAGGACCAACTGGTTGGGCTTCCTTCGTGCCCACCAGACGGCGAAGGTACACGCCGCCCACGAGATGATCATCTGGCGCGACTTGGCGACGATCACCTTTTGGTTCTGCTCAAACTCTGACCATAACTGGCGTAAATACGATAAGTGAATGGGAAATGGCTTCACCGTGTTATCAGGGTCCACCTCATCCCGAGTCTTCACAAACCGTAGGAAGAATAACCCATCATTTGTACACCGTCTGAGCACTTCATCTTGAAGGGCACGATAGGTGGCTTTCTGTTCCGATGGTGAGAGTTTATCAAACCTCTCTAGTGCCTCACTCGGGTTACTTACTAGGTGGGGCAATGTCTATGGTCTCATAATGCCCAAGGAGTTCCTTGAGCATCCCACTCATCTGCTCACGCTGGGACTCCCCGGTGACAATGGCAATCTGCGTACCCACTGGGCGATTCTCGCCACTGGCGCTGGCAGAAGTCTTCTCCAAGGCTAACACACCCCGTGCCACACTGTCAAAGGATTTCGAATCCCTGGATTGGATGAGGTCTTTCAACCAGTCCCCCACGCCCTCTTGGGCTTGTTGAATCTGTGCTAGGGTGACATGGCGGATAGCCTCACGGGTCTGAGTGATGAACTCTTGGACATGCGGGCGGGCGATGATCGTTTGAACACTTGTGGTGCTCATTCTCAGCATCTCAGCGATCTTCTTATTGCCCACTCCCAAGGCTTTCATCTGTCCCACGAGCATATCTTGGCCCATCCCAAGATCAGCCCGAGCGTTGGGGCCATACTTAGGGCGTCGCTTGCGGGGTTGAAGATCAGGACCACGCGGTTTGCGGGTGCGTAGAATAGGGGAGGTATTCGGCGCACTGGGAGTACCATTCGTGCCCCCCAGGGGCACACTCTGTGGGTCTATGGGAATTGGTTCCCCAACAGCCCCCTCGGGGTTATTCAAAGATTCTACCATAGCACACCGGGCACGCGAGCCCATAATGGCACACACAACACCCAAGCCGACCATCGGGGCAAGCCACGAGTTGGAGTGTGAATGGAACCCCACACCGCACGCATCGCTTTACCTCGGATGCCATTGTCCACAGTTCAAGTGGACGGGTCCAGGACCACCGCAGGCTTTGATATACCGCTCCTGGAGGAGTCCTGTGGGTTCCTGGCCGAGTGTAGGGGAAAGAACGACCACATAATGATCCTGCTCACCCTGACACTGGGGAGGCAACCCGGAACCCACAGGTCTATTCATGTTCGGGAGAGAAACCCTTTCGGTAAAGCGGCTCCCGAGCTTTGTAATGCGCTTTGAGTTTCGTGACCATCTTATCCAGCATGGCCCGTGTGGTGGGGCGCTTCTTGGGCTTATACTTCCTACCGCACTTCATGGCACTCCACGAGGTCATATTTATCCATACTGTAGGTGGCGAGTTCCCGCGTGACCACCTTTTGGAGGCGCTGGCAGGCATCCTGGGTGGTGAAGGTGAATTGGACCCGAACGTCCCCCCCGAAGGAGGGCATGGTAAAGAGGAGTAGGAATATCCAGCCCATTTACTCACGGTCTCCCCAATATGATACTCCCATGGTCACACATAGTCGCACATTCTGTAGCGATTTGTGACTCCCCCGTTTTGAAACAAATCCTACCCACTTTTTGCTTCACAAGCGTGGGTCCTTCCCCGACCCATGAACGGGTGGGATGGGGATATAGCCCCAAACCCGGCCCCCACTCCTACCGGCCTGGCCCCCGGGGTCAGTATGGCACTGGGCAATCTGGCACCGCATGCAATCCCTAGGCCATGCCAGTGTGGCACTCAGTGTGGCACGATACGTGCTTACGTGAGTGTTGGCATGCGGGTTGCTTAGGCGTGGCCCCTTGGAGCCCAATATGAGCCCAATGGGTATGTCACTCTGGATCAAGAATCGTCCATGTTCGTCCCTGTCAAACAATCACGATATACAGTCTATTCGACCTGACCAGCTTGACCAACTGAGTGTACTACACTGAGTATACTAAGTACTTATATACTACCTGTTACTACGTCCTTTCTCTCCCCACCCGTATGTTACACGGCTCAGACACCCAAAATGTAACATTGGCACGTATAGGGACAAAATGTCATGGTAAATGGGTTGGGTGGGACATTATGCCCATGTGTACCATAATCGTACACTCTATGCCATATTGACATACACACTGATGATTGCCTGTTTATTAGGCAGACACGGTATTACAACATATTCACTTGTAATCATTCTCCACACTTGTGCAACATTAGCAAGTGTTGGAGATTACTTTACATACTCACTGTGCAAGACCATTCACATTGTGGACAGGTGAAGGTGTTGGTTTCGGTTACTGAGCGTGGATCAGGGACCGAGTGAATGATAAGCTCAGCGATAATCCCTACTTTAAGACACCTTGGACAATTCACTGAGAAGCCTGGTGAGCTTCGCGTGCTCAGTGTATATCCGTTCCTGCCAATGCGCGAGATTCGCTTGTAGCTGGCCTAATAGGTTCTGTAGGTCAACTAAAAGCTCAGATTGGGTAGTAGTATAGGTTGGGAGCATATTCACTCTGATACATGGGTGAGACAGGTGAAATGTAACATGCAAGATTAGTGCCGTTGACACACCAGTTAAAAATGAGACACCGTGTTGTGTAATTACCACACTTATAAATACTTAATATATTGATATTGTGTGAGAATCCGCTGAAACTGGTGTGTCTGGAATGAGACATGCCAAATTGCAAGTTGTTAATTTAATTAGTTTCTGTATGTGGCATGGGGTATGCTTGATTAGGGGGCATGAACAACATGATCATCACCGAAGATAGAGTCAGAGATCACCCGGTCTGCCCGCTCTGCTACCACCCGAAAGTCGTGGGGCTCGTTGTATGCTGGCCGTGTTACAGACGAGTGGACTTGCGGAACGGCAACCCGAACGCTGAGCGGCAGATCAGAGCGTTTGGTGAACGATTAGAAGAAGTCAACGGAGGAAGATAGACCAGTATGAGGTCACAGTGTACCGAGATGACAAGCTCCTACACCGGTTTGAGTTTGGGCCCGAGTAGGACAGAAGGAACCAGACCATGAGCCTACAGGGAACGGTTGAAAAGAATAGCGACGGTTGGAAAGTCGCTACTAAATACTCCAAACATTCTGAGCCGATCTGGATTACAATTAGATGGAAAGTTCTCCAAGTCAAGCGAATGGGTCCCTTCGCGCCAGCACTCTCTGAGGGGTTAATACTCATCAGTAATGAGGCCAATTCATGGGGAGCCTACTTGCAAGGAGACTACCTGATCATACACACCGAACACAAAGGGGTCGCATCTGAATCCCCATACCCTTCACCGACCATTCGCAAAGGGATCGAAAGCCGCTACCAGGGTGGACGCTGGGAAAAGTACCTTCAAACGAAAGGATGGATACCCGCATGAACCAGCACACTTACCACGAAGCCGAGTCATATACCTTGATAGGTTGGAAGCGTATCGCAGTTTTACGAGTCACGAATTGTCAGCATCCTGCTCAGGTTCGGCCTGTCTGTCTCAGACTAGGTGCCATCTGCTACGCGCCCACAGACTTTAAGCTTGGTCGGGAAATCACCAAGGAAGAATATGCCAAGTATACCGCCATGACGGGGAGATGGGAGCGATGAGCCCTGGATACCAAGTGGACCTGGGGCACATAGAGACCGTTACGTGTGACAAGTGCGGTGGACTCGGCACCCATCCCGACCTACCCACGGCCAGGTGTTCTCGGTGTGCGGGTACGGGACAGATTCCATGGGGAGGGAAATGATGATCCTCCAAGATGACCACAAACACAAACCGATTGGGAGTAATGGGGTGCGGGAGTTGGCGGAGTGTTTAGATGTGGATGCGGTTCCAAAGCTTGCCAACGAGGGCGATATGGTGGCATGGATCGAGCGGAAGAACGCTATCCTCACCCACTCCCTTGTCGTGGCGGAGCGCGGAGGACGATGGTAATGATCCTACAAGATGATCGCACCGCCGAACAGCATTCAACCCATAACCTGATTGTAATGATGACAGACCGGTGCCTCTCGGGATGGGGTCGGGCACAAGGGGGCCCCTCCTATGCAGGATGGGCATTCCAGGATGGGGAGCTCGCTACCGTGATGGGGTGGGTGCAAGGACTGAGTGACGCCAAACGGGTCCGGGTGGTCCTGGGTGACTATCGGCCTCCGAGTGGCCCTGGGCATTGTCATATCTACGTCTGGAAGGGCCAGCGTTAAACTTCCCAACAGAGGAGGATAGGAGGAACAATGGCTCAAAACTGCTGGGTGTTTGTAAAGGATGAGAAGACCCCTCGCAATGTAACCCCATTGTCCCCGGCAACCGCTGGGTGGTATGCCGATACTCTGGCCCTCGAGCTGGGGGTGCAGGTTCAAGTCTTTCGGCATGAGCGCACGCGGGCGCTCGGTCGTCTGATCTCGACCCACGAGCCACCGGGTTCGGCAAGTATGGGAATGGGCATAAGCTCCCCTGAACCCTCCCATCGAACATATTGAAGAGGAGACACCATGAGCAAACACCTGTACTTGGCCATTCTCGGAGCGAATGTGCCGATGGAACGGCCACAAATTATTGCTCGTATGGAAGCAGCTGGAGACTTGGTGCCTACCTGTTTGACCTGTCGGGAGTTCTATGAGACTCCTGACCCTCGTGATACGTTTGCCCCACGGCATCAAGCAAGTATTCGCTGCCAATCGGGAAGGCGTGCCCATTGTAGTTGTGATACGTGTTTCTAATGGACGCCATCATTGCTCAAGAGTTGGAACATATCACTCCCCGACTCATCCGTGGGTTATGTAAGATGGGAGTGGTGAAGGACCACGCGGAGGATATCGTACAAGACGCTCTCCTCTATATGATTGCCACAGCGCGATTAGAAACCTTCACTCCGCATGGGGCGGCGAGCCTATTTACGTTCATTCTGAGGAAGTGCTTTTATATTCTCTATGCGCACACTCGGCATCAGAGGGTGGTATCTGAGGGGATACATACGCTTCTCATACTCTCGGGCACGGTTCAACACAATGGGTGGGAAGCTCGGCATATCTTGGATGCACTCTTACCTATGGATAGAGACCTGCTCCAATCGCGCTATGGATTAGGACTGACGCTGCGAGAGATGAGTGCCGAGTATGGCGTCCACCGGCTGACCATTCGACGATGGCTAGCGCGGGCAGTGGAAAGATTGAGTAAGATACTATAATGGAGGATCATCATGGGACATGAACCCTACCAGTTTCGTCACTACACCATTCGTCCCGGCATGATGGGAGCCATTCGGCGCTACATCGATGACGGCATCCCGCCAGGGTCATTCCTGACTGCCGTGATTGAGAACAATCTCAGCGAAGCCGTAGGACGGGCCGACGATGAGAATTGCGAGAACCTCCCGGCCTTCGTCGCCTACTTCTACAACGAGGCACCCTCGTCGTGCTGGGGATCACCGGAGAAGCGACGGGTGTGGATCACCGACCGCTCCGCGCAACGTGAGAACGCTATATAGTATCTATACCCACTGTGGGGTATGGGTGACGGGGACACTCCAAGGTGCCCCCAAGTGTAGGGTATGTGGTCAATCAATGGGGAGGGTAGGGTAAATGGTGAATTTTCCGTACGCTCTTTCACCAGAACAAAAAGAGCATATCCAGGTGGCGTTTACTGAGGCCGTGAAAACGGGAACAAGGGAATATGCTTTTAATTATTTGTATGGATGGTTTAGCGGGTGGACAGGTGAGAACCTTGCTAATTTCCCTACGGACCTTTTCGATGAAACCCGATGACCTCGACACCGCCAGGGGAATTGTCTGGGGGGTACTCTTAAGTATTCCGCTATGGGGCCTGCTTGCGTGGCTCTACTGGTGGGCACGATGAGTCTACCCATGAAGTATCCCCAAGAGTACAGTAAACAATACCGCTGGCAACAGGAAAAGCTCGCCAATGGGCTCTGTTCAATTTGTGGGATTGAGCCCGTTTATAAAGGTCAGCGGGGGAGTCGGTGTTATGCGCGCATGCGATTACGACACGCCATGAAAGAGACAGTGAGGAGGATGCCATGACAACTGTGTATAAGCTGACTGATCTCGACATGAAGACTTACGATGGCTACGAGTGGGCGCTGGGGGAGAGGCGCACGTTTCCTGGGACTGGTGAACTGTGTGGCCCTGGGTGGGCGCACGCCTACACACATCCGATTCTTGCCATATTGTTGAATCCGATCCATGCGGACCTGATAAACTATCGGTTGTTTGAAGCCGATGGCTTGATCGGGGCGACTGACTACGGATTGAAGATTGGATGCTTCTCACTCATGCTCACAAAGGAATTGACACTTCCCGCCATTACCATCGAGCACCGCGTTCACTTTGCGATTCTGTGTGTGCTCGCCGTGTATAGCGAGCCCCCCTTTGTGGCATGGGCCGAAAAGTGGCTGAGTGGCGAGGATCGCTCAGCGAGGGCGGCGTGGGC
>ERZ1292632.1270-Hain-H43-01um-R2-1270-length-25287-cov-6_pt1 | contig 25287 bp, 48 predicted proteins | sample MGYA00564407_ERZ1292632 | MGnify/ENA primary metagenome ERZ1292632 (study PRJEB36523, sample SAMEA6512637) | groundwater metagenome | collected 2019-01-08 | study: AquaDiva: Metagenomics assemblies of 32 groundwater samples | reverse complement strand
GCCTTAACTGCACGACTCAGCCAGAACTTAGCGAGACCTTCATCTACGAGTTCTTTTGAGTTGACAGAGGCGTACCACGACAACTAAGAAGCAAAGAACTCTTCTATGTCATCCTTGCGTGACTGCCATGCGCCAGTCGTAGCTTTGTCACTAGCACTGAACTTCTTAGCTACTAAGCCGCTAATCTTGCCTAGCTCTAATACCGAAGGGTCGTCTTTCCAGCCCGGACCTAAGATGTCCGCGACCGGCACCTGCTCCCACCCTTCTTCGAAATCAAGATGGTGGCTGAGTTCGTGGTACAGGATTCCTTCGAAAGTACCCGCACTCACATTGATAGCTACCCCAGTGTCATCTAAGGTCTGTTTGAAGGAAGCTAAGGACTTCTGACGTGCTTTGGGCCGGTTCAGCCACTCAGCGTCAATCACGATACCCTTGGTGGATTCGAAGTACTCTCCAATAGCGGTGGAGTCGTTTCTAGCTACCACAGAGATAGACCGCAAGGTTCGAACTTGATTCGGGTACAGCTTCGCCACATTATCGAGGACCTCTTCAACAGTCTGAACATCTTCAGAAGTCGCATCTAGCCAGTGGTCTTGACGCAACCCATCAGAGTCGTGATACTCCCCATCCAACTCGATGCCGTACTTCTCCTCAAGGCGAGTACGTACTCCCGTCAGAATCGCTGCTTTCGAAGGAGCGTCAGCGGTCGCCACTTCTCGCCAGTATCCGTCTACATGCTCTACATTGCCGTACTCATTCACTCTAATGTAGGGAGGAACGTAGATACGCGTAGACAGACCTAGGTCTAAGGCAGACCTGCCTACGACTAGAGACAGAAGCTGCTCTTGGGGGGTTGAGAGATTCAAGTCCTTCAGCTTCTTACCCGCCTTCAACTGACGGTAGATGCTGACTGCCTTCTTGGCAAGGTCTACTCTGTCCTGAAGACCTAGAGCCTTCAAGTCTTCTGAGCCGTGAGTCGCACGGATGAAGCGGTCGTGGAGCATGTAAGCCGTGAACGCTTCTGCGAACAGTTCCCACGAGTTGACAGTAGCGTAATCATGGAGAGCCGCTGAGATGTGGTCTCGGCCAACCCCTCTTGCGTCTACACCTGCTTGGAGCAAGTCTGCTGCGGAAGTACGTGTGCCTGTCTTGCCAAACACCTCGCGAGCTTTGCCACCAGTAGTCAGCCAGTCTAGATGGTGTCCGAACTCATGAAACACCACCGCCTCAGGAGTGTTAGCCATTCCTCCGTTTGAACCTGTCACAAGTGAGAGGTTTCGGAACTGACCCCTCTTCCACCACCGACGTGAGAACTTGATGTCCCCACCGTCGAAGTACTCCGCCACTGAGTAATCGTGGTTAGGATACGTGCGTAAGCCTAGACTGCGAACAGACTTGACCTCCTCTGGGAACTTCTGAGCTAGCTCATCTAGAGCCGCTTCTATCGAGATAGCTCCGCGAGGGTCGATGTCTTGCCGGAATGCAGTAGTGCACTCGATGCCGTACTTTGACTTGATGCGGTCAACGACTCCGCTAACGTCTTCCTTGATTGAGTCCAAACGGACAGTGCGCCAGTGCCCATCCACATGCTCGGTATTGCTGTTTCGCACTCGGACATACGGAGGGATGTAGATGCGGGCTGTGGCAGATAGAGCTAGAACATCACTCGTCATCTACCCCTCCCCCACCTTCGTGGGAGAACAGGACCGCCGCCAACTCTGCCTGAGCATCTTCAGGCGTATCACCCACGCCAACCTCATGGTCCTCTTCCCACCATTCCGCACATTCGTTGTCAGAGCCGTCGTAGGCGGCTTTTGGTATGTCGTGAGGATAGCATTTGAAGGCTGCGTACATCCCACCCTCGTAGAGACCGCTGTAGCGAGTCGCCACGATAGTGAGAGGGTAGATGTCATCTGGAGAGTTTGTCCGCTTCATGCTAGATGAATCGACACTACCAGAGGCGATGATTGCACATGAAGAATAGAAGGCCGACGAGTAGAACCCCTACCCCCACAGCGACGTAAGCTTCCATAGGCGGGAGTCTATCAGCAAAGAGAGCCTCCTTCGCCGCGTCAAGAAGGCTCTCTTCTAAGCGTCCGTGCACTCATCCGTACGCTCTGAGGCGGAGTCTAGCAGACTCTCAGAACCAGCCTTCCCACTCGATGAACCAGTCACCAGGGTCCTGAGTCTCTGCTTCTTCAGGAGGAAGTTGGCACTCCCACTCACCCATAGCTACTTCTTCGGCGGGAGGTACTCCACACAGCCACAGACAGGGACCTTACAGTACGGAAGAGGGTTACCTCGATGAGCTTTCATCCGGTGCCTCAACCGCCCATGCCCGCATTTGCCTCCGTCTGAGTTTGTGTTCTGACACGGACCGAACCTCTTACGCTCTACTCCCATACCCATCTCCCATCCACGTACGGCTTAGCAGCTTCCCACGCCGTCTCAAGACTTTGCTTGGAGTCCGACATGTACTCAATCATGTTGATGAGGATGAACTCAACATCAGGATTCGTCTTCCGAATCAAGTCCACTGCTCGCATCGTCATTTCTCCGAACTGCTGAGGGTTGTTCTGAGGGTACCCCGGCAACTGAATGTCAACCGCGTCTCCCGCGCGCGCCTGAGCCTTCCACCACTTCGACCAGAGTACATCCTTGGGGTAAGGAAGAATCTGCTTGAACGCAAGCGAGTCCCAGTAGTTCGCCATCATAGGACGGAGCCCTGCTGCGCGAATCAACCTTCCCGCCTTAGCTATAGCCGCAAGAGGGTCTTTCAGGTCCACCCCACAGGCGGGCCAGATGTTCTCCATGTCGTAGTAGCACCACTCCGACCCTGCTGCCTGTGCACGAGCTATCGCGTCAGGGAGGTCTTTGACAGTGATGGATGCTGCGAGCGACTCTTGCATCTTGTACAAGATGTCCCACACCGGCACCGGAGCTTCTGCCCAACATGAGTCTTGGTCGATGACCGCTTTCTTCATCAAAGAGGCCACGACTTGACGATGAGAGGCATGACTCCCTGGTAAGCCACCGAAGCTTGCAAGGTCACAGAATACGGACCTGCCTCAGACCCGTGGGACGAAAGGTGTGCTCCCAACATCAGGTCCTTCTTACCCGGACGCTGCACTAGGAGGGCCACGTGCTCTCCCATCCATACCGGACCGTCACCCTTCTTAGCGTCCCGCAAGGGGATAACCAAGTTCTTCTTCTTGGCATGGAGTCCGATGCTGGTGCTGTTGCCCACGGCTCCCCAATCGTACCCTGAAGGGTCAAAGCGAGGGTCGATGTCTCCGATAGCCTCATACATCGCCTTGAAGACGATGTACGTCCAGTAAGACGAACAGTCCAGTGCGGCAGGCAACTCCAGATGTCCGGAAGGGTTCTTCTTCATCTGCCACAACCAGTCGTCTCTGGACCCGCTCTGGCTGTAATGGATGGCGTCTTCTCTGTTCTCACACCACGACACCTCATCCATCATGGCTAGACGAAAGGCGTGCTGTTTGTCTTCGTACTTGTTGGACATGGGAATCCTCCTAAGGTCTGATATCTGAATCGACCTGTATGAAATGAGGCTTGAGTGAAGGAATCCGGCATTTTGCCCTACTTTCATACACCGTCTCCCTTACATCCTTGCCAGGAAGCCTCCTTAGTCGGGGTATGGACCCTAAGCGAATGGCTAAGAGAATCAGGGCGGGCAAGCCTGCGGTCTGGTACGACCGGGGGCCGGGGCGGCTGTACGTTACATGGCGGGCTAAGCGGGCGATTGTACAGCTAAAGCGAATAGCGAAAGAGAGGCGTAGGGTCTAAACCACGCTGAGAGCAGGAGCACTCTTCATCTCGGTTACCTCGACCCCTGCTTCAATGTAACTGGAGGTCTTCACGAAAGCGTCGTGCCACCGCTCTTCTTGCTCAGGGGTAGCTTTGGGGAATACGAACCTAGCGATGCCTGCTTGAATCATCTGAACTACACAGCGGTCACAGCACATGAAGGGGTAGGTGAACAGCGTGTATCCTTCCACGCGCTCGCGTGCGTGTAGGAGAGCGTTGACCTCGCAGTGCACGATGCGGCTGTATTTCTTCTCCCGGTCCTCGTACAAGTCTGGGTCGTCTCGCATAGTCCTAGGGAATCCATTGAACCCCACCGACGCGATTGACTTGTCGCCTCGCACGATGACGGCTCCCGCCTTTGTGCTGGGGTCCTTAGACCACGAAGCCACAGTAGCCGCCAAGTCCATGAAGCGTTGGTCCCACACCTTCTCAGTCACTGAAAACCTCCTGCGCATTCGTCGCCAAAACGTCTCGGTACTTGGTGAGGAAGTCGAGCATCAGGTCTATTTTCTTCAGACGAGTTTGAGCCTCCGCTTTCTCGTACACATCGAAATCGAGAGTGACGATACGGGAACAATCTGCGATAGACAGAACCGCATCCACATACCCGTCGTGAGTGTTGCCTCGACCATCGATGTAAGTCTTCTGAGCCTTGATAGTGCCTGAGATGTACGCGTCACCTTCACCGGGACCGTTCAACCAAGCTCGTTTACGATACTTCAACCGCATCTACCCCTTCCTTTCTCACTCGCTCAAGAAGCTGTTCCCACGCTTGGTCCATCCACTCCCAATCCAAGTCGCCGTCCTCGTCAAGGACGAACAACTGCCACGGGGTACAGCTACAGAAGATGCCGATACCATCCGTCATCCACTCAGAGTACTCCTTGACCGCTTCATACGCATCGTATGCGTCATCCCAGTGGATGATGAACTCCTGCTCATCAGGTCTCCCACAGAAATCACACGAAGGGATGAGGCACTGCTTAGTGGTTATCATCCTCCCGCCACCATGCAGACAGCCGAGTAAATCACACCTTCGGCTCGCGATTTAGCGTCGTTCATGAACGTAATCGAGATGACTACTTCCGACACGTCCTCAGGAATCGCTTTTCTCAACTCCTTGAGCACGGCTTTGGGAGTTGGGCCTGTCACTGAGAAAGTGTGCGCGTCGATGTCCCACCGCTGAGCCTTTTCAGGTCCCGGCATCTTCCTCCTCCTTTCGTTCCAGCTTCCCTACACCAGCTATCAGTACTGCAAGTACGGTAACTCCTATACCTGCAATGAACCCTAGTAGGAAGTCCATGAGAGAAGAGACTAGCAGCTATTTCGCTGAGCGACGAACTACACGCGTACGGAGGACCATGCGCCGGTCTATGAACATCTTGTCGTGGGGAATTCCGTCCACCATCGACAGAGCTACGATGACGTATTCGTCACAGTCCTCCACCAGATACCCCACGGTCACGGTCTGAGCCAGCTTGGCAGTGGAGTCCCCGAAGTTGAAGGAATGGTCCTCCCACTCGACCTCCACCACTTTGTATCGCATGCCCTCTGAATCGACCTGAGCCTCAAAGCTCCTTCGCCTTGTCATAGAGCAACCTGATAGCTATGGAGAGGCTGTCTCGCCACTGAGCTATCTGATTCACGGAGTTGACCTCCAACACTTCAGCCTCTTCAAGCTGACCTGAGTCAGGCTCAGGGCCTGCCTGCTCTAAGGCTACGATGGCTTGAGCTAGGTGCCAAGCGGCTACCCGGTACCTTTCGGCGCGATACCGCTGAACTCGTCCGAACGCTTTCTTGCCGAAGAGCCTCATGCACGTATCTGAGCTTCTACGTGGTCCGCAGCCGCCAGTAACTGGGTTGCTAACCTTCGCATTTCAACGAAGTTCAAAGAGACCTCTATCACTGTACGTACTGTCGGAGGCTCATGATACTCGCCAGCCTCATCTGGCTCCCTAGCCATCTGAGACACCTCCAACATGGGGGAGTACTCATCAGGCCAGATGTGTAACTTGATGTCTACAGCATCGCCCAACAAATGTGAGGGAGTGACACGCATCTTCCAACAGTCTTCTTCCCACCACTTCGTTCTTCCGCTCATCAGGAACCTCTCTTCACCGGCAGCAAAGCAAGACCACGTGCCTTCTCCATCCACTCGATAACCTCTGGGTCATTGAGTAAGGAACGAAAAGCGAAGATATCCACTTCACATCCATCAGCCGAGAGCGCCTCCTCCGCGTGAACAACGGCGCTGCCCAGCTTGATGTGTAAGGTGGACAAATCGTCAGTCATGCCAAACCATCTCGCTTCCGTATTCGGGGTGACCGTGGATAGCGAGCATGTCGTCAATCGAATCCCATATCGACACACTCCGCTTGGCCGTCAGCCACCGAACCGCTACCTTGCCATCCGAGAACTCGACCCCCTCGAACTGCGGTTCACTCTCATCGTTCATTTGGTTCTCGTCGTGCTTACCGTGTTGTGCAACGTCGCGGCGGTACATGGTGAATCGTCGCATAGTCATCCGACAACCTCACACAACTTGCAAGTGTGGCCGTAACCCCACGGATGGTCCCAGTGCCCTCCACCCTCAAGACAAAGACCCTCAGACTCCCGGTACCGATGAGCTTCATCTGGGGTGACTTCTTCTGGCAGGTCCAGCCAGTTGTTCAGTTGGGCACGCAATGTGCGACCGTCGAAGTCGGACCAATCGCCCCGCCAAGCCTGCCCAAGTTCCTTTAGTAGCTCGTCACGTTTCATTTCCCCTCGCCTTCGCAGAGACAGCGTGCGCACGTTTGTTCGCGTTGTGCAACTGTTTCATAGCAGTTACCGTTGTGTCCTGAGATGTATTACCTCGATGTTCGGCGTCTAAGGATGCGAGCAGACTACCAGCCCACAGACTCATCGATTCCAACATCCTAAGCAACTCAGGAGCGGCAAGAACGAGAGCAGCATCTGCTACTCGATTTGGACCTGTCACGTCGATGACACTAGGTTTCGGGTCAGAGTTAGTGACCCCCGGAGCAGCAGTCACAATGACTTCCTGCGCTTCATCCATCGTGTAGTGTCGCCAAGGTCCCGGTGTGTGACTCACTCCAACTCCTTCAGCCACTCTTCGAAGTAGGGGTTACACAAGACCGCAGGAGACCGCTTCTCTCGCAAGAGAGCGATAGCAGCTTCAGGGGTGAAGCCGTCGTAGATACTCATTACGACCGCTGTAATCAACGGAGAGCGATTCAAGCCAGCTTGGCAATGGATGAGGGTCGGACCTGTCTCCAGACACTGAGAAGCCCACTCAGCGATACTGAGGATTGCGCTATGAGGCAACTCTGAGGAGTCGAAGAGCCGTACCTCAAGGAACGAAGAGAGGTCGTGCTTGACCCTGTATCTCTCCCACGGGTACAGCGACACAACATGCTTGAACATTGAAGGAAGGACCAACCCTGTCTCGCACCCGCCCACGTAGAGGTTTCCTTCGATGTGTGAGATGAAGGGTACGTCAAACGGAGTGTTGCCATGAAGAGCTACGCCAACCATCCGCTTGTGCATCGGGTCATTCGCAAGCTGTTTGTCAGTGACCTCATCGCGGGAGACATCTGCTCCTCGACGAGTGCCTGTGATAGTAGGGTCCACCGCTTGCTCACTCACGGGGTAGCTCCGTCACCGGGCGCGTAGTCCACATCGGGAATGATGGTGGACGGCTTGAAGATGACGCGGTAGCGACTCGTGCTGACGCTCTCACTCTCAAGCTGCTCAACGAAGTAGGTCACGTTGTCAGACAACCCAAGGAAGTGCTTCTTGAACTCGTTGTCGCCTGTCTTGCAAGTGACGGTCAACTCACCAGCATCATCGAAGTTACCTAGCGAGCACAGCCCATCGATTTCGAGCATGTACTCCCCAGTGATGCCGTTGTAGAACACGATGCGCCGCTGAATCTCGAACTGGTCAGCCGCCTTGGACAGGTTCTCCGACGCCACATCAGCATCGCTAGCACAGCCCGCAAACCCTGCTGTGATGAGAACCACACACACCACTGCCACAAACAGGAACAGCTTCTTCATGATTCGCCTCCCATGAACACTTCCGAAATCGCTCATCCTAAGGAAACCCCAAATGCGACGATGCCAACAACCATACCTACAACCATCCGCAAGCCGGAATCAGTGCAGACTCCGATGATACCAAGAACCCCTAGGGTAACACTGAGGACTCCTAGATAGCTCCACGCAGCTAGATGTCTCACCTTCACGCGAAGAACACCTCCAACCTCTTCTGTTGCTTCAAAGCTTGTTCGATACTGAAACGAGTTCCCTTCGACTGTCCGTCCCAGAAGGCGATGACTTTGTCAGCGCGCTTCACCATGTCAACGTTTCGGACATAGCCCGCAGACTTGCCGTGTATAGCCCACTCAGCCGGGTAGACCTCTACCACCAACCCTATCGATGCCGCTTCTTCTTGGGCTGTGCGGTCTACTCCGCGCGCGTCTCCGCTGATGATGATAACGCCATCCCCCTCACCCAACCTGTCAACAACCATCCGCACTAAGTCCAAGTTAGCAAAATCCCTACTACCGACGACAGCTACACGAATCACTCGCGCTCCCTCGCCTTCAAGCGGGTGAGCCGTTCTTCCGCCCAGACAGGCCACTCCTCAGGGACGTTAGACCCGCTTCCGTTCTCTGCTACGAATGCCAAAGCGTCTAGCAACTCGTCCCGTTGCATCAACCAAGTGCGGGCATGAACCCACTTGTTCACACAATCAGGAGTCTCCGGACCTTCGCATAGCGGGTCGGTGCAGGTGTAGGCGTTCGGCCCCTTGCACACGTCTTCCTGCCACTTCTTCAACTCATCTCGTTCATGGATGAGTTCTTCCCAAGGAACAGTCCCACGAAGTCCTGCAATAGTCGCTTCGGCATCAGAGAGTGCAACTGTAAGGGTTTCCACTTCCTTACTCTTCGCTTGCAGTTGGACTCTAAGAGAATCACGAAGGTTCAGCAAGTCATGGCCGTCCCGTCTCCAATCACACAGGTCAGACCAGTGCTGGTCAACTAAACGCTCCAACTCCTCTATGCGCTTTTGCAGACGAGCTTCTTCTGTCAAGGTAACCACCCTCTCGACCTCCAAAGGAGGAGCGCGTTGTTACAGACCTCATATCCGTCGAAGTCAGGCGGCAGCGATGACTCCGCGTGCGCCTGGTCTAGGAGCCTGTTCAACTCCTTGAACTCCCGGTCCATCTCGCCGAGCATCTCGGCAGGTGCGTGCGTTCGGTCCATCACGATGTCGTCCAGTACCTCCGAACGGAACAGGGCGGGCTCTACGCGGTCCCGAAGTTCCTGCCACGGGAAGATGACCCGGCCCTCGCGCAGCGCGATGATTCCGGCGTACATCTCTCGGTAGGTGTAGAGCATCCCCTTACCGGTTTTCATCTGTTGGTTCGACCGCTTGAACTGGTTGAGAGCGAAGCCTCGGTAGTAGCGGCAGAGCTTCTTGGTGATGAATCGCGGGCCGAGTGCGCGAAGCGTCCGACCCTCCTCGCTCATCCACGCGAACTCCTCGGGGACGAGCAGCATCTCGATGAAGTTGCCGTTGTGGCCGAGTAGGTGGTGCAAGAACCTCTTTACCTCCCACGCCACTACATCAAGTGGGACAGCATCGTCACGCTCGACCATCCGTTCAACGGTGTGCTGTGGGCCACGGATAGACAACATGTCACAGGTAGGCGCGAGGAACACCGAACGAATGTCTACGTCTGCATGGGTTCCCGGCAATCCGTAGAGAGTCGAACCTTTCACAACTTGGTAGAGGGTTCGACCGAAAGGCTGGATGAGTTGCTCCGCCTCTGCGAAGTCCCCGTCAAGCTCGGAGTTCAAGGAGTCTCTCCGCGATAAGCTCCAACGCCTTTGCTTGGCGTTCTTCGATAGCGACAATGCGCTCAAGGTACTCGCGGTGGTTTGCGTCAGCCTCCTTGCGAAGCTGGCGGTCCTCATCACGCTTCTTCGGCTCCATGAACCTAGCTTCTGACCAACCCCTCATCACTTCTTCTCCGAACAGTTCCACTCCTACTTCGTACTCCGCACGTATCCGTGCTCTTTGGCGCAGTGTCTCTTGTTTCTCGGCAACCTGCTCATAGGTCTCGATGTAGCTGGTGGTGGTTTCGTCGTCAGTCACTTCTTCTCCTTTCCAAGTCCGGACATCATAGCAGGATGGAGAGTCCTCGATGAGACCCGTGTCTCTCTGCTAGACTGCTAGACGGACGGTGTTAGCGGGGTGAAGAACGACCTACCGACTTCACACGCGGAAGCAGGACGTAGGCTCTGCCTGCTTCTAGCACCGTCCACTTTTCTGCTACACTTGCTCAGCACCGTGAAGGAAGGGGTTGAGCTAGCCCCTCTTCCAAGCGGAGGAGCCGGGAGTTGTCGCCTCTGCCCGATACAGTCGGCTGGGTAGGGAGTGCGTGAGGAGGACGTTGGCCGATGGTCTCCTCCCTCCCGGCTCCTAGCATTTCGCCTCTAGGGCGGCGCGTCCCTCTCGGCTTCGGCGGCGGCGAGGCGGGTGCGGAGGTCGGCGGTCTCGTTGTCATATTCCTCGATAGAGGTCGCGTAGGTTCGGTCCATTCCGACCAGTTCCGCATCTTGACGCTCCACCCGTTCCACCAACGCGGGGACACCTTCAAGCACATTCCATCTTGTCGCTCATCCTTCACTCCTCTCTAGGGCTTGGCGGATGTGGTCCTGCACCTCAGACATGCGCTCCGCTACTTCTCTCCCACTGCTCGACATCAACAGACTGAGGGCGTCCTCTAGTGCCCCCCGCAACCGCTGGTTGTCTGCGGTGAGGCGGCAACGAGCGCATTTGCCACACGGTTCGTGGGCATGTTCCCAATCGGGGTAAAACCCGCAACCGCATCCCCAATCACAGTCGAACAGTTCGTTGGTTTCCTTCGCCAACTCTTTGATGCGGACTCGGGCAAGGTTGCGGTCTGCCACGAGTGCCGCTCTTGCATCCTCCAACCCCACGATGCGGGATTCTGCGGCGGCTAGGCGGGTGCGGAGGTCATCATAGGACGGTCGTTTCTCGCTACCCTGCCGGAAGTCGAACACAGTCGGAACTCCCATCGCTCGGCAGGCTTCTTCGACCCAGGCCCATCCTTCTTCGGCGTAGCGTTCGCCCTCCTCTATCCGCTCCAACAGGGCGGGGACACCCTCTCTGGCCCATGCGATGAAGGCGGCGTTGGCGGCTGCCTCTGGGATTTCGAGAACGTCACCGCCGTGTTCAGCGAAATCCGTAACCGTGGCGATGTGGGCTTGGCCGGGTTCGTCCGGGAAGGTGCAGCATCCCGGATGCTCGTGTGAGACTGTCGCCCAGATGCCGTTGTACGAGTTCCACTCCCAAGGTCCCGGTGTCGCCGCCTCAGCCAGTCGGCGGGCTTCGGTTGTGATGTCAGGTTCGGTCATCGTCGCTCCTTTCCGAGGGTGGGTCAATGAGCATCAGCGGTTGGCGGAACTCGCTGCCGTACAGGACGTTAGCCTCCGTGATGGGCTGAACTTGAAAGTCGATGTTGAGGCCGGTCATCTTTGCGCCGTAGTAAGAGAACGCGACGCAGATGCCGTTCCACTTCGGGTCGTTGCCGCCCATGCCCCCGCCGGGGAACCACCGCCAGTATTCCCCGTTCTCGCCGTCCTCCAGCATCACTCGAACGTCTACGTCGCGGAAGTCCTTGCCCCTGGTTGCCGACCCGACGAGATAGGCACGCGCACCGAACACGTCATGGAGCACCTCACCGAACCGGACCAGCTCTAGGTAGGCGGGGGAGCCAACACCGATGTCCGGCTTGTGGGCCTCCGGGTGGGTGTCATCGGTCATGGGTCTGTCCTTTCAGGTAGGGCGGCGAGGGCGGCGAAGGCTTCACAGTGCCAGCAGGGCTCCTCCCCCTGGGAGGCGCACGATGACGGGGACCACACGCACTCGCTTCCCTCCATCCCTCGTTTGTAGGTGTCCAACACCGCTAGCACCGCTGCCTCTGTACCGGGTGGGAGGATGCGTCCGGGACAGTTGGGGTAGCTCGCAACTCCGTTGTGGAACGTCACACACTGCGACACAGAAGGGTGAACCTTCTCGTGTACGCAATCCACTCCGAAACGGTCTAGCAGGGTGTCATCGGTCATGGGGTGGCTCTCAACGTCGCGCCGATGATTCGTCCAGGCTTGACATGAACTTGGAACTCCTCGTTCGTACCCTTCTCCCCCGGAATCCCACACAGGACGACGTGTACCTCACGGAGGCAGAATGTGTCCTGCAAGTCATCTAGCATGGCTTCCTCGAAAGACATCCCAAGGTCCTTACTCCAGTCCTCGATGCCTTCACGCCAGCCGTTCGTCCCTAAGTCGTCTACCTCGATGGTCAGAACCAGCCTGTCGCTCATCCTTCACTCCTCTCTGGCTCCACGACCTTCGCGTACAGTTGGTCAACCTCACGAGACAAAGCTGTGATGACTTCTGCGTCCGCGCGACTGACCTCTCTTTGCTGGCTGTACGCCTCCCAAGCTTCCTTCGTTTCACGCCGAGATGCTTCTAAAGCTTCTTGCTGAAATGCCAGTAGCTTTGCCAACAGGTATATGTCGTACTGCCTAACTGAAGGGTCTACAGCCATTGACGCTTTGTTCTGCGATGCGGCGTAGACCTGCTCGTGAGCCTCTTCGATGATTTCCTTAGACCTGCTTCTTGACGACACCCTTTACCTCCTCCACCACTGTGTTCAAAACCATTGTGCGCACGATACGGTGCCCGTAACTAGACCCAATTTCTAGGTCTTCTTCCACAGTTGTCACACGGACGCTTGAGCCATCTCCAGACCGCTTGAAACATGTCCGTCAGTATACCCGTTATGGAGAGTCCTCAACCTTTGTCGCTACATCCAACACACACGTTGACGATTCCCCCGGCTTGCCTTGGATGAGAACAGCCCCCGTTTTGGTGTAGACGGTGATGATTCCTCCGTCGATGCACCGGAACTGGGTTCCTACGACGCGCCTCCTATTTCGACGCACGTCATGGATGATAGGTACCTCCTCCAAACACAAGCTCCCTAGCGCATCTCGGACCGTCTGTTCGCTAGCGCGATAGCGCATCAATGTGAAAGCACTCCCTTTCCCCTATCCTGCTCTATGGAGAGTCCTCACGGGCGAAGCCCCCGCCCGCGACCACCCAAACGATAGCACAAGGTTGCCCGAATCAGTCGCCCTTCGATTACCGGAGTCGATGACCACCCCTGTGTCCTGAAGCTCTTTGCGCCGCGTCTGAATGGAGGAATCCACCCCGCCCAAGCTCTTGTGTAGCTGTTGGTCGGTCAGGCCCTCTGGAGCCCGCAGGAGGGCCTCATAGACCCTTCGCCTAATCGTCCCGGTCCTGCCTCGTATGTCTTCTCCTGCGCGTCTACTAGTGGCCGGGTCGCTGCGGCGCGAGGGGCCGGGAGTGTTTGCGTCGATGGATGCCTGACGCTGGGTATCAGCTTCGGAGAGTGTCACGAACCCTCTCACCAATCTGTCTAGCTTGATGGGGTCGTTTAGGCACTCAAGCTTTAGCCGCTGGATGGTCTCTTCGGTAGCCATGTCACTGGAGTCCCAGCTTCGACATATGGAGAGTCCTCCTTCTCCTAGGTCTCGACAGTATAGCCTCCCGGTGCCTGTACTGGCATATGGAGAGTCCTCACGGGTCCCATCCGGGTATCCCATGCTGTCACGTAAGCGGTGCGTCAAGTACCGTGCCTAGGGGGGGTGTATGCCTCCCCGGCCCCTACCCCTGCCTGCCGACGTGTGTTTGCCTGTGTGCCTTAGGAGACGTTTGCGCTTATGTGTGTTGTGCACCGCTCGGTTGGCAAGTGGACTCATCGTTCATCGTCATGTGATGCGCTGCCTGTAAGTAGATGCGTGTCATTGGCCTATGTGTAGCGTTCATGCGTGCGTGCCCTGTGTGCTGATAGAGGCTCCTGTAAAGGGAGAGACCCTGTGTTAGGGATGCCCCTTATTGCGCCCCGTGGCAAGGATGTGCATCGTTAGGCTTGGGTAGAGGAATGCGTACCCAAGGATGGGGGATGTGGGATTACGTTCCTACGTGTGTGTGCGCCTGTCACGTGTATGCGCTCACGCGCGCCTACGTGTGTACGCGCCTACGCGCGTGAGGGGCCTTTAGAGACCCCTTGGATAGCGACCCCTTGGGGAGACGTGTATGTGGGACAGTCACAAGGGACAGGTCCTGTGCGGGGTGTGTACACAAGGGCGCTGCAACGGGTCTTCGCGTCTAGAGAATCCGAATCTCGCACGTGTGACGCGTAGGGGTGCGCGCATAGGATACATGCCGTGACGGCCTCTACATGGAGCCTTGCTAGCTCTGCGCGCGTAGCTCGTGGTAGCCGTTCGCCTAAGCTGGGGTGATACGTCATCTGACCCTTACCTCCACTGTGAACGTCTCCGTCTTGCGTCTGCAATTAGCCCTCGCGTAGCTCCCATCGGTCGCGTGCGCCTCTATCGTGAATCGTTCGCCTTGGAGGATGTCGGATAGCAGCTTTCCCGCAGGGGTCTGGCGGAGGCGCTTCTTACCCGCCCTGCGTATGGCACTGCTCTCTCTGCGTAGCCTGTAGACCTCATTCATGTTCGGCAGCAGTCGGAGGTTCTCGATACGGTCGTCTGCGGGGTCTTCGTTCCAGTGGTAGACGCGCTCCTGTGGCTCTAGGTATCTGCCGAGATGCTCTTCCATGACCAGCCTTGCACGGGGGACCATACCGTCTGATTGCCTAGCTCGTGGATGGTCTGGCATAGAGACCATTATCTTGCCTTGGTTGTCTGCCCACTGTGCTCTACGTCTATAACGGCGTGGTCCTCTACGTTTGGGATTCTTCTTAGGTTCTCTCCATGTTGTGTGGGTGATATCGGCGTTTGGTGGGATGGGAGAGATTGACCCTATGGATTCGGTAAGGGCTTCTGTGTCTTTGTGTACACGTGTGTGCTCATCTGGTGTGTGAGGTTGCATTAGCCAACTACCTTAGAACAAGCCGTTGATAAGGATGTCATCGTGATGGAACAGGTCGAATGATGCTCTAGAGCCTAGCTCTATCTCATACAGGAGGATGTCTGATGCGCTTCTGTTGACGGCATAGCTCATAGACCAGTGAGGTTCCCACAGCCATGCACAGTGAGGACTTAGTATCGGTGTCGTCATAGAGAGATAGGCTCCTCTAAGTGAGCGGCTAAGTGTGCGTGGATGCTGATGAGCGCCTGATGGTAGTCGAGTAGCGCCTCTTGAGGATGTATGCCTAGGATAGCTGCGGCTTGTGTGTGTGAGAATCCCTCGTACATGATGAGTGCACACACCACTTGGGTTCGTAGATTACGTTTACTCAGAGCCTCTACTAGAGCGTCTTGAGAGCTTAGGTGTGTAGCCACGTCTTGTGGGTCTTCTGTGTGGTTGTCAAAGCTCAGTACCTCGTAGTTCTCTGACAGGTCGTCTTGGATAGGATTGACCTCATCTAGGCTACGGAACCATCCCCTATCGCCTGTGTGTTGGATGTGTGTGACCTCACGGGGAGCTATGTCTAAGTGCTCGGCTATCTCGTGTGAGGTGGGCTCTCTTCCTATGTTGCCCTCTAGGTGTGCAGAGGCGCGCTCCACGTCCTTGTGCTTGCGTCTTAGGGAGCGTGGGAGCCAGTCCATAGCACGTAGCTCATCGAGCATCGAGCCTCTGATGAGTTGGATGGCATAGGGTTCAAAGGATGTGTTCTTAGAAGGGTCGTAGTTCTCAATCGCCTTTAGTAGACCCAGCCCACCCCACGCGAGGAGGTCATCGTAATCTACAGTACTAGGCGTACGTGAGTTCATCTTCCCCGCGATACGTTGTGCTATGGGTAAGTAGGTCTCGAACAGCTTGTCGCGTGCGGCGTGGCAGTGATGGAAGAACCACTCATCCCATACAGCCTGTATCTCTTGGGTAGGTGTCTTCCGCTTGCGTGCCATCGATGTGAGACTAGCAGACCCTTACATACATGCCTAGGGCCTCTTGGACTTCACTATCTCGCGAAGCTTCTGTGTAGCCTCTTGGATAGCGCCAGTGACCGCAGGCTTCCATTCGATGTCATCAGGACCCCACATGAACTTGTCTGCATGCTTAGGGTCAAGCTCTTGCTTGTCAGACTTTGACTTCGGCATTCGGAACCACCTCCAATCGTGGCGGGCTCAGTGAGACGATGCGGAACGTCAAACCTCTCTGGAGAATCATCTCAAGTTCGTATGTAGGGCAGTGTCCTTCTTCACCTCTTGAGGAGTAACGACCTTGAGCTTGCCGTCCGCCACCAACTGGAACGTGAGACTCTTAGGAAGCAACAACTCCTGTTCGTTCTTCCTACCTGCTAGCGCATCCACATACGCTCCTTGGAGTCCTTCAGGTAGCTCTACCTCCACCACTTGCATAGCGTCAGACTCGAAAGAGTGTTGGTCTCGGAACCACTCAGCCGTTCCCTTGTCCAACGATGTTGATACGTATGCGGCATCATCAAACGTGTCTCCGACCTCTACACCCTTGGGCAGTGTCAGAGCACGATACACCGTTGTCGAAGCATCTAGCTTAGGAGCCTTCACCATAGCTGAGTCGATGTCTGCAACCATCGTCTCTTGTTCAGGAGTTAGAGCTTGCTGCTTTCGTAGACGCTCATTCAAGTCTGAGTAGACGCTTCCCGCATAGTCGAAGACTGCTTCACGTTCCTGAGGAGTTACCTTTGACTTCCATTGCGTGAACCTCTGCACCATGCTTTCATGAGCATCCTTTGGAGCACCTACCTCAGGAGCCTTCTTACCGCAAGCGCGTCCTGTGCCATCTTCTGTAGCTCTGCATCCTTCTCAGAGAATGGACGGCCTTCCAACCCACTCACTAGGTCCATCTTGCCTAGCATGTCCTGTAGAGCCTCAGGAGAGACCTCTCCAGCTTGGATGCGAGACGCTGTCTCTTCGGAGTAGAACGAATCAGTATCGCCTGCCACCTCACGCCAGTAACCGTCTACATCCTCCCGGTTGCCTTCCTCATTGATGCGAGGGTACGGAGGCACCCAGATACGTCCCAACGCAAGGAGCTTGCGAAGCTCTCGAATAGGAATGACCAATCCGGGTGGGCTAATCTGTGTCAGGTCAGGTGAGTCCACCATCCCTCCAGAGGCTTTGATGACCTTCGCCTCTTGGTAACGCTCTTGCATAGCTTCTTGTATGTCCTCAGGCAGGATAGAGGGGAAGTCAGACACGAACTTCTCTCCCTCAGGCGAGACAGTGTGACCATGACCTAGCACCCAATCAGGACCCCAATTAGCTTTCATGCGTAGCGCCATGAACCTCGCTTGCGCCGCTGCCAACCCTCTGCCTCGATACGCCTCGACTACGTCAATCCACGCAATCTTCGCCTTCGTGCCGAAGCTGCCAGGAGGACCATCCTTCGCGACCGCTATCATGCCTGCCTGAGTGTTGCCCTTGTACAGTCTCACACGGGCTGAGTACGGCTTGCCTGCAATGGTCTCAGAGTCACCCCACTGGAGCGTGAACATGTCACCGTTGGGTAGCCTTATGGTCTCAGTGTCTCGCTCACCCTTCACTAGCGACTCAGTACGCGGAGACGCTACCGTTGTCGTCAGACCTTCACCCTCTTCAGGGATGCTTGTGTCGAGGTCGAGCACGTATATCTTCTTCCGTGCTGCCTCAGGGCCAAACGTGCGCATGTAAGGGTGGTCCATGTATTGGATGTCGGTGACGACAAACGTGCCTCGGATAACAGCTTCGTTTCCGTCGTAGTCCCATGTAGGACCATGCTGCGCAACGATGCCTCGCGTCTCAGGAGGGAATTGGAACAGCACCTCATCCCATGTATCGGTGTTGTCATAGACCACCACCATGCCGATAGAGAATCCTGTAGCAGCTAGGGGGAAGCGTACGGTGGAGCCTTTCTCAAGTCCTTCGATATCCGGTTGCATACGGTACACAACGCGCCCAAGCGGTTCTGCCGCCTCTACTACCTCAATGAACGCGCGCGCATCCTCAGGGATGACTGCCTTGGGGTCCTTGTCGAGTTCCGCTGCCGCTTGAGCCCACTGGTAGCTAACCTCAAACGCTGAACCCCACCTACTCAGCAAAGCATCTGCGGGGTTGTCGAACACCTCAGCCTCTTGAAGGACACGAACACCCTCCCCATAAGGAAGCAACCGCTCGCCCTTGTCAGTCACGATACGCAATGCATCGGGAGCGTCTTGCACCACATCATCGAAGCGGTCCTTGAGTACCGTCTCCACGACATCGCCTTCAATCATGATGTGGTCACCCTTGCGAAGGTCCTTGCCTCGCAATAGATACTCAGCAGGCTTGCTCACAGCCTCTAAGAACTTCTGTATCTCTTCGTAGTCCTCAATCCGCTCCACAAAGCCATCTGGGCCGGGGTAGCGGTACCAGACTTGTCTAGACTTCTGGTCCTTCGACGGGTCACGGGGGTCCTTTCGATACACCTGCACCTCATACAGACCCGGTTCGACAGGGATGATAGGAGCCCATTGCTCTACGATGCGCTTACCTGTAGCACTCGATAGGTCCTGTTCTCCAACCTTGACCCACGCATCCTTGAGGAACTCTCGCTCGTACGTCTCTTTGAACGCGTCTCCACTTAGAAGTTTGGCGACGTAGTTACGTCGGTCCTTCGCAGGAGATTGAGCCGGTGAGAAGTTAGCTGTCCACCGCCAGTGCGAAGTAGCGTCCTCACCTGTCTCAGGTATCGAAGACTCTTCAACATCCTGAACGATGGAAGGGTTCTTACCGAAGCCGAATCCAGGGTCGTCATCAGAGGGAGTGACGTTCGCCTTCAGCACAATCGTATCCCCAACCTCAGCCTTCAAAGAGTTGGGGCGGGTGACCCACAAACGTCTGCCGTCTTCCAACCCAAGCATCATCTTGAACTGAGTACCCCACTGAGTGTCCTTCGTCTTGAACACTAGGATGGTGCCGACCACCTCTTGCTTACCCGGCTGCCACGCAGGAGCCTTCCACTTCTCGATTTCGCTTCTAGCAGACTTGAGGTAGAACCCACTGAGTTCTCCTTCGTTGAAGAGGTTGTAGTACACGTTGTAGTCAGTACCCCCCTTGAAGAAGCCGTCATAAGGACCGTACTGGTCTACTCGCGTCTGGAGGTAGGCGCACCACTCCGCAATATCAGGGTTGTCTGCGAGGAACTTCTCACGCTTAGCTGTTACGACCTTGTCACGCTCGTCCGCCTTTGCGGCGGCTGCAACTGCGGCGGCTGCCTCTTTCTGGAACTTGACCGCATTGCGATAAGCACGCTCATCTGGAGCGTGGTACCTCTCGTACACGACTCCACTACCTGCACAGGTCCAACAACGCCCATTGTCGATTCCTAGATACTGGGGGAGGATGCCTGAGCCTCCACACTTAGGACACGTCTCCGCAGTAGCTACCACCTGTACATCGTTACTGCCGTACGTCTTCGTCACTAGGTAAGGATTGAGACCTTCGTCTTTAGCCAAGTCCGCTCGCTCTTGCAATGTGCGCTTAGGAGGCTTGGGAGGCAACAGCTTTGACAGGTCATCCCCGACCTCAGGGATAGCTTCTGGCTGGCTCTTCATGACATCTAGTTTACTACTGTCAACAGACTCTGGCAAGGGGCTCGCCGGGTCACTGAACCATTCACGCCAGTACGTGTACGCGTCCACATGCTCCACATTGCCGTACTCATTGACCCGAGCGTACGGAGGAACGACTACCAGAGTACGCGCCAAAGCAAGCTGCTCAACAGCTTCCTCTAGCGAGATTAGTGCACGAGCCTGTTCTAGGTTCACTGGCTTCTCATTCGTGGACCTCCTACCTATGAATCGACAAGGTTCCACGCCTTCCACGCAGGCCAATCATGCTGGCTCATCATGTGGAGCATGATGTAATCCGTGTCTTGCGCCAACCACTCATCACACTCAGGGCAGTTCATGGTCGGATGAGATGCAAGAGTTCGATAGGGGAGAGAGCCTCATAGAGGTCGTTGCTTTCCCCCCATACGTAGTCAGCTAAAGCTTGCCGCTTCTCTAGCACATCCATGTACCTCTCCTCCTGTGTGTCCCTACATAGCAGATTGAACACATACACATGAGAGTGAGTGCTCCCTACTCGCCTCACTCTACCGAGTATCTGCATCATGCGCGCCGGGTTGAGGAGGGTGTCTAGGTTGATTACGATGTTCGCTACCTGAAGGTTGAGGGACCTCTCGATAGCAGACGTGCCTACACACACCCGTGTGTTCGGGTCGTCCCAAAACCTCTCTACCTCCGCCTCGCGCGTTCTACGGTTCTCCCCCCATACAGCGGCCATCCCAATACCTGCATCGCTCAGACGCCCGTACAGAGCCCGTATGGTGCCTTTGAAGCGACTGAAGACCACGAGCTTCTCTCCGTTAGACCAGTCTCCAGTCAGTTTGTCTAGGAGCCAGTCTAGCTTGATGGACGCCTCAGGGCCGTCAGCCTCTCCCAACGCCGGGAGCCCAGCGCATATCTGAGCCCCATGCGTCACCTTTGCGAACGCTTCTACATGCTTGATGCTCTCAACGTCTTCCTTCAAGAGGCGTAAAACACCGTCCTGAAGCTCCTCATACTTGAGCCGTTGGGCAGGGTGCATGTCGAGCCACACATCCTCAGGAGGCATGATGTCGGGGATGCGTACGTCAGTCATGTCCTCGTACCGTCGTCTCAAGTACAACGGACCGAACTTCGCCTTGAAGTCCTCCATGTTCTTGTACCCAGCGGTCTCCCACTTCTGATGCTTGCGACCACCTTTGGTGTAGAACATGACCGGCTCTTGGCGGATGTAACGCCTCTGGAAAGCTCGATGGGAGCCAAAGATGTCAAAGCCTCCTACACTCACTGACGTGGAGTAGAGTTCCTCCAGACGCACCTGAAGAGGAGTGGCGTTGATGTTGATGACACGGTCCGCTTGACGTGAGACGCGGTTGTAGGCTTGTGTTGTTCGATTCGCATGGTTGCGGATAGGGTCAACATCATCTTCCACTAACAGACCCGGCTCAAGCTCTTCGATAGCCGCTCTGTCACGAAGGAACATCTGGTACCCGATGATGCATACATCCCAGTTGGAGATGTAGCTCTGTATCCTCTGAGGCTTTGTCCCTGTGGCAGTGATGACGTTTAGGCGAGGGGCGAACCTGTTGAACTCACGAGCCCACTGGACAACTGCGCTTGCCTGACACACTACGACTGCGCGTCGAGTAAGCTCCCCCTTCTCTTTGAGCAGTGCGCACAGCCCGATGATTTGGTTCGTCTTGCCGAGACCAGTCATGTCCGCGAGGATGCCCTTCTCAACGATGTAGAGCCACGTTACTCCTACTCGCTGATGTGAGAACAGGTCCCCACCACAAGCGCGATACTCACAGTCTGGACGGGGCTCATCGTGATACTCACACGCATCATAGTTCCAGTACTCAAGATGAGGCAACGCCACATCAGACGCTTGTTTGACTTTGGCAGCTAAGGACCGAGTTGACACTCAGGCAGTGTACCCAAGAAACACGCAAGGCTCCAATTCAACCTCATACGCGTTCCACTCATCGTAGTCAGCTACGTCCACGAAGAACTCCGCGAAGCACCAGTCAGGTTGCTCTCCCCACTCTACCGGACGCTCACGGACCACTCCTACCCAAATGGTATCGGTCGCCACCACTCGCACCTGCACGACCGTACCCACTGCAATCTCTCCTGCGGCCTCGAAGTGGATGTCTGCATGGAAGGGGTAGTCCGGGTCTGTGCTATTCCAGCACCAGAACTCAGCCGGTACCTCGTCATCCGCACTCACGTACATCGTGCACGCTCCTGAGAACACACACGGGACAGGCTCTACCGTCACAGAGTCCCAATCCGCTGCGTCGTCTGCGGACACAGCGAAGTCGGCGTAACAAGCTCCTTCTACTGGATACAGATGGTCTACAACCACACCCACCCACACCTTACCCAGAGCGTTATCAGTGACGCTAATCACTGTCCCAGCAATAGTGGCGTCCGCTCCTTCAAAGAAAATCTCAGCGCGCTTAGGGAAGTCTGGGTCAGCTACCGGCCACACCCAGTACGTAGCCTCCAACGGCTGGGGAATGCACTTACGACATGCGCCTCGCACGCCTCTACGAAGCCATCGATGAGACCACCAACGGTGGAGACAGGTACCTCGCACGCATTGCCATCCATGAGGTGCAGGACCAACATTCACAGCCATCAGAGTACTCCCAACCGTTCCTTGGACTGACGCACCACGTCCTTAGATGCTTCAGCTATCTCTACCACGTAGATAGGGTCCTCACGGTAAGCCTTGTACGCGGTCGCGAGGAGGTCCTCGAAGGCCGTGAACTTCGTGACCTCAGCACTCGCGACTACGTACGCCTGAGAGCGACCTCGAATCACTTTGCTCGCTTCTGAGCCACGACGTTTGTGCCGACTGAGAAGGTGGCAGCTAGAGACGACAACACTACTGCCCACAACGCAGGGTCCTTGATGCTGAACGTCTTATCAGCTACCGCTAGAGCAGCGAGATACGTCGCTCCCGTCGCGCATAGAGCTTGCAGAAACGTCCTCACGGCCCGAGTGACAATGTCTTTCCAGTTCATCATTCGTTGACTCCTTCTGTCCGTCGTAGTGGATGCCGCGCTTTGCAAGCATCAGGTAGTACATGTGTCCAACCTGCGCAGCGTCCATGAGAGCAACGCCAATAAGGTTGTAGAGTGAGGGGGGAGGCCGTAACTCTGACTCCCACAAGTAGGCGTATGATGCGCGTGCGAGCAAGAGAGACCACCCAAGAGCTTGAGCCCAAATGACCCAAGAAGGAACCCTTCGTGAGCCATTCTGACACTGATGCCAGATAGCGAGTGACAGCGACATGATGATACCGGCTCCTGCAAGGAACAGATACAACGCCAAGTAAGGGCCTACCTTCACTTCTTCAGCACCCCGTAACCAAGAACGCCACCGGCCACGATGCCCATGAGGCCATAAAGTTCGGCATCGACCTCACGCCCGGTCAAGATGGACGCGACGATTACAGCCACGAAACAGAAAGTGACTCCGCCTACCACTAGTAGAGTGGGCCACATCGACGTAGGGATTTTGGCCGTCATGCTTTTCTCTGTCTGCACCTATGGGTTGCAAGACTTGCGCCTCCAACGAAACCTATCGCACCGCCGATGAGGTAGTGCATCACATCCACCCACACCGTGTGGACTGCCATCATCCTCAACACAAGCTCCTGTCGTATTTCCAAGGTCTGAATCGGCACGTTTTCTAGACTCCCTCAAACCTAGTCTCCAACCACGTGTAACTGTTCTCATCAGAGCCAGGGGCGGTAGGGCCAAAGATGAGGGTCTGGTCAGGGCTGTTAGCTATGAGTTGGAAGTAATCCCCCTCAACGAAGTGAGCCGTGCCGGTCAGGGCGACTGTGCCGTAGTCAGTGTGAGCCGCTGCGCGGAAGTACGTGAAGTAGGTCGAACCGAAGAGAATGGTATCCGTCACATCACGGGTTCTTTGGACGTGAAGGTGGAAGTGGTTTGCGCTAGAGGTTCCGTTGTGTCGTATCTGAGCGTTGATTCGCCAGTAGCCCGTCTTCGGGATGATGAACCGTCTTCCTTGGTTGTCGCTGGGAGCATGGATAGCATCCGTGTCATAGTCATCAGCATGCTCAAACTTGATAGCAGTAACACCTGCCGCCACCGTGATGGATTGCGGCGCTAGCATCAACGCCTTAGCTCCCATGAAGACAGGGTCAGGAACTTCGGCATTGTCTAGCTGAAGCCATTGACCTCCGTCATACCCCCAGAAGTGTCCAAGGACGTTGTCGAAGAACACTTGACCGTCTTCTGGTGTACCGACGTACACCTCCATCTTCGGCACTAACAGCTTGCCTGAGGTGTCTGCATAGAACCCATAGCTCGCTTTGCCGGAAGGAGGGTCGCCCTTCCAATACGTTACGTCACCATCATCTGTTGAGAAGTAGATAGGCCGTGTGATGGTTCCTGTAGGACCGTCATGAGGTGTGGCGGTTGAGTAGCCATCAAGATGGTAGGTGTCTGTAGACGCATAGCCGTTGTCTCCTAGCGTGCGTGCTAAGGTTCCTTGTTTGTACGGGTTGCCATGTGTAGGCGGAGACTCCGCAGGTTCTTCATCTACCACCACACCCTTGTGCATGAGAACCTCAGCGTTCAAGAACATGTGGTCTGTATCCGGTTCACCATCAGGGAGGTAGTCTTGCCCTGAAGAAGGCCAGTTCACTGACACGTCAAGGAAGCTACGTCTAGGCAAGCTTTGGATGAACGCAGACAAGCCTCGATGAGTGTTTCCTTGAGCGGAGTACCACGCAACACTCACGTACCACTCTTTCAAAGCCGTATGCCAGTCCCAAGTGGAGTGTCTGGTCACCTCCACCATGTTTGTGACTTCAGCTTGTGTAGCTCCCTCGATTCTCGGCAACGACCATAGCCTTATACCGTCTGTAGCGAGACCTTCCCCTGAGGACCCTAGAGAAGTAGTGAACTCTCGATTAGCTGTGTATGCGCCAGTGGAGGCTTCGAATGCCCGCACCATATCGTCTCCGACACCGTTTTCAACCCCGAAGTACCAGTACGCAACCCCGTCACTGTTCATCGAACCAACCGCGTGAACCACACCCGTCAATCGAGCACCGCCTGAAGGTCGCGCATCCCACTGTCTGCCGGAAGTCGTAAGGTCTCCGCCAGCGGAACGCGTTATCGCTCCTGTGCCAGAGTCCACCGCGAACCGTCGAAGCTGAGGGGAATCCGTGCCGTCCGAAGAACCCCACGTTGCAACGTACACGTAATCCGTACCGCCATCCGTGCGGGTAGTAATCGCGGCTCCCTTACCCGTCATGAAGGCCGTGATGTCAAGAGTAGATTCATACACTCCAACGAGATTGAAGCTGTCTAAGAACCAAGAATTCGTGCCCTCCTGACGTGTCAAGTGAACATAGTGAGCGTTGAGGAACACCATGCCCCAGTTAGCTAGACCATCTGAAGGTAGAGGCACTTCGATAAGACCCTCACCTAACGCCGGGTCAAGAACTACCCCATATACTCGTCCGTCGTAACCTAGCTGGGTCGTACAAATCCTTCCGCCAGAGTAGTGAAGTCCTATACGCCCTCCCGCCAACTGAGGGTCTAGGTCATCCGTCTGCAATGACTCCCACACACTGACAACGTTTGGAACTTCTGGAGTCGAGATGGTCTCTTCCAGAGCAATGCCCGTCGAAGACGACACTACGCCGCCAGGTTCCGGCAAAATCACTTCAACTGTAGGGAGGAAAACTTCGCCGTCACTCATCAGGCATTCCCATACTTGTTGTACGCAGTGACAGAGGCAGAGATAGGGTTGTTAGTGAAAG
>ERZ1292632.1269-Hain-H43-01um-R2-1269-length-25290-cov-9_pt1 | contig 25290 bp, 18 predicted proteins | sample MGYA00564407_ERZ1292632 | MGnify/ENA primary metagenome ERZ1292632 (study PRJEB36523, sample SAMEA6512637) | groundwater metagenome | collected 2019-01-08 | study: AquaDiva: Metagenomics assemblies of 32 groundwater samples | reverse complement strand
TCTTTAACATTTTGTGATTTTAGTTCGTATGCTCTCCCCCTAGAAGGATGTTTTTTTAAAGTTTTAAATAAAGAGGTGCTTTTTGTGAAGGCTGTGGTTTATAGGATAAATAATTTAATAACTGGGCATAGTTATGTTGGGGCAACACAAGATTTTTATAAAAGAAAGTATAACCATTTGTGGGGGCTTAGAAAAGGTGTACACAAAAGTAAAAATTTACAGGCTGCTTTTGATAGGTTTGGTGAAGCAGCATTTGATTTTGAAATTTTAGAAGAAGTGAAAGATAAATCAAATCTTTCTCTAAGAGAAAATTATTATATTAAGAAATTAGACCCAGCATATAACTACTATGGCATTGATATTGGTTTTGAATTTACAAGAAAAGAAAAAGAATGGTTTTCTAAGCGAGCAAGCGAATATTTAGAAGATACAGGGAAAGAATTTTTAAATAAGAAAGAAGGTATGTTAATTAGTTCTATCAGACCTTATTTAGAAGATTCAGACATTATAATTAAGCACTGTGAAGACCAATTTAGAAAATTTGATTTTAATTCCATTTAAGGAGGTAAAGGCATGGAGCTTGAAAAGGAATATATTTCATCTATTGGCAGATATGTAGGTATTTATCAACTTGATGAGGGACAGGCACAAAGGTTTAGTAGCAGAATTAATGAAGTTAACCCATATCACTACAGAGACAGTGTTTTATTTAATGTAGTGTATGATTTTATAGGTGTAATGTTGGCGCTGCAAAGAGCCACAGATGAATATATAGAAACAGCTAAAAGTGAAATGTATCAAAAAGTACTTGCTTTAAATCCAAATTTAAAAGTTGATGTTGTACCAGAACAAGAGGCTATTAGAATTCTAGATGAACTTAAAAGATTAAATGAAAAGAAGTCTACTAAAAAGCAAAAAGTAGCACCCAAAATAGAAAGCCTTCAAATGGGAAAAGTAAAGGGGCTTCGAGCACATCTAAAGAATGAAATTATAGGGCAAGAAAAAGCCATCAATTCTATTTGTGATACATTAGAAATGTCTATGCTTGGTATTGGGGAGGAAACTCGACCCAGAGGTTCATTTATTTTTGCTGGCTTATCTGGTGTTGGAAAGACCGAGATTGTCAATGCAACTTCTGGATATTTTTGGGGGGATAAGTGGAAGGAATCAATAGTAACAATTAATGGTTCAGAATACCAAAGTAAGCATGAAATTTCCAAACTTTTAGGCAGTGCTCCAGGTTATATTGGGTATGATAATAAAGTTAGGTTTGTTGAAGTAGTAAAGAAGAACCCAGAAACAATAATTTTATTTGATGAGTTTGAGAAAGCCCACCCACATGTTCTTGATTTATTTTTACAAATACTTGATGGTGGGACACTTATAGATAATAAAGGAAATATAGTAGATTTTACTAAAACAATAATTATATTTACTACAAATCTTGGTACAAAAGATTTATCTAAAAATACACTTGGTTTTGGAGAAGATGATAGATATTCCAGCTATATTAATGATGTTATGAGGGCGGTTAAAGGATTTACTAGAGTAGAATTCTTGAATAGAATAGATGAGATAATTGTTTTTAATAAGCTATCGAAGGATGATATTCTAATAATTTCCCAACTCCAACTTCTGAAGCTGGTAGAACGGCTTAAAGGCAAAGGGTATAATCTGAAAACCGAGCTGGAAGTTGTTCAACATATTGCTGATTTAAGTTTTACCAATGAGTTTGGCGCTAGAGAAATAAAGAGAATTATCAACGGTAAACTCCAAAAACCAATAGCTAAAATGATATTGAATTCAAAACGCAAGAATTTTAAAGCCACAATTAACAATGGGGGCATTCAAATTGGCTAAAAAAAAAGAAGCCCCAAGGAAAAAACGAGGTACTTACCTTGATGTTGATTCAAAAGTTGGACAGCGTTACTTAAATGGTACTCTTACTATGCAACCTCTCAGTCCAGAGAAAATAGAGGAAAGAAAAAAGCAAGAATGGAAAGAGAGAGACATAGACATACCTGATGATTTACCGGAGGGCAAAAAGAACAGCTTAAAGAACCTAACTGGCCCAAAAACCGAAGAAGGCAGAGCCAAAGCATTAATGCAGTTAAGACCTCCAAGAAATGTACCAAAAGAAGAAAATCCAGAACTACTAATGATTGGTTCACTTTTAACTGTTGAAGAAAAAGAATTCTATGTGTATAGAAAACAACAATATTTAAAAGACTTTGAACTTAATGATTCATCCGATTGGAAGTTACTTGATAGCGTGTTAATGGAAGAAATATATGAACGCAGAGTAAGAGCATTGATGCTAACGGGCATGAATAGAGATTATGATGAGATATTAAATAATATAAATAAACGTAGAAACGATGCACTTAAAAACTTAGGCATTACTAGAGCAGATAGAATTAAAAATAAAGATGTATTAGGTAAAAGCATTGCTGATGTTGTTAAAAACTTCGACAAAAAGAGGAAAACTGATATGCAGCAAAAACAACAGAAATATGATATTGAGGAAGAAGAAATTCGCAAGATGATGCTTCATGATATTGGAGCTACTTCTGGCAGTGATGCTGTTGCAAGCGAAAAGTAATCCATCACATGAGTATCTTCAACTGTTACGAGATGACCCTTGTTTTGCTTGCGAAGAACTCCTCGAATTAGTTTTAACCCCTCATGAAAGACTAGCATTAAAAACACTTTGGATTCATAGATTTAATCTAATGATTATGTCTCGTGGTTGTGCTAAGACCTTTCTAGATTCTATTTATGCAATACTAAGGGCGCTTTTGTTTAGTGGTGAAAAAATAGTATTGGTCGCTCCATCATTTCGCCAGTGTGTTGTTGGAAATACATATGTAAATACCCAGAACGGTTTCATAAAAGTAGATAAATTGGATAGTAAGCCCGATTATCTAGTGTCATCTGATGGGCTTCAAACTTGTAGCGCTTTTTATAAAAATCCAAAACAACCAACAATTAAAATTGAGACAAAATTAGGTTTTAGAATTGAAGGAGCTATAGGCCATACATTATTAGTTTCTGATTATAGTGGTAAGCTTATTTATAGGGAATTAAAAGATGTTAAAGAAGGCGATTATGTTGTACTGTCAAGTTCATACTCTTGGTCTGCTGATTTTGTTGATTTAACATCATATTTACCAAAACAAACTAATTATGGTAATACACACGTAGTTTCACTGCCCAATAAATTAGAAACTGATTTTGCATATTTTATAGGACTATTAATTGGTGATGGGTGCTTAACTCAAGATAATTATATATGTTTTACAAATACAGATGTTGAGCTGCTTGATTTTTGTCAGGATATATTTTCTAAATATTTTGGAGGTGTTGGTTGTAGAAGCACAAATGGGGCGGGGGTAACTCAGTTAACAAAGGGTTCTATTATTGGTTATGTGTTTTTTAATAATATTGGTATTGCTGGTAAATATGCCGATACAAAAGAAGTACCTCAAATAATTTTAGGTTCTCCCAAAGAAGTACAGGCAGCGTTTATACGCGGCTTATTCGATACTGATGGTGGGGTTTATAAGCAGAAGAATAAGAATAAAATTAGTTTTGCTACAACATCAAAAGAATTGTGCAGACAAGTTCAAATAATGCTTTTAAATTTTGGTATTGTTTCCTCTGTGTATATACACACTTCCAACAGAAAAAATAATCTTTATACAATTGATATATCTTCTAAGGATTCAATTTCGAGGTTTGCTTTAGAAATAGGGTTTGGTCTTTCAAGAAAGCAGCGGGTTCTTAATGATGTTGTTGGTCAAATAAATAATACTATTTCGAGAAAAAGCAATTGTGACTATATACCAAATATCGACGATATGTTGAGTAGGGTTGTTGTTGAAATTAGGAATAATGCCACACCAAAAAATAATGTTGGCGGTACGTCTTTTGGGCATTTAGGCTTGTGGCAGAAGTTTGATAAAGCCGGTGTGCCAAAAGTCAGTTCGTTTACAAGAACATTTGTTTCAAAAGTAATAGAGTATTGCGATTCAGTCGGTATAGATACTGATGATGTAGCATATTTAAAATATTTACTAAATTCAGGATTTTATTTTGATGTGATAAATATAAAAATAGAAGGATTTGATAATACTTATGATTTTACGGTAGAAGAAACACACGATTATTTTTCTGATGGTTTTATAAGCCATAACACAAAGCTCATCTTCACAGAAATTGAAAAATGGGTGAACAATAGCCCTTATGCACAGGAAGCACTTTTAGGAAAAGTTACTCATAATGCTGATAACTACTTGATGACTTTTAGAAATGGTTCTTGGATAATGGCAATTCCTCTAGGTCCAGATGGTGCAAAAATTAGAGGCATCAGAGCAACTGTTATTATTATTGACGAGGCAGCACAGGTACCAGAAGATGTTATTAATTCAGTTATTATACCTTTTATGGCGGTCAAAAGAAATCCAGCTGCTAAATATACAGGCACAGAAGACCCAGATGAAAAAGAAAATACTCTTATTTATTCTTCATCTGCTTATTATAAATTCAATTACCTTTATAGGATGTATCTTGAGTGGGCAGAGAGGGTTAGAGAAGGTCATCCAGAATATGGTTTGGTTGTTTTAGATTCTAGGCACGTACCAGAAGGATTTATGGATGAAGCTGCTTTCAATCATGCAAAAGCAACTACACCCGAACACATATTTAGGATGGAGTGGCTTAATGAGTGGGTTAGTGATACAACAGGTTTTTACCCAGCTTCACTTATTGAAGAATGTTGGGAAAATGGCAGAGAAATAAGACCACTCAAAGAAGGTCGAAAAGACAAGAGTTATGTTCTTGGGGTTGACCCAGCAAGGTCTGGTGCAGGTGATTATTTTGCCTTATCAATCATTGAACTTAACGGCGATAAAAGAGACTTAGTTTATTCAGAATCATTTAGAGGCTTAACATTTCCTGAAATGGCTAATCGGGTAGACAGAGCATTTATATTATTTCCAACTATAGAACTAATGGGATTTGATAATGCGGGCGGTAGGGCGGTGGCTGATATTTTAGCTCAACCTAGAATTGCATTGCACCCAAAAACAGGCAAACCAGTAAAGCGAGAACCGTTGTTGGTTATTGGTGAAGAAGAAAAAAATACACCAGGACATATTACAAAAGTTGGTAAGCGAATAATAAATCTAGTGGTATTCAGTTCACCGTCCATTAACGATATGAATTTTAATATGAAAGCAAGAATGGAACAGGGAATGCTAAGATTTCCTAGGGTTGATAAGTTGCCCGAAGATGATGAGCTGATTGATATTTACAATGATATTAAACGCGGCGCTGACCAGTGTGTGTTGATAGAAACCGAACCTACCAAACTTGGATATCTGCGATTTGATGTTCCTGAGAAGCAAAAGAAAGACAATTATTCAGCACTTTTGATAGCAAATCATATGGCTGAGTTGTTGCAGGGACAAGAGACAGAGGAGATTGAATTACCGGCAGGCTTTTGGTTGCCGATGAGTGCTGGTGAGTTTGGTTTAATGTAGCCTTTTGATTTGCCTTTTAAGGCACTACGTTTGACACCTAAGACGCTTTAATTAGTTTTTGATAGGAAGGTATGACTTGAACGAAGTTATTAATAATTTTGCCAATGCTGGCGATTATGCTCTAGTTGATGAGGAAACGTTTGGTATTTTACCAAAGATTGTTTCTAGTGAACTAGACGGTAATGTTGGCACAATTCAAATGAAAATGCCCAATAGGGCAGACGCACATGCTGGTATTGTGGACACCAGTTATTCGTCAACCTCATATTTTCCTGATTCATTTGGTGAACGATATGGTTTAACAGCAAATCAATATATTACTATACCTAAAACATTTAAAAGCCAAGTAGAATTAGCTAGGGATATTTATAAATATGAAGCACTTGTTGGTACTGTTGTTGATTTAATGGTAGATTTCTCAGCTTCCGGCATGGAAAATATAACCAATGATACAAGAGCTAAAAAGTTCTTTGACAACTATTGTAAATATAGCGATTTCGACCAATTACATAGATGGATGTTAAAAGAGTATTATATTTCTGGCGAGGTTGTGCCTCTTAGAGGCGATTATAGTCAATTAGACGGTAGAGGCAAGTTTCATTATGCCCCTTATACAATCATTGACCCACTGCAAACAGAAATCATAGGCTCTAATCTGTTTAGTGATGTTGTAATTGCTCTCAGGCCAAATCAGGAGCTTATAACAATACTTAACAGAGGTGATGAGGCCGCTAAATATCTTTTTAAGATGTTGCCGAGTGACCTTAAAAAAGCGGTAAAGAAAAACAGAAATAAAACCTTTAGTTCTACTACAGGAATTATTCTTGACCCAAATAAAGTGTCTAGAATTAGTAGAAAGAAACAACCATATGAAAAATATCCAATACCATTTCTTACAAGAGTATTTGAACCAGTTTTGATAAAAAGAAGAATGAGAGAAGCAGACTTAGCCACTGCCGAGGGCATGATAAATGCGCTCATGGTTGTTAAGGTCGGTAGTGATGAATTCCCAGCCAAGAGGTCTGATTTACTTGCTGTTTCGGCACTTATGATGACAAACGCTAAGTCGTACAAGCTAATTTACAACCACACCCTTGATGTAAGTTATGAGCGACCCCCCTTTGAGATTTTAGAACAAGATAAGTATAACCAAGTTAATCAAGACATATCAGAAGGTTTAGGATTCCCTAAAGTACTAATTGATGGTGGCGGCGCTAATTTTGCTACAGCATTTGTATCAATTTTGGCGGTTGTTGAAAAACTTTCAGTTGCTAGAAGTCAAATAGAGAGATGGCAAGAAAGAGAATATAGAATAATCAATGAAGAATTAAAACTTGGTTTTAAAAATGTCCCTAAAGTAAAATTGAAAAAGATGAATTTAAGGGATGAAAAACAATATCATCAATTTTTGATGAATATGTTTGATAGAGGACTTCTTTCATACGAAGCATTTAGTAATCTGGCTAATTTAGACTTTGATACACTACTTGAGTTGGCAAAGAAAGAACAAGAAGAGGGATACAGAGAAATATTTGAAATGCACCAGGCTCCATTTTCAGGAAAAGAGCCAGCTAAAGAAGGCAGACCAACCGATAAGAAAGTTGATACCGATTATAAAAAACGCGACCAAGCCCCGCCCAAAGGTCAAACTTAATCTCATTGAAAGGAGCTGGTACTGATGCCACAATACAAAGAAGCGAAGGAGTTTGTTGCACAAGCCATAGATGCTTTGAAAAACGACATTTTGGAATGCCCCTATATTCTTATGCGTTTAGTTGAAAATTACAACAATTTAAAATGGGAAGAAAAATGGCAGCAAGAAGAAGCAATACGTGACCAAATAAGTGCTGAGGCTAGTATTCCAGAAGAATACAAAGAACTTTACGCTAGTTGTGAAAGAGCCATTGATAAGACCATTGTTTACGCAGATATTTATAGAACATAAGGGGGTAAAATATGCAAGCAACAAGTAAAATTCCAGCAGATTGTTTACCTCATGTGTTAGAATGCTCTACTATTGTTACAACATTAAAAGGCAAAATGGAGGAAAATGATAAAACCCACTCAGAAATAACCACTAATCTAACTGGCATTTGGGCTGAAATTAAGGAAATGCGTAAAGATATGCGCCAGATGATTGATACATCTAGACTAGAGACTGAAGCGAAATTAAAAGAAATTGAGCAGAATATAAAATCAATGCAGAACAGACCTCCGCTTTGGGCATCAATTGGTTATCCCACTATAATAACATTTCTTGCTGGCGTGATAGGCTGGTTGCTTAAGTAGGGAGGTGAGTTAGATTAGTAAAGAAAGATTATTTTTAAATGTTTCCGCAGAAATTATTCCCACTGAAGAGCTTGCCGAGCATTTTGACGAATTAGCTATTGCTAACCTCAAGAAAGACCCCGACGTTTCAATTATCAAATTTATTCTTGCCCATGTCGGAGTAAATAACAACGGCGATAGATTTACTGAAGCAGAAATTAAAAAGAGATTTAAAACAATTGAAGACAAGCCCCTTGATTGGGAGCATGGCGAACCAACCATTGGCACAGTTGTTAAATCAGTTTTAAGAGAAGCATCAGATGACAAGCCAACGCACATTGAGTGTGTAGCTAAGATTTGGAAATTTAAATACCCACAATATTACAAAGACATCAAAGAAAGTTACACTAGTGGGGAATTAAAAGTATCAATGGAAGTTTGGTTTAAAGAGTGGGATTATGTCTTAGGTGATTATGAGGAGGTGATATCAAGTTCAGAAGCATCTGAGGAAATCATAGAAGCAAAAGGCAGCTATTATGAAGGAAAATATGTATCTAGAGAACTAAAGAAAATTACGTTTGGTGGCGTTGGCATAGTTGCTAGACCCGCCGATAAAGATGCAGTAATTCTTTCAGTTGCAAATAAAGACGATGAAGAATCGAAAGGAGGAACACAAAATATGCCCGAAAAGAAAGAAGATGTAACCCCAGAGGTTACAGTAGATTTGACTCCAATTACAAGTGCTATTGCTGCACTTACAGAGTCAATTCAGGTTCTTCTTCCGAAGGAAGATGACCCTAAAGAGAAAGAGATTGTTGGACTCAACGATACTATCGCTGGTTTGAATTCAAAGATTGAGGAACTTAATTCCGAGATTGAAAAGATTCATGGTGAGAAAGCATCACTTCAGACTGATGTTCTTCGCAGGGATAGGAGAGATACCTTACTCAAAGAAGAGTTGTTTGTTGAAGAAAAAGTTGAGGCAAAGCTTGACAAGATTATGGATATGTCGGACGATGCGTTCAACGAGTATGTTAATGACATGAAGGATGTTAAGGCTTCAATCGAGGCCGATAAAGCTACTGAGGCTGAGGAGCAGAAGAAAGCTGAGGCTGCAAGGAAGAAGGCAGAAACCGAGGAAGACGAAGATGAAGGAGATTTTGGCTCTAATTATGTCAAGGCTGCTCTAACCCTTGCTGGTAAGACTGTTGAGTTTGATGAGCAGGAAGATGAGAATGAGGACAAAGTTTCCGCATACGCAAGTATTTATGGAGACTAATTAAAATACGATTTTTGAAGGGAGGAATTTAAAGAATGGCTGATACTGTTTATACGTCCGACCAGGGAGCTTCTAGTTCCAGTTCGGTCAATGCTACTACTAATATGTTTCTTGGCATAGTTGAAGGCGATAGGTGTATTTTTCTAAAAGCCGGAGAAGCTATGGTTGAGATGGATGTAGTTAAGCTTGATGCATCTAATGAAGGTAAGGTAACTAAATGTACTGATAATGGGGAACCGTTTGGCTTCTGTATGCAGGAAGTTACTACAGCTGGTGTTAAGCAGAATGAACTTAATGGTTTGATTACTCGTACTGAAAAAGTAGGTAACATTATTGGTATTGCCTTTAATGGCGGTATTTATAATTGCAAACCTATTTCCGCTGTAACCAGAGGTGCTCGTTTGTATGCATCCGGCGGCAAGCTCACTGCAACAAAACCACATGCTGATGCTATTGTCGTTGGTATTGCAATGCAATCCAAGGATGCTCTTGCACTTACGAGGTTTAAATCATTACTATAAATTTATTTTTGAAAGGAGGTAAAATACGTGGGAAAACAATTGACATTTGAACAAAAAGTTGCACTATTCCAGAAGGCGCACTCTACTAGAGCTGACCGTGATGCACATGCTAAGTCATGGGCAGGGGTTGTTTTAGAGAAACTTCCGAAGGAAGCAACGGTAAGAAGTATTTTTACCATCGACCCGCTTCCGCCCCAGGCGAATAGTATATATACTCTCGACATGGATTATGTAAGTGCTTGGGTTCTGCCTCATATGGGCGCAACTCCTGAGAACTTGCTCCAGACAGAAGAAGTAACAATTCCGACATTTGAGATTACTGGTGACGTTGCCTATAAGCTTCGTTTCGCCGAGCAGGGTCGATTTAATGTCGCAGAAAGGGCGCAGCAGAGGCTAACTGACTCCATCGTTGACCAGGAGGAAACTGCTGGATGGGCGCTTATTCGTGCCGCTACTGCTGGCTCACTTGATAATGTTTCTGATATAACATCTAGCGAGTCCGGCCTTTCTAAGAAAACAATTAACTCTGCGTTTAAGAAAATGGAAAGTCGTAGAGGTCACATTATCACCGATATTTATGTAAGTTCTAATAGGGCTGCTGATATTCGTGATTGGACCGATACTGATATTGACCCAGTTACGAGGCGTGAGATTTTTGTGCAGAAGGGCGTTAACTCGATTTGGCAGGCTAATATTACCGTAGCTCATTTTCTAAGTGATACGGAAGCATACTTTATTGATGCTCGTCCGAACCTACTTGGTTATATGCCAGTTCGTAAGAACCTTATTACTTTTGATGACCCGACCGCCATTAAGAAATTCCAGGTGGGCATTGTTGCATATGAGGAACTTGGTTTTGGTATTTTAGAGCCGCTTCGCATTGTTAAGGCAGTTATTGACTGATAATTATTCTATGTTGGAGGGAGTAATTTTACTCCCTCCAAATAGATGATAAAAAGGAGATTTAGTTGGATTTAAATACGCTGGCACAGCCACTAAGAGATAGATTATTTGATAATGGCACCAAACACACTGATGTATTTTCTATAACGGAGAGTACGTCTTCTGTGTCTTTAGAATTCTATTCTGTAAAAGCAGATAGTGATTCTGCTATTAAAAATGGGGCTGCATTTACAGCTTATACCTTAGTTGATGGTACAGGTGTGTTAACTCCAACTTCAGCCTTTGCAAATGGGGATAAGATAGAAGTAATTTATCAATATTATAAATATACTGATAGTCAATTACTCTCTTATATTAAAAAATCAGTTCAATATATTACTGGTTTGGACTCAGATACAAATATACTAACCGTAAGCGGTGATACTTTAACTTCTGATACCACCAGTACATTTACTGGAGGAGTACAAGACTTGCTGATATCTCAAGCACAATTGCTTTTGATGAAAGACCAGTTTATTTTTGATGCCCAAAGCGCGGTTTCATTTAAAGACGGCGAATTATCAGTAAACAAAGCAACAAAAACCGATGCTCAGGAGAGAGCTTTGGGTATGCTTGAAAAAGAAGTAAAGAAAATGAGAGATGATTATATAGTTTCACATTGCGTTGGAAAGGCTATCATAGATGGCTTATCTGGATAAAAACGATAAAAAATCTATATCTGACGCAGTAAAAGACACTATTGATTCTCTTGGTTTAAATAAAACCGTTTACTTGTTATCTGAAACTACGGCGGATTGTCAAACCTGCGTCAATGACCCAGTTAATAAAGAGTCTACTTTATTATATTGTACAGAGTGTGGTGGAGCTGGTGTAGTAACTACAACCAATAAAATTAATATCAAAGCAATAGTAGACAGAGAGTTTACTGATGAGCAGCATTCTGGCGGTGCAGAAGATAAAGGTAAGGGGGATATAAAGGTACATAAAAATACGGTATTTAAATATCCAAGCCTTTTAAAGCCAATGAGTAAAGTAGAAGTGTTTTCTAGTACTTATAGAATAGTTGGTTCTGAGCCGAGTGCAACAGTTGATGGGGTGTATTATATCTACCACCTTGAGAGGGTAACGCCATAATGCAGGAAGGCTATGCAGATTACTTGATAGAGATTCCAATACATTTTTACACAATACGCCATCATGGGGCTTGGTTTGACCTTGATATTGATGATTTACTAACCCCAGCACAACAGAAGCGATTAGTAAAAAAACTTAGGGAAAGATTGCGTTATCGTGCAAAAAAGATAAAAGCAGAAATAGTTAGAGAATTCCGCGAAGCTTGGGAACAAGATGATGAACAAGGTTCAGTTACCTTTAGACAACCAGAAATTCACAATATAATTAATTCTCAACAAGTTAGAACAGAGTTGTTAAGGGGGGAAACACTTCAGGACTCAGAGATAGTTGTAAAGTTGGTAAATAAATGGGATTTGATGATTCATCGTCATCCAGATGAAAAACATATTACTTTTATAGAGCCTATATCTGGTAACACAGATATGTGGATACAAGATGGGTTAGAAACTCAACAATGGTATTACTTTAATGTTATAGAAAATGGTGGTACTCCCGGCGCTTCATCAGATAAAATTTATAGAGTAAGACTACAATGTAATGAGGGTATAGCATATTTTATGACGAACCACAAAGGGGCTAATTTTTGGGGGAATAATAAAGTGGCTAGAAAGTACGCAACAGTATATGAACCATTTGTATCACCCGGTAGGCATATTATAAGACGAGCAGACCAAAGGCTATACTATGATATAAATTCAAATATTGAACCGATGGTTTTAGACTTGTTAAGGCAGGAGGCATAGGGTGGAATTAGCGCGACAGGCAAAACTCAGTTTAGTGTATTTTATAAAAGATTTACTACATTCCAAGAGCATGAACACAGTATCTAGTTTAACGTTTGCTGGTTTGTATGTTAATGTTATTGAAGGTTGGCCTGCTGATTTCTCAATTCTTACTCCTCCTATGATAGTTGTTGAACGATATGATATGTACGAACGAACTGCTCAGGTTGGCGGCGGCTACATTACCTCAATACCATTTTATATAGATATCTATGCTTTACGTGGTGGACAGAAGGATGATTTAGCACAAATTGTATTTGATGGTTTGAACTTAGTGAAGAATTTGTATAACTATTCATCAGGTTTTCCAACTTATGCTGTTGTAGGTGACAAAGTAACCAGAACTTCATTAGAACAACCAATACTTCATACAATGGAAATTGAAGATGTTAGAAGCAAATATTCTCGACCAATACCTCCCGCTACGGTGGGTAATGTTCTCACGAATAGAGAACGCATAGACGTAACTTTTGAGATTTCTTAAAAATTTTACAAATAGAAAGGAGATGATATATTTTGACAAGACCTACTAGAATTAAGCCCGGAGGCGTAGGTGTATTCGCCAATGATGCTCAGTTAGATAGGGTTCAAGCATTCGGTAGTTCTCATAGGGTAGACCCGGAGGAACTAAAAGAAGTTGGTAATGTATATATCGTTGAAACAGTTGATGGTGTACCCACAGTTGATATTACGCTTGATACAAATGAGTATGCTTCAGTAAAAACAATTGCTACTCTTGCTAACAAGCAAAGGGACTATGGTTGGGTATTTGTTAAGCCTAACGCATCAACTGGGACATCGGTAACAGTAGACTCTGGTGAGTATTTCATGAATGAAATGCTTTATAGCCTTACTGCCGCTGCTGATGTGGCATTGAGTACTGATATCTTAGCACTTACGGCTACTCAAAAGCAGATTGTTGTACTTAGTGTAAAACCTTCCGGCTCTTCTTCCTCAATAACGAAGACACTTGGAACCGCTTTTACTACCGATACAGTAGCCGCTGCGACAACTAATACCCCAGTTACACCCGCTGGCGAGCTAAAGGTTGCAGAAATTCAGATTGAAAACGGGCAGACTACAATTACTCAAGATTACATTAGGATAACACATGACCTAGTAAGTGTGGTTGAGAAAGATTTTGAGACTGCTTATGTTGATTTTTCAGTTCCGGTAAAGGAAACTGGAGATAGTACTACTGCCGATGCTATTACTCGTACTCAATATGTGGAAAACGCCTATGTAAATAGGTATGATTTCAACTATACTGCTGATGGTGTGGCAACAGAGAACTTTAGCCTTGAGACAGACAATAAGAGGTGGTTCCTTAACACTTGCTCCAACATCGTATGTGATAGGTTTGTTACTACAGCTGGCGCTAACCAGGCTTATACATTAACACAAACACCGGTTAAAGCATACACAACTTATACTACTTGTTTGTATGTCGGTGTTTATGATACTGTTACAGATACTTGGACTGAGCTTACTGAAACAACCGACTATACTGTTTCCGGCACAACTCTTACACTAATTGCTGACCGCGGTGCTGGTAAAATAGCTAAAGCACGGTATACTGCTGCTGCTGGAGGTAGATTCTTTAAGATTCTACCTAAAACTAAGGAAAATTATCCTTATCCGGCTGGCGGATTAAAGGGTGGACAGCTTGAGATTTATCTATCTGATGATGCTTCTAATAAAGTACAGCGTATTCAGGGAATAAATGGTTCACTAGAACTAACCAGGGATGCTTTGTATGAGATTGGTGCAAAGAAATCATATGGACGCCCACTACAACTGCCTGTTCCTGTAACACTTAATATTGAGACTACTGCATCTGACCTAGAAGACTTTGCTAGGTTGTGTGGTAAGACATTTGCAACTGTTAAGGAGCTAAGTAGTAGTGACTTCTTGAAGAACTTGGATGTTACAATCAAACTTTATCGTGATGACGATGTAAAGAGAGCTAAACTTCCAGTTAACTCAAGAAAACCATTAAAGACAATTACAATTAACAACATTAGTATCACAGAAGATGGCGGGGAAGTTAGAGTTGATTCCAATATGACTCAGACCTATGCCGCAAGAGCAGACAACTTAACTTGGGCAAGTTACATTTAGGTTAGATTAGTTTATCTGGGGGAGTATAAAATCTCCCCCAGTGGACTATTTTAAAAAAGGGAAGGTGGAATATGGTAGTAGATGGTAGTGAAAGGTTAAAAGAAACAATAAGAGTAGAGATAACTAACTTTTGGAAAGGCATACTTGATTATGGAGATATAGCTGTTCCTAATGAGTATACGAGGTCTAAACTACGTAAAAAAGTATTAGATTTAGGGAACGATGCAGTTCGTCGTATTTATAATCATTTAGATAATTATGATATTAAGCACGAGCCTAGAATTGATGATAGAATAGTGATGGAGGAGGAATAAGGAATGGATGAGGAAATGGTACAAGAGGTTGAAAAGGAAGAAACTGAGTTTGTTAATAAGCTAGTTCAGGAGGTTATATCAGGTTACAGATGTTTTCCTGTACAGGATGTAGGTGATTTGAAAGTAAGATTTCCTAACAATGACGAGGTTAGGTTAGCTGAATTAAGATATTCGAGAGCATTTACAGAAGCTCTAAAAGAGGGGCTATTAACTTATAAAGAAATGGAAACACTGCTTCAAGAAAGAGGTATTTGGACAGAAAAAGAAGACCAAAAAGTAAGAGACTTAGAAAAAACAATATCTCTACTTGAGACTACATTAGCTGAAAAGAAAGTAGATGATAAAAGCAAGAAGACAAAAGAGATTGCCCAGAAACTAAGTGATATAAGGGCAGAGCTAATTACAATTAGCATGGAACGACAGATGTATCTAGCTAACACTGCTGAATCTAAGGCCGATGAGAGCAGGACATCATTTTTGGTTTATAAGTGTGTATCATACGCAGAAAACAATGTTCCGCTTTGGGCAAATGAAGCTGAATTTCTTAATGAAAATAGAAGTGATTTACTAGTTAAGTGTACAACAGAAGTACTTACATTTATGTCGGGGCTATCATCAACTTTCATGGAAAATGTTCCAGAAGCTATGATATTACGAGAAGACGCATAAGAGGGGCGGGTGCCCCAAATGACAGATTTAGAACTTAGAGAAATACTAGTTCAATGTAAGAAAAAAGTAAAATTCGGTAATACAAATATTTACAGGTGGTTGTCGAAGCGTTCTGAAATGAAGATATACTATAACATTTCAAAAGCAATGAATCTCCCGCTATTTCCAGGAAATGTAATAGACTGGAATTCCAATCAAATATCGGTGGTTTTCTGGTTAGGATTTTATGACTCAATCGAAAGTAGTTATGAAATTCCACCAAATTATATTATAGAAAATGATGATGAGCTTGATAAATGGTTAGATAAACAGCGCAAAAAGAATGAATCAGAAAGAGAATCAGACTGGCGCAAGGGCGGCAATAAGTCTATGCGCTCTGCTACAGACCATGATGAAGTGGTATTAATTGAAGACATTGAATAGTTTAATAATAAATTGGTATAGGTATAGGGTTTAGGTAATTTAGTTTTTAAGGCAATTGCCTTTTGGGGTTTAAAATTTTTAATATGGTATATTTGGGAATTGGTCTACTACTCGTTAATGTGGCGGGGGTTAATTCCCCCGCCATTTTTTGTTGATTGGAGGCTAGAACTTGTCAGAAAAAAATATTGAGATTAAAGCAAAAATTAAATTAGAGGGACTTGAAGAGCAAGTCGATAAACTAGGTAACTACGTTGGTAAAAAACTTTCATCTGAAGTAAGTAATGCTGTTAGTTCCGCGTTCATAAAAACGCAAGCTAAAATGCAATCTACCATGACAAAAGCAGTTAATGTTAGTTCTTCTTCATCTGAAGTGCGGAATTTTGATAGTAGTGATGGCTCAACGGGCTATCTTAGTAGAGAGCATAAACTTAGAGAAGAAATTAGAAAAGACGTAACTCACCTTAGAGATTCTTTGGTGGTAATAAGAAGCATTGAAAAATCTAATGTAAATGACCTAAAAGGCCAAGAGCAAGAAAGAAGAAAAATCTCTGATATTCTTACTAACCAGATTGATAAAGAAGAACAGATATTAAAGATTAGAGCTAAACAAGGCTCTGCTCCACAACGTTACCCGCATGAGTTTTTGCAAGAAGGCGGGGCTAGAGTGGCTGGTAGGTACAAACAGCAATTTGCTACTGGAGATATTAATATAGGCGAATTAAGGCAAATTGAGGGGCTTATAAATAATATAACAAGAGCTGGTTCTTCTAATATGCTTGGTATTGCTTTTAGAAGGGTTATGCTTTGGGGCACCGCCGGTGGTGCAGTATATGGAACTATTAGGGCACTGCGAGAGATGAAGAGTGCTATAAAAGATATCGAAGTTATGATGAATGAACTTCGTCGAGTAATGGGCCCCTTAACAACTGATTTTGTTAAATTACAAGAAACTGCTTTTGCTGCTGCTGATAAATTTGCTACTCCAATCAGAGAAGTTGGGGAAGCCATGCGAGAGTTGGCAAAAACCGGCCTTAATCAACAACAAATAGAAGATGTATTACCTGCCGCACTTATAGCTAAAAATGTTGGTGATATTTCCCCGGAGCAGGGGGTTAAGTATTTAACATCAACGCAGGCTCAATATAATATGGAAGCAAAAGACTCCTTAGCAATTATGGACCAATGGACATACTTAGCTGATATAACAAGAGCTAGTACTATTGATATGGCCGATGGTGTTACATATTCAGCTGCTTCTGCTAAGATTGCTGGGGTAACATTTAAAGAATTAAATGCTACTATTGCTACACTTGTTGAAACAACTGGACGTTCTGGTAAAGAAGTTGGAAATGCTTTAAAGTTTATGTATGCTAGAGTTTATAGTACTGGTGCTTCAAAACTAGAAAGTATGGGGATATCAACAAAAGAAGGCAACGAGCTAAGAGCATTTGGTGATATACTTGGCGAAATTGCAAGTAAGTGGAATTCTTTTTCCGGTGGGGAAAAATTAAAAATAGGTGAGGCTATAGCAGAAAAAAGAAGATTGCCTATTATATTGAACCTTATAGAAAATTATGATAAGTACCAAGAAATGGTTGTTGCTGCTGGTGAGGCGGAAGGAACAGCATTAAAGAAAAACGAAATAATGATGAAATCTTACGCTAAACAAGTTGAGCAGTTAAAGAATTTGTGGGTTGAGTTTTCATCTTCCCTTGGCGAGGCCGGATTACTTCCTGCATTAAAATTAGTTAATAGTGGCTTGTCTACGTTTTTAAGAATATTAAATGCTATTCCAACCCCAATAAAAACTATTGCTTTATCAATTGGGGGTCTTGTCGGTGCTTTAAAGCTTATGGGCTTCTACATGAAAAATATGGGCAAGGGGCAGAGCAGCTGGAAAGATAATCTTGGATTTTTAGGGCAAATGGTAAAGGGTTCCCCATCAATGCTTGCTGCCAAATTGGGGGGCTTCTTGGGGATTTTAGATGAAGACCAAATAAGCAGCGCGGTTGATAAAGTACTTAATCCTAATACCAACAAAAAGCCTTGGTTAGATAGTGTAAAAAAACCTTCTATGTTTGTTAAAAATAGAGCTAAAGCTAAAAAAATAGTACCTGGCATTGTTGATAGTATATTATCAACAAGTGAGGCCGCAGCTTATATGGCGATATCTAGTAAAGTTTCCTCTGCTAATAAAGGCAATCCTCTAATAAATACTGAGTTCTGGGCAAAGAGGTTTTTTGATAAAGAATATAAAGCTCCCGACAGAAGAAAGCTTAGTAGGACAACACTTGATAAAATAATGGGGCATGATATTGGCTGGAGTGATGAGGTTCCTTCTATGCAAGGAAAAATGGCGCTCGCCCCCAAAAAAATGCCTGCTGATTTTATGGAAAATTTAATGTGGGGCGTTATGTACAATAGCATGATTTCTACCGAATTGAAAGGTGCGCCAAGAGCTTCTAGATATAAGAAATATAAATTAGCTCTTAGGGAATCACAAAAACAACACTATAAAGATACTGGTTCTCCGTTCGCTTCATCCAAAGCAGCGGCGCTAGATTTAGCTACAACTCTTGGTATAGGATTAAAAGAAACAAACATTAAGACAAAGTTGGGAGAGTTTTATAAAAACTTTCTAACGCAAGTAAAAGCGGGTAATCATGCAATAATGGCAGCATTTTCTAATTTAGGAGCTGGCATTATCGGGGTCTTAGATAAATCAATAAAAGGTTTTATTGCTCTAAATCCTTATGCTAGACTTGCCGTAGCTGCTGCCGGTGCTGTGGCTGTTGTTTACGGCGCGTTAACTTATGCGTCAATACAGCAAGCTAAAAAACGGGCTGAGGTAGCCAAGGGTTCAGAAGGAACAATAGAAGAATTAAATAAATTAAAAGATAAACAAAGTATTGAAAAGTTAAATGTAACCGAAAAAATTAGGCTTTTCCAACTTGAAGATAAACTTATTAATTTAATGCCTGAAAAAATAGACCTTATTACTAAAGAAGGCGATGCTTATAGTGTTACAAAAAGTGAACTAGAGGCATATAGAAAAGAACTAGAAAATTTTAAAGGGCCGGTCGATAAGGGCGTAAAGGGTATTTCTAATTGGTTATCCGCATATCATTATGGGCCTATGGTCGGGGGGCAAGACTACAAACTACTAATTGATGGTAAGTACGAAAAGCTTTCTACGCCTCCGGGATTTGATAAATCATATTCTCCGTTTGCCGACCCCACCCAAATAAAAAGAGATGTAGACGATGCTATAAGGCAATATGAACAAGCAAAAAAAGATATTTTAAGGATACAAAATGAACTAGATGTGGCAATGAAAAAATCTCAACCACACGGCAAGCCCGAATATGGCATAAAAGGATTTTTAAAGGATGCCGGTAGATTTGTTGGGGATATGTTTGTTGGGGGCAGCAACAGCATTATGCCGGGTGTAGGTTCATTATTTGGTATGAGAGATTATCAAACAAGGAAACCTTATGATGCTGGGGAAGCCGATAGGTTTGCTAGGCAGTATTTAAAAGATGCAAAAATTAAAATTAGTGAGAAAGCAACCAATGAGATTGTATCAGAGTATGTAAAGACTTTTGATAAATCCTCTAACTTTTTTGCTGGTATAAAAGATGCAATAAATAAAGCTAAGCACAACAACTCTGAAATTGCTGAGGCAGCTGAAGGCGCTGCCGAAGGACTAAAATTTACTGCTGATGAATTAAAGAAAAACTTCTTAGAGCCACTTAACTCAATTTGGGAAATGGGCAGTAAAACAAAATCAACTGCTGACTTAGGTATTAGAATAGAACAATATCGGGCATTTGATTTTCTTGGTGATGTGCAGGGTAAAACCGAGAGCCTTTTATTTGAATTAGAGAAAATAAAAACACTAACCAAGAAAAAGGCTATTGCAGAAGCGCTTACTAGTATAAAGGATGATTTTAGTAATATGCTGCCAGCAGTTCAAGGTGTGCTAGAAGCCATTAAAGGGGTAGCTGAGTGGACAGGTAAAAGAATATCTGCTGTTCATGGTTTAGATATGCTAAAATCCGCTTATCCTATGTTTTCTGATGTTGGGCTAGAATCGCCCTACAAATCAGCAATTGGTGATGTGCAGGCTGCTAAAAAGCAATTAGAAGCTGAAATAAACAAATTACCAAAAGAAGATGCTATATCTAGAAATGCTTTAATTGAGCAGTATAAGGGTGTTTACGACCAAGAAAAAGCAATTGAAGATGCTAGGTTCCAAGAAAAAGAAAAAGCAGAACAAGATGCGAAAGATGCAGCAAAACAAAAAGAACAGCATAGAAAAGATTTACAGAATCTACAAAAAGCTAGATTTGATGCTGAAAAAAGATATCTTTCTTATTTAATTAATACTGAAAAATTAGGAACAGCACAAGAGCTTTTGATACTTAACACGCTGAAGTCACAGGCATCCCCAGAAACTAGGCTTGATTTGGAAGAACAAATATTTCAAACAAGAAGACGACTTCTTGAAAAAACAATGGGCAGCGCAGAAGGTTGGATAAGCCATTTTACAACAATGGGAAATTTGTCACCAGATGCACAAGTATCTGCTTGGAAAAAAGTTCTTCAAATCATAAAATCCAAAGGCGCTAAAACAGAAGACATTTGGAAAGTAGAAGAAAACATATACAACGCGCAGCAAGAAAATCTTGAAAAAACAAATGATTTTGCAAGAGAGATGATAAAACGCGCTGCTGGTTTAGCTGGCCCAATGGGGGTAAGTTTCTTAGAGTATCGTAAGATGATGGGCGAGGATAATAAACTTGATAAGGCAAAAGACACATTAAAGATGTCTTCTGATACCGCTGTACAAGCAATGGTTAGGTGGATAACAGGGCAAGACAAGGCGACAATGTCTACCGATAAAGCTAAAGCCGAAATGCTGAAATATTCAAGTACCACAGTAAAAGCAGCTGATTATATAAACAACGAAACTAAAGCTAAAAGAGAATACACAAAATCTCTTCAAGACAGTGCTTTAAAATTGTGGGAATGGAGAAAACAGCTGATGGGAGCAAATGGACAATTAGACCAATTTGCTTCTTCAATGACTAAGGTTTTTGCTTCCATAACAAAAATGACAACTGATGAGTCAGGGAAACCAATATCAGCCTTTACTGCTCTTATTAGAACTTTAGATAAGTTGTCGGGGAAAATTGATGAAGCTGCACTTAATCCGGCGTTAAAAAATGGGGCATCATCTCTTGATGGTAAAATAAATGAATCACCGACGTTTGGGTGGTTTAATAAAAAGTTTGGCGCAGGTGCATTCCCCGTTACTGGTGGTACATTTAGTAATGACTTTTTTGATAGGCGTTCTGGTGGTAGAACACACAAGGCCGCTGATATCTTTGCAAAAGCCGGTAGTCCTATTTATGCAATGTTTGGTGGGAAAATAACAAAAGCAAACTTTAAGAATACTGGTCTTGGCGGGATTAGTTTATCAGTAAAAGACCAAAAGACAAAGTTTTCAGCTTATTACGCACATCTACAATCTATAGCAAAAGGGATAGGAAAAGGTGATACTGTCTTACCTGGACAATTGCTTGGTTATGTAGGTAACACGGGCAACGCCAAGAATACTCCTTCTCATTTACATCTCGGTCTTAAAAATTCGCAAGGTCAAAACTTTAATCCTTATGATTGGTTAACTGAGTTAAAGAAAAATCCCACTTTAATGCCGTTTATGTCTAACCCAAGCTATAAGGCTGCTGGTGTAATGTACGAGGATAATAGTGTAGTAAATATAAATGGTACCAATCTAAATGCTAATGAAGTAAAGAAAATAATAGATGATAGTAATAAACAAAAAATAGCCGAAATCGAACGAAACTTTGGGAGGACTGGATATGCAGGATTACTTGCTTAAAAATAAGATGGGGGTGATGGTATTTGCCTAAGTCGCATGAATTTTATGCTGAGGGCTTTGAGGCACTAGAAAGAAGAGACATTAATCTTCTAGCTGACAATATAAAGATAGCATATTTAAAAAATACATATGGATTCAATCAAACAACTCACAAGTATTGGTCGGATATTAAATTAGATGAGTGTGTTTCAGCTGATTATTGTAAATCAGTAATATCGACAATAGCTCGTAGTGGGGGCGTATCAACAGTTACAACTACAACAGAACATAATTTATTATCAAGCAATTTGGTTGATATATCGGGTGTGGCTGATAACAGCTTTAATGGTACGGGATTTAGTGCCACAAGAGTGAATAGTACTACTTTTACTTATGCTAATTCTGGTTCAAATATATCCAGCACTAGTGGTGCAGCAAAAACAACTGGTGGATATTTAGTAACTGGTTGGAGCATTGATAATACTGCTAGTCCCCTGATATCTAAGATTGATGCTGGTGATGTTATTCATTCCCCTGTTTATTTAGATAGCAATAATCAAGTCCATTATATTACTGTGTATAAAGATACTGGGACAGCTACAACCAGTCCGCTTGTATCTTGTGTTGACCTTGATGAGGACATGCCAGTTATGGTTGGAACTATTTGGAACTCTGAAGGTATTTATAATGGCCTATTACAATTGTCTTCAACTACTTTACCGCAAACAATTTCTGCGACTAGTATAACTACTACAGATATTAATACAACTGGTTACAAGGTAGTTATAGCTAACACAACGGCACTAACAAATACAGATTATCTTCAGTTTTGTGAGGATTCAACGGCGGATTCTAATAACATCTTGGCTGACTCAGCAGGTAATAAAATCTTTACGAAAGCACAAGTTGAGACTGGGGTTAGGCTGGTAAGGTCAAATCCCGACTCGTCAACACAAGCACTTTATATTTCTGGCGTATCTAGTACTTATGGGCGCGGTTCGTGGACTAGTGTTAGTGTTATTATACCCGCACATCGAGCACCATCAACACCAACAAATGTTGCTGCAAAGGTTAGCATTTCAGCTATCTCAAGAACAAGCAATGTTACTACTGCAACAACTAGTTATGCACATAGCCTAAAAACCAATGACACAGTTACTATAGCTGGGGTAACAGATACTTCATTTAATGGAAGTTTCTCTGTTACTGTAACAAACACGACCACATTTACTTATAGTAATACTGGCGCAAACAGTTCAAGTTCTGGGGGCACTGTTTCTCCAACTGTCGGCAACGCAACACTTACTGTTTCATTTACAGGCTCAACGGATGCTGATTTTGGGGATTATATAAAGACTTACCGCCTATATCGCAATACAACAAACGACTCTGCTACTGCTTCAGTATTTTTATCTAATACCGGTGGAACAGAATCAACTCCCCCACCGACTACATTTGTTTGTTCGGGATTAACACAAGGAACCACCTATTATTGGTGGGTGACAGCACTTGATAGCTTTGACTATGAGAGTGCAAAATCAACAGTTTTACAGGCTACACAAAGTACCAATCGGGCACCTGTGTTTAATTCTAATGCTTCGTTAACTGTTAATCCAAAAACAAAAACTGATTCAACAACCAATGCTGGTTGGAGAGTTCAATATGATTATCTAGATGCTGAGGGAGATGCAGTAACAGTAAAACTACTAGTTAAAACCACAAATACTTATGTTGAAGGCGATTGGGATGTGGCAACAAACATAACCCCCCCAATCTCGTCTACAATAACGTCAGCTAACCCTTACTATGAATATGAAGTAACAAATAAAACATTGGCTACAACATATTATTATTGGGTTAGATTAGAAGATAATGCTGGTAATACAGGCATCTCTGGCACAACCTCAAGTGTTGTAAATGTAACTACCCTTGCTACTTCGCCGCCAACTTGGGGAGGCAGTGGGAATGCTATTTCACTTTCCAACACAGCTTATACCGGATTTACTGTTAGTTTGCTTGCAGCCGCAACTGACCCAGAAGCAGCCGTAGCGAGTTGTACCACAACAAGTGATTCGGCGGTTGTTACCACAACAGGTAATTTTAATACAGTTGGCGTAAAAGCTGGGCAAAAAGTTACTGGCACCGGTATTCCTGCGAACACTTACGTAAAATCAGTTGATAGCAATACTCAAGTTACTTTATTACAAAATGCAAACGCCAGCGGCACTGTTACTCTTACCTTTGATACAATATTATATGAACCAAACTATAAATTATCAACAGATGGTACTTGGACAATACATACAGGTTATCATAATTTATTAAGGGAAGCAATAACAACTGCGAATGCTACTGATGCAACAACGGCGGCGGCTTTAGCTAATGCTCTTAAAACAAGTTATGAAGCACATAGGGTGGGTACTAGAGAACATGGGGCAGCTGATACAACTAATGTAATTTCTTTCGCAGATGCAACTGCTGGAAATACAACATCAATTGTTAATCTTGCTAATGAATTAAAAACAGATTACAATGCACACAGAACACAAACATCAGTACACACTACAAACGACACCACAAACGTTGTCTCAAGTGCAAATGCAACTGATTTAGCAACAGCACAAACACTTCTTAATGAAATAAAAGTAGATTATAACCTTCATATGGGCATACCATACACAATATCAGGGCTTAACCTTCCTTACGGTACATATCAAGTTAGGGTAGTAGCTAAAGACCCGGATGGCGGTGCTGCAAGTTCAGAGACAGACACCTTCGATGTCTACAACCTGACATGCTCAAGCGCCGCGCCGACTAGCGTGGTTGCGGAAACCACGGCGGCAGGTAACAACGGCTCCTTGACTGCAGTGGGTACCGCAGGTACCAATAGCAGAACAGCGACGAAACTTAAAGTATCGGCGACTAATTCGGCAGCGACAGCAGCCACAGACGCGAGCGCTCAGATAAGTGAATACACTTCCCTGTCTATCGCAACCGGAGCGGCTATTTCACAAGCCGTCACTAGCTTAAACTTACCAGCAGGTAGCTATAAGGCATGGTTAACATTGGGAAGCGCTGAGGATGGCTATCAAAGCTGGTCTGGCGCAACGGCTTTCACCGTCTACCCAATAATATCATCAATCGATGTGACCAGCCCGACACGAACCGGATACACCATCGAGTGCGATAGCAACGTCGAGGCTGCGGAATACACACAACTTGAGGTATTCATATCCACGACCAGCTACGCGCTCGGCACAGTCCCGGCAGACACCAATGACGCGGCGATAACGAGCGCCAGGGATGCGGCAGGAGTAGACTACAAAGAAACCGTAGCCGCAGGAGCAACGCTTAACAACATTATCGGCGCGGGCGGGGCGATTACGGAAGCCGCGATAGCAGGCGGCATATACTATTCCTATATTCGGGGCGTGAGCAACGGGGTG
>ERZ1292632.1267-Hain-H43-01um-R2-1267-length-25308-cov-4_pt1 | contig 25308 bp, 23 predicted proteins | sample MGYA00564407_ERZ1292632 | MGnify/ENA primary metagenome ERZ1292632 (study PRJEB36523, sample SAMEA6512637) | groundwater metagenome | collected 2019-01-08 | study: AquaDiva: Metagenomics assemblies of 32 groundwater samples | reverse complement strand
TTCCTGTGGTCCGAGCCGCCCACCCTCTGACAGGATCTGCTGTAGGCCAGCTTCGCTCGGGCCAAGCTGTCCAGTCTCAATGCCGGCGCCCGGCACTGAAATACCGGTCCCCTCATATGAGTCCGGCGACCCTGGCCCCTGGAGAGCACCGAGACCGCTCCATGGTCCTTCCGAACCCGGCCCTGCGCCTCCACCGATGGAACCGAGATCGGGTCCAGCATTGGCACCAATGACGCCTGGAATTTCCCCAAGCACCACCTCCGAGTATTGTATCGACCGCCCACTTCCCCCGAGCGTTCCGGGCTCACTGCCGCCCTGCTGGGGAGGCTGCCCAGATCCTCCAAGGGTTCCGGCCTCACTGCGCCGCGCCGGCTGTCGTCTGCCACCACTTCGTCTCGGCCTCCGAGCCCCACCACGTCCGCCGAGTCGCTCTGGGTCATAGTCGATCGCGCCTGTCGCCAGAAACTCCTCAAGCTGCCCGGCCCTCGCGGCTTCACGCTTCCAGTCCGCCGGACGCTCGGCGCCGGCTGGGGCGAAGAGACCGCCAAGCGATGGTAGCTCGATGGGTGGCCGTATGCCTCGCGCTGCTTCTCCCTTCGCGCCTGTCGGCCCGAATGTGTCTCCCTTCGCGCCTGTCGGCCCGAATGTGTCCTCTCGCGTTTCCCCAGGCGCACCGGTGGGCACTGCACCTCCCACACCGCGCGCAGCCGCATTGTCCATCAATGCCTTGGTGTTGTCCTCAAGCTCATCCGTCAAGATGCGCACATCATCCGCGTTGCGCTCGACTCTGATACCGTACTGCTCAGCCAAGCGCGTCACCTCTTCGGTCGCTGGTCCGATCTTCTGATCAGTGTCTTCGGCCAGTTGATCATGAAGCAGTGCCACGTCTTCAAGCTCACGAGAGAATTGCTCTATGGCGTCCTTCTCGTCATTCCAATAGCCGGTAGCTGTCTGCACCTTCGCCTGAAGCCCTGCACTCATCTTGTCCAGCTCTTGTCCAGAGATGAGACCGAGTTCCTTTTGCGCCCGCGTCGTCTCATCGACGATCACACCCATGTCCCGCGCTTGCTGGAGTAGCTGCTGTACTGATGGCGGCACACGTTCTCCAGCTTTCGCGGCCGCGCCCGCCAAGTCATTCAGCTTCTCAGCGAGCTGCCCCATGGCATCAGCCGGCGCTGCACCGCGCGTCACAAGAATGTCGAGTCCCTTCTGGATCTTCTCCGCATCTTCTGTCAAGGTGACGCTCGCTACCCCGAGGGCCTCAAGCGCATCTTGCTCCACCTCATGTAGCTCATTCAGCTTCGCGACCGTAGGGTGAGCTTTGTCGTGTATGTGCTGTAGGGCATCCGCCACTTTCTCTTGCATGGACGCATACTTCTTACTTGGCTCCCATCCATCCTCGATGGCCTTGTTGATGACCTTCTGTTGCGATGCGGCGGTAGCGCCTGCGTGCGCTCCTTTCTCGATCGATGCCGTGTATACCTTCGTCGCCAGATTGAGTCCCTCCATCAGCAGTACGCCAGCCTGGACGTACACGTTCGTCATGGCCATCACCCTACTGAACTCGTTGGTGGATTTCGAGGCGAGCTGGGCCTGGTGGAACATGTCCGCGAACGCATCAGCTCCGCCCGTTATGTGGCCCACCATCTTCGCCACCTCGGGGTTCGTGTCCCCGACAGCCTGCCGCAAATTCAGCATGGCGCTCTTGACGCCGTTCGCGGTCTGCTCGACCTTCTGTAGGGCGTTCATCTCTGTCGCGGCCTTCGTCGCGGCCGCCCCCATAGCCTTGAGATGATCCTGAATCTGCTTCATCGCCTCCCCGACGTTGTTGGCGGCACTCGTATCGATACCGAAGATGATGCCGACGCGCCTCGTCAGATCGAAGTCGCTTTCAACCACGCTGTCCCCTTCGGAGGAACGCCTGCCGGCGCTCGAATGGCGATGGCCCGGAAGGCTCCGGCGCCCCTTCTTGGATGCCCACGCGCCTCACCCCCATCTCGTCCATGACTCGCGCGAGCTCGACATGGCGCTGTACGAGCATGTCTGCGTCCATCCTGGCTCGGCGGAGCGACTGACCCATCTCCTGCGCCTCACCGATCAGGAGCTGTCGTACCCTCTGTAGCTCCGCCACGCTGCCGCCCGCGTTCTCGGTCCCGGTCAGCGCAGCCTCGATCCGCTCGCTCCTGGCGATCGCCTCGTCCACCACGGCATCCATGGCGGCCCGGTACTGGGCGAACTCCCCATGCACCTTGCGCATGTCCTCCGTCAGGCTACCGAGTAGGAGCCTGGCTTCGCCGACTACCTGTAGGACCGCCTCCGCCTCCACCTTCGCATCGACGATGCGAGATGCCGCTTCCCTCGCGTCCTGCATGGCTCGCGATGACGCTTCGGCGGCTAACTGCGAGCGCTCGGCTGCCTGATTGAGGCTCCCCTGGATGAGGCCAGCCTGCGCGATGGGGTCGTCTGTGATGGCCACGAGTCCTCCATCACGCGAGAGAATCGGGGATAGTGCTGATCGTCCTTAGCTTCGCACCAGTCAGGAGCGCCGGGTCCGTGACACGGAACTGGAACGGAATGGCGTTCACGGGGATGCGCGGCGTGCGGTTCAGATCATGCGCGAAGTCACGAAACTCACACGTGTCGAGCTGTAGCTCCCACGTCTGACGGAAGGCAGTAGCGCCGATGTAGTCACCGACGAAGGTGATCAAGAGCGAGCCACTGACGAGGTTCGTTGCGTAGTGGACGAACTCCTGATCCTCCCGCTCGACGGTCAGTAGACCAGTGATCAGGTAGCCGTCGCCGAGAGGGTGATGAATCGTCACGTCGCGTGTCCAGGCGTAGCTGTTGTTCAGGATCCCTCGGCTGATGGTGATCTCCGTGCGCTGCGGGGGCTTGCGGAAATTGGCGCCGTTAAGAAGCACGGTCGTCTCGTACTTGCGTGGCACCCATACGGTGTTGCCGGTCGGGATCACGGGCACGGGTTGTGTGCCGCGGCTCGATACCGTCCAGGTATTCGCGACGGCAAGCGCGATCCCGACGCCGCCCGCCGTCCCCTTGGTGAAGTACAGGTCCGGTCCCGCTAGCGCGTTCTTGGCGAACCCGTGCGTTCCTCCGGTGCCGTAGCGGATCGGGATCGCCTTGTTGGCATAGACGAGCTCCGTATCCGAGAAACCTGCGTCAGTCGAATGCTTGGTGTAGATCCGCGCAACGGCCGGCACGACCGGACTGGCGTCCAGGTTGCCGATGTTACCGAGCGTCTGGACGCCAATGTCAAACGTCTGCACCGCCGCATCGTTGTCCCGCGTGGCAGCCCCGCGCGTGAAGAGCCTGCCGTCATACGTCAGGCCAACCCCCGTGAATGTAGGGATGAGCTGGCAGAAACAGGGGTGGATACCGAAGAACTGCATGTCCACCGCTACGAAGCCGCCTTCACCGACGAGATGAATCTGGGCGCATTCCTGCGCCGTATGCGTGTAGACGGCCAGATCCTCATCCGTGTAGACGCCGGTCCAGTAGCGGCGCGTTGTTGACAAAAGCGTGGTGTTCTGGAAGACGCCGCCACCTAGCGCGGAAGGCGAGCCCGCATCGTGGACGCCGAACACGTCCGCCATTTCCTTGTGATTCCGTCGCACGTCGAAAGCGAACGTTTCCGTCACATCAGAAACCCACACATCGCGCCTTGCCGGCAGCGGCCGTGCATAGGCCGAATTCGCGATCGCCTCCTGCTCGATTGTGCCAAACGTTGGCTTGATGCCCGTCACGCTATCGGACTGGTAGAACTCGGTGAACGTCGGATTCGGCACCTCGCGAGCGATGTCGCCCGTCAGGGCTGCTTGCCTGGCTCTCGCTACATGCTTCGGCATGACTTACTCCTTGCTGTCCTCCGACATGACGATGTGTACTGTCGTATGGCCGATGCAGGACAGATGCTCAGTAATGGCCTTGGCGAGTAGGACTCGGTCAACGAAGGCCGGCGATCCTGCCGATACGGCCAGCACCTGCTCTTCGAGCCCGCTTGCCCGGCAGTAGACGCGGTCGCAGCCACGCTCCGCTCTGGCGATGCGGAGCTTGCCCACATAGCTGTCCCACGGCTCCGCCTTGCCAACACACCTCGCGCCGTTTGGCTCGACGGCGCCACATGGAGGATGCAGGCGGCCGAGCGGGATGCGGCCTTGCGCGTCGAAGGTGCCGAGGGACGTGACGTGCAGCATGTCGATCGGCGCCTCTGCTGAGCGCTCCAGATACGCCCCCACCCACTTACCATCGTGCTCCGTCTTGTCGGTCTTTGACATACTGGTCCTCACGTTTGCGTTGCGGCGTTGTAGAGTCGAAAGGTGATGTTGGCTCGGTGCATGACCGAGTTAGAGACATTCTGCGGGGGCGTGTAGCGGCAGAGGAAGGTGTCATTCTGTGTGCCAGCACCCGCAACCCCTAGCCCCATCCCCTGGAAATCCGAATGAGCCAGTGCCGTCATGACCGTCTGACAGAGCATGTGGAAGAGGCTTCGATTCGCCTTCGTGCTCTGCCGGCGCATCCAGGCCGCCACCCGCATCGAGAACAGGAGACGCCGTTGGGCGCCGACCTGCACGGTCTCGTAGGTGAGTTGGTCCTGATCGATGTGGGGCGTCCATAGGCAGTTGTAGGGGTTCGAGGTGTTCCACAACACCTCCTGGAGCGGGATCGAATAGCTCTCCACATCGAAGGCCCGCACCTGTCCGATCGTCTGGCCGAGATACGTGAGGGGCAAGAGCTTATCCTCGACGGCCTGTAGGGCGGTGGCTTCGCTGATCTCCGCCATCAGGTCCTCTGACGCCCCCCCAGGGCGATGATGATCGCCTCATCGATGAAGGCCGCCATGCGGTCCGCGATCCCGCTGGCGTGCGCCTCGAATGTGCGGGCGAAGGGCCGGCGAGCCTCGATGCCGACGCGCTCGACTTTACGGCCGATCCCGACCGCCACGGCGCGAAGCGCCGCCTGTGCGGCCGAGGTCTTGGAGACACGACCCTTCTTGCCTACGACAGGCTTGCCGCCTTTGGTCGTGATGTTGAGCCCTTCCTTGCGCTTCACCCAATCGGCCAGGGTTCTGATCCAGAAATAGGGATGCTTGCGTGTGGCGTGTGGCTTCGCGCCCCCCTCGATGATGCGGGCCTGGATGGGCTGCGCCGCCGCGCTCCGGCCGGCGAACACGCCCCCCTGCCAGCCAGTCTCCGTCTTGTGCGCCGGCACAGGCACGATGCTGGTGCGGAGGATCTTCGTAGCGCCAATGGCCTTGACGGCATCGATCTCGCTCACGACATGGCCGACGAGACCCGCAGCCTCGGTGTCGATAGCGTCAATGGCGGCCGTCTCGACGTTCTGCCCGATGAGGGCGAGGGCCATGAGCATCTCATCCGCATCCTCGATACCATCCACGCCAATGGTAAGCATCAGCCCCTCTGCCTCGGCGAGCGATAGACGGCAAGCGCCGGATCGCCGTAGCGCTCCTCGGCGTCGTAGCCGAACCACGTCACGAATGCCTTTGCCGTTGCGTTGTCGGCCTTCACCTCGGTGCGGGCCAGGAAGTCCATGAATTCCTTGTAGAGGCTGCGACGGAGCTTCTCGGCGTTATCCAACACGCCCGCCCAATCCACCGGCGCCCCTCCGGTCCCGTCCGGCGTGTTCGGTACCGACTTGCCCATCACAGTCGCTAGCGCCAGATAGCCGCCGAACGCTGCCACCGGGTCGCGTGCCATGCGCGGTACGGTAGTCTCCGTGGCGTTCGTGGTCGGCACCGTACCGGCCCCTACCTCCACGTCATGCACGAAGCTAGTGCCAGTGATGGCCGAGCCGACCTTGCCTAGCGCCACCCCCACGGGGGCTGCCGTCAGCCACACGTCATAGCTGACCGCCCGATAGATGGCCGTCCACGTGATGGTGTGTGGTGCTAGCGCCAGCCCCGCCATGTCGGCCGCGGCACTGGCGTAAGTCGTTGTGCTGGATGGATCCGTGGAGGCTGTCGCATCTCGCGCACAGATCCTGTACGTCCAACTGCTGGCGCCCACAGTACCGGTGATGGTGGGCGCAGCCGGAGCTGGCAGTTGATAGTCCCAGGCCCGGTCCGCCTCCAAGCGAAACGTAACGGCAGTGGCGATCGTTCGATAGATCATCGCCAAGTGGGTCGGCACCCTCCCGAACGGCGTGATGGTCCACCAATCATCGTCCCAGACCCGGATCGGTACCTCATCGATCGGGTCTTCGATGCTCCACAGATGCTCGATGGGATCGTCGTCGAATACCGCTAGCTCCGCCAGTAGCTCCGTCGGAAGTGCCACGCGGTTCGTGCCGTTCCCGCTGATGGAATGGGATCGCCTGTCTGGCCGCCTGATCGAATACTCCAGCACGGCTTGACGTAGAGAGCGCTCCTTGATGTCCACCGAGACGATGGATAGCACGGGCACGACCTTGTCATCGAACGCGTTGCTTAGGGATGTAGGGTATGTGGCCATGGCTCTGAGAGCGAGGCCAGCCCCTCGGCCGTCGCCTCAGAGCTGGCCGCCAGTCGCTTAGTAGGTGTGGCTGAAGACCGGGATCTCGTACTGGACGAAGCAGCGAACGGCGCCTGCCGTCGCGGCCGCATCGAGCGTGACCCGTGACGTGTAGGTGCCACTCGCGGTAGCGACCGGTACAGCGGTCTGTCCGATGATGGTCGTATTGGCGATCAGTGCTCCGGCATCGCCCCACCGATTCGGGTCTACCGCGTCACCGAACGCGCAGGTCGTCACACCGCCACCAGAGATCGCCGTGCTGATTACGGCCCACCCTCTCGTGACGATGCCGCCGATCGGCACAACGGCCGCCGCCGGCGCATCGAAGGTGAGCGCTACGCCGTTTGTCGTCGCCGTCCATTCCAGTGTCAGAGTCTCCAGGCTGGAGGCCAGAGTTTCTCCAGAGAACCGAGGTAGATCAAGTGCCATGTGAGCCTCCTAGTTTTCGACGCCGGTGATTACCATCACCTGTCGTGCGCTTTGGTCAGTGAGAAATGCGATCGCGTTGTTGACCGAGTCCACCTCGAAGTCCGTCAGGAGGACGAGTCTAGTGGCAGAGAAATCGGTCGCGGCCGCGGTCGGGATGCCGAGCACCGAGTAGGCGCCACCGTTCACGTCCCGTACGTCATCAGTGAGAGCTGCCGTCTCGGCCGCGTCCACCTTCAGGAACGAATCGAACCGCACGACCGCGCCATCAAGCGCCGTCGCGTGGTTGACCTGGATCGAGAAGTCGCTGATGACGTTCTTGTCGGCATCCGCCACGGCCGAGATGTCCACGCGCATGAGCTGCCAGACGCCAGTGGCCGCAATGGCGCCGAGGTTCACCACGGGATCCGGTGCTGCCGTATCGTCATCGAGACTGATGCGAAGGTCTGCCGCCGCGGTCGTGACGGTGGACCGCACCCACACGTAGATGTACTCGTCGCCGCTGGCGTCCACGGGTCCGATGGCGGGCGACGTGGCGGTGTTGCCGACCCCGACAGCACCGAACGTGAGTCGCAGGGCCGCCGCACCGCGCTTGAAGAAGACGGCGTCATCGGCAAGCGTGATCTGCCCGCCGGTGTCATCCGTCCAGGTGCCGGCGCTGGCGGCCTCGCCATCCTCCATGATGACATCCTGAGCACCCGTCGTCCCCAAGACGGAGCGGATGACAACGGCCATGTCACCGATGAGCGAAGGATAGTTGTCTCCGTTACCGCCAGCCCCATCCGAGAGCGTCACATCACCACTCGCGTTCACGATGCCGAGCGTGGCCGTGCCGGTTGCCGTAAGGGTCGTGACGCCCGACAGCGCCCCCGCCATGGCGATCGTCGTGGCGTTGCTGATGGCGCCCGCGGCCGACACGTCGAGGCCCGTGCTCGCCACCGAGAAGGCATCGCCGCCGTCTCCGAGCGTCACGATGCCCGTCCCGGTTAGGGTGCCGGATGACGTGACGCCCATCGTCCCGGTGATGAGCCCATCGGCCGTGTAGTCACCGTCGCCCAAAAACGTGTGCTCGGTGGAGTCGACGGAGTCGCCGAAGGCGATGATGATGTCACCAACCGCAGCGGCGCCCGAGGGTGCGAGCGAGAAGAACGTATCCACTCCCGCGGTCGGCGTGAATGGCGAAGTCAGTGTCCCAGTGACGCCCGCCGCCCCAAGCGTGATGCCAGGGTTGAAGGTCGTCGCACCGATGCCAGCCGAGAAGACGGGCACAGTGGCGAACGTAAAGACGCCCGTCGTCTTGTTGGACGAGAAGACCGTCGTGCCGGCGTCGTTGCGGATGTCAAAGAACATCGCAGGCTGTGCCGTTCCAGGCTGGATCGTGATCGCATCGAAGCGCGTGTTTGGCGCGTTCGCCTGTGCCATTAGCTCCGGGAGGCTCGACCAGAGCGCCCACCCGAGCACGATGCCTATCAGCATCGAGGCCAGGATTGTCATGCGTCGATTCATGGCGTCACCTCTTCCCCTTCCATGCCTCACCCGAGCCTCAACACGTTGCGGGGACTGACAACCCGATAGCCGAATCCCTTCCGGACCTTCGCGACGATGACGTTAGAGTAGAGGCCAGGATAGCCGTCGCGCTTGTCCGTGAAGAAGGTCTCCGCAGTGTCGCGCCCCTCGTAGCGGATCAGGTCACCGATCGGCCCCTTCTTCGCGTCGCCGAAGATGATGGTTGTCGCCGTGTAGCCCTGTGCCGTCCATGGCGCCTGGCAGTAGTGGCTCATGCCATTCCACTGCGCAACCGCGGTCAACACATTCCCATCCCGGTTGCCCGTATCCGGTCTCTCTTTCAGGATGTTGTTACCCTGCACCTGCACCCAGTTGTCTCGCGTGTTGACCGACGCCACGGGCGCGAAGTTGTAGACCATCGCGTTGGCGCCAACACCAGTTGAGAAGTCCGTCCGCCCGATGCCGAGGAGAAGCGTCTGGATCATGTCGTTGAAGCTGTAGACCACGTTTCTACGATTCGCCCGTCCCGCCGCGGCCTGCGCCGTGTGGAAAATCTCGATGCCGTCGTCCATGAGGGAGTTGGCGGCGAAGGGAGTGAACCGCCCCAGGTAGTCAACGTAGTCGAGCGTGATGCCCATGCGCTCGATGTAGAGCTGCATAAAGCCCAACGTGTCGGCCTTCGAGTACTCCTCCGAGAACTCCTGAATCGCCCCGTAGAGTGTCGGCGTCAGAACCTCTTCCTCGGAAGCCGGCGCCGCAAGCGTCACATAGTTCGCGAGCTGCGCAACAGCCGGGATCGTGTCGGGCCACGCCACGTTGACTGACCGCACGCTGATGGTGTCGTTCTCATTGTGGATCGTCGAGACGCCGATGTCGGCCGGGGCATTCATCCCGAGATCCTTGAGGATGGAAACGAACTGCATGCGGGGCCGCTTCTTCAGCCGGTCGGCCGTCACATGCGAGAGCGTCGCCAGACTGATGGCGTTCTCGACCTCCATGATGCTGCTGCCTTCTGCGCCGGGGCCAGAGCGTCCACCGGCGGGAGCCGCGCGGAGCGAGTTCTCTACCTCCATGGCGCGGTTCTGCAGCGCCACCTTCTCGCGTTCGTTGGTGTCCTCGATGCGCGGCAAACCCTTCTTGGGCCGCTGCGCCTCCATCTCCGCCATGCGGTTCATGGCGCAGCACGTCTCGGTGATGAACGTCTTGACGTTCGTCTTGTCGATGCTGATGCGGAGTCCGGCCGCATCCGCCAGATCCTTCAGGAGCCGCGCATCTCCACCTTCGCGGGCGCGGTACGGCTTGCCCGTGAGGTGATCCTGTGGCGAGATGTAGCTGATGTGCGCATCGACAAGATGCGTCAGGGTATCCTTCACATCACGTCCTGGCTCAATGGTCTCGCACCTCGCCGCTGGCAGTGGGGCGGGTGTGTTCTCGATGTCCAGCTCCTTCGCCTTCGCCTCGATGGCGCCTGGCGCCAGAAGCTCATCGAGCTTGTCTGGCTCCGCGCCGTTCGACACCTCGCGGATCCAGCTCTGTGTGTGAGTCGCGGAGCCGTAGCCCGCGATCGTGCAATGATCGGCCGCGTAGGTGAGCGCAACGGCGACACGCCGCGCGGCCCTCGCCTTGCGGTCTAGCTCGCTCTCGTTGATGGTGATGTCTGGCATTGTCGTCGCGCCTCCTTGCGCGGGCATAGCCGCGGCGTGTTCGAGCGCCTCGGCTTCTTCGAACCGTCCCTCAAAAACTTCATCGATGCTCCGAAAGAGCACGATGTCATTCACTACGTCGTAGGAGCTGCCGTCGGGGCGCTTGTAGTGGTTCCCCATGATCTGGCCGCGGTAGCTGAAGTTCAGTCGATGATCTGGATTAGCGATACGGGCGCGCTTGAGATAGCGCACGCGCCCTTCATCGTGGATACGGAATTTCGCTACCTCAAGGTTGTCGCCCTTCGAGCGGCACCGGCACGTTGCACACTTGCCGCGACGCTCATGGGTATGGCCAGTGCCGACCATGAAGTGTCCATGGATGGCCTTCGCCCGCTGTCGCTTGCCTTCGTCAGGATGATCGAGGCAAACCGGTTTACCCTCCGCGAGCTTCGCCTTACCGAGCGTCGCCGCCTCGACGTAGAAAAACTTACTGTCCTTCGTCCACCCAGGCTTGACGATGCCGGCCCACCCCTCGGCAACCTCGATCTCCTCGCCAGTCGCGGGGTCCTGGATCTTGATGATCTCGTACCGAACGCCTTTGGCTGGCACGTCATCAAGAGCACACTCGACATCTGGCTCCGATGGTCCAGTCCGCAGTGCATTCGCGACTTCGCCGAGCACCTTCGCTGGCCCACCCGAAGGCGCTTTGGTGGCCTCTGGCTCGATGGGGATCAGCATCGGCGCATCGTCGAGCCAGGCCTTGATCTTCGTCTCGTCCCACTTGTCCTTGACGAACATGTAGCCAACGAGCAGAGACTCATCCTCGCTCGCGCTGTCGTCGAGAATCTCTGGCTCGCCGTAGACGGCCTGCACGCCATCGGCACCCTTTACTGGTTTGATGACCATGTCGTGGATTTCGCCATCCACGAGCGCCACGAACCAATGCTCGCCCTTGTCCTGGAGCGATAGCTCTTCCGGCTTCGGCGGTGGGATGACGGGCGTGGGCGGCGCGTCCTTGCCCTCGTAACGCTCGCCTTCGCCTTTCGTCTTCGGCTTCTCACTGCCGACGGGGCCAGCGAGCGGCTTTCCGTCCTTCGCCTTCTCGATGGGTGATGGGGCCGGTGCGGGGCGCGGGGCGCCGCGCAGGGCCTTGGTGAGGCGCGTCAGCACGATCGGGTGAAAGCCCTTGGCCTTCGCGATCGTGCGCAGGCCGGCGATGATCGCCGCATCGAGTGCCGCATTCTCCGTCTCCGCGGGCTGCGGCTTCTTCGCCTTCGACTTGTCCTCTTCCTCCTGCGCCGGCTCGATGATGCCCTGGAGGCGCTTCAGCTCCTCAATAGCACCCGCCATCTGCGCGGCAGACTCCGGGTCCGTCTGCTGCACGGACTCGGCCTTGGCGTCGAGAGCCGCGATGATGTCCTCGAGGCTCATGGTGTGCGGCATCTCCGGCGCGGCCGGTGCCTTGCCATTCTTCTTCTGCCCCTTGACCATGATCTGATCATCCGAAACGGCCGGCCCGGGCTGCGCCGGCTCTGAGACGATGAGGCCGGACACGAAGCGCATGCTCTTGATGCCGATGATCTGCCCCATTACTCCTCCTCTCCCTGCTCGGGCCTGACGTACCGGCTGATGGCTGCGCATAGCGCGTCCGGATCCTGCACCTTGCCGCTCACGTCAGCGACGCACGCGGCATGACGCCCCTCCGGAGGTCCGAGTTCCTCGTACCAATCCGCCAGTCCAGAGAGCATCTGGTCCGGCATCCCACCAGGGAATGCCTTCGCGGCGATCGCCTTTTCGATGAGCGCCCAGAAAGCGCCGGACGTCTCGGCCTTCGCCGACTTCGTCTTGGCCTTGGCATACTCAAGATCTGCTTTCATCGATAGCGTGAGATGCCCCTGCTCGGCCGCCTTTGCGGCCGCCCCCTCGGTCGAATAGTTGAGCCAGATGGAGCCGGCGTACATCGTGCGGTCGTTCCTGTCGGCGTCCTTCCATACGATGTCAGCGTCATTCTGTGCGGCGTCGAGGGCCTTCAGAAGCGAGGTCTCCTGGTCGGAATGCTCGATGTCCATCTTGAGCTCACCGGCCTTGATCTGGTTTCGCAGGCGCGGCAGATACTCATCCGCCACATCACGCTCCATCCAGTCGCCCTGCTCGTCGGGATCGCTCTTGGGCCGCACCTGGACGAATGGATACCACCACGAGTCCTGCGACTCGAGCTGCGCCGGCATCGCTTTTAGGATGGCGGCCGTCTTGGCCTCGTCGCCAGCATTGGCGTAGAGGGCCCTTACGTATGCCTTCGCCTTCGCGCCAGCATCCTTGCCCTCGTAGCAGACGAGCTTGTCGCCCTGCTCGGCGGGCGTGCCCTTGTAGACGCACACGCCTTCAGCGAACCAAGGCATGCTCGCCTCCTCCGAAAGACGACACGGGGCCGGCGGGGGCCTTGGCGATTGCTGTAACGCCGGTCCCCGGGTCGTGGGCAGTGATACGGAGTCCGGCTAGGCCGCCGTTCTCCTGGTATGATTCGCTATCTCTCACTCGTCAAGGTCTCTGCCAAGGCCCCTGACGGTGCGCGTCACCTACGCGCTAGATAGATCCGGTGTACGGGTCTCCTCGCCGCCTGCGGGCGGGTATGGGTGCCACGAGATCCCCCTGTTGGGGATTCCCCTGGAGCATGTGATAGACGGCGCGTGCGTCCTGCTCGGGATACTGCGCCGCTAGCCCATCCTCCCGTAGGAGGCCTGGGTCGTCGAGTCGGTAGCGGATGATGCCATCGCGATCGGGAGCCGTAGGGTAGATGTAGCTCTTGCTCGCCTGCACCCATTGCGCGGCATGCGTCGGCGACGTCACGATCTCCTTGCCGGTCACGCCTGGCCGCAACGAACAGCCGCCGATCTGGCTGAATACCTCGAAGCGAATGCCGCTCGCCATGGGCTGACGAACTACGCAGCGATCCACCTTCGCCCGCATCTGCTCAGCAACGAACTGCATGTCAGCGAAAACGAGCGAGCACGGCTCCGCAGAATCGTAGAGGAAGTCCGGGCCGCATGTCCGGATCTCGACGCAGAGGCGCGGCCACGCGCCGCGATAGTCCGCCGTGTAGACGCTCACGAGGTCTATCAACTCCTCCGGGCGCTCAATGAACCCCTGCGGCGATGGGCGCCCGTGGGCATCGAGAACGTAGATGTTCTCGCGGCGGAATCCTAAGATTGGGCGCAGGTAGCAGAAGAGCTGCCAGAAGCGTTTCCAGATCGGCGATGCGAGCGCTTCGTTGGCATCCTGCCCGAGCCATGTCGTCTGGCCCTCGTAGGCCTGCTCTGTCGTGAGCGGCGCGCGCCGGTCGCGCTGGAATCGCCACAGTACCTCCTCGGGCTTGACGTGGCGCTGGGCGCGTAGCTCATCCTCGCCGACGAAACGCTCCGCCATGTCGAGAAGCTGCTCACGCGGCACGAGGGTGCTGGCACCTTCGCGCGCGGCCAGTAGCTCGAACGCTCGCGTCAAGCGCTCATTCTGCTGGCGCTGCGCCTCATGCGAGTCAATGAGACGAGCCATGAGGTCTTGGAGGCTAGGGCCCTCGCTCATCGGATCAGCCTTGACTTGCCGACGTGGCCCTGAATCGTCACGGCGCCGATGCTCGCCGTTACCGTTGCCGGATCGTTCGTATAGACAATCATGCCAGGGACGGGAAGGCCTCTCGATAGCATGATGTACTTCTTGACGAGGCGGCAATAAGCCTCCGCCGCGTCAGAGCGGCTGTGGCTCATCATTGCTCCATCCTCCGGTTCTCCGCTATCTGCTCCGGGATCGGCACGCGCGACGGGGCACCCGTCTGCGCATCTCTCGTCTCGGTGTAGTAGCTCCGCATCCCGGCGTCATAGCCGGCGCGATAGCGCGGCACGACGACCCGGACACCAACCTGAGCGCCGCCTCTCGTCGCCGGCACATGGAAGACGAACGCTCCGCAGGCCTCATCCCACGTCGCCTCGGGCGTGAGCTGCGGCCGGCCGCCAGCGTCGCAGAAGCACTCGCTCGGGAGGCCCTCGCGACACGTGACCTTGCGGCCACCATCGGCGATCACGATCGAGCGTCCATCGGTGTAGACCTTCCAGGCGTCACCGTCGCGCACGATGCGCTGCGGCACTTCATCGGCGCGGAGATACTGGCGCGCGTAGGCGAGCACGCGCTCCGGCGGCCATGTCACATCGATGTGACTCGAAGGAACGATCTGGATGCCACAAACAGTAGGCTCGGTCTCTTCTTCCCGAAGCGTCACGTAGTTCGCGAGCTCCATGATTGAAGGCAATACCGGTGCAGGAGGTGCGGTATTACCTGCCGGTGCCGCGACGGCAGCGGCCATGGAGGGAGCCGCCACTGCGGGAGGAGATACGCGAGCCCCCGTGCCCGGAGGCTCGTCATGCTGTGGGCGCCGCGGCACCGGCCGTGATTCCTTCATCTCGTCTCACTGGCAGTGTACGAAGGAGACCGGCGCTTGTCAAGCCCCACCCACAGCCGCTGGCTTGGGTGGGGTCGTTGACCGGCTCGCTTCGTGCTCGTCGGGTTTTGGTCACCGACCTACTCTCCCCGGTAAGGTTGGCATGTGATCTTCTGCCTAACTGAGCGCTTGGCTCGGACGCAATGATACCGCATCGACGCGCGGTAGCGAATGGCAGGTGCAGTTGGCGGTATTGCCGATGCTTCCGCTCGGGTCCTTCGGGTACATGAGTCTCTCGTACGGGCTCTCCAGATCGGGCCGCACCAGGTAGGGCTCGTCCGCGGCAACGATCTGTCCGTGGGCCTCCCGGTGCCCGATGCGCGTCGAGCGCAGGAGCGCCGACGACCACTCCTTGGCGATACCCTGCACGCGCTCGCCGAGGCGCTCCATCTGCTCCTGATTCTCCGCCTGCGCGGCACGTCCAATCTCCTGCCGCATGATTAGCTCCGCGCGGTGCTTCGGCATGTCGATGATGTGGGCGATCGCGAGCTTCGCGCTATCGGCCCCCATGTGGCCCTGCCGCACGGAGTCGAGCAGATTGGCGATGCGGTCCGCGCCGTCACGGCCGTACTGCTCTTGCAGGGTGCCGTATAGGCCACGAGCGTCCGCTGGCGGCACGGGCTGCGGTGCCGCGATCGTGATGTCCACCGCCCGCGCCGGCAGCGTGCCGAGCCGGGCTCCGAGCGCCCGCGCATCACGCTCGAGCGACTCGTGGCGTCGCACTACGTCAGCCGCGAAGCGGCGGAGCTCGGCGAGCCACGTGCGGCGCATACGGTCCACCGCGCCCCACACGGCGCCGGCCGGCGGTAGCTCGTCCGGTAGCGCCGCAACCTCGGCCCGCATCCTGGCTTGCATGCGCTCGAAGGACGCGCCAGCTTCCGCCTGCGCCCGTGCGGGGAGCTGGCGGATCTCGGCCGAGACGCGCTTGATCTCTCGCTCGACCTCTCGACGCACGCTCGCCTGCGGGGCCGACGCGTGCTCGAGGACGGACTCTAGGTAGCGGCGCCCTCGATGGCTGATCGAACTTACGGAGCGAGCCAGGATGAGCGCGCCTGTCATGATGCTCTCCTCATCGGCATCAAGTCCACTGGCTCACCGCGCTGCTCCTTCGCACGCACGAGCTCCAGCACGGCCGCCTCCCGCTCCGTCATGTCGAAGCGCTGCCCAGCCTTCTCGGCCTCGATCGGCATCTCCTCGCCTAGCACTCCAGCTTGCGGCAACTCGGGCACGGGCACTCTCGCGCTCTTGCCATATAGGCCGAGCGCCCTGAGCATCTCCTGCGTGGTGGCGAGATCCGCCGACTCGATCTGCTTCTGCATGATCATGGCCGCCACCTCGCGATGCAGTATGCCGGACTCGACCGCCAGGCGCAGTGTGCGCGACAGCGCCTCGATGCTGTCGATCTTGGTCTTGGTATCCTCCGTCGAGAGCGCCGGCACGACGAGCCGGAAGCCCCGTTCCGCCGTGGGCGGTATGGCATTCCAGTAAATCTCTGTGTCGATGCGGTACCGCAGGCTCGTCTCCAAGAACTGCACGAGCCGACGCTGCACGTCCTCCAGAACCTTGATGGCGGGCTCGAGCTGCGTGACAGTCGTCGCCCGGTTGGCATCATGCTCGGCGAACATGAACTCCGGCAGCCCGCTCGCAAGGATGATGTGCTTCTTTACGAGGCGGAAGAACGTCTCCGAGTCCGCCGCGTCGAGCGAGTGGGTCATCGGAAACAGGCCGCCATCCTTGTCGTTCGTCCAGACGATCGTGCCAGGCACTGGCTTCTGGCGATTCTTCGGATCGTTGAGGGTTCGGACATCGTCGTTGCTCGCCCCTGGGATCACGCCGCGCCAGACGAAGTTCCGCTTCATCTCCTCGCGCCACTGGAGATCATAGAGCGCGAGGTTTAAGCGCCCCACGAAGTCGAGGCTCTGCACGAAGGCCGGAAGCCCATAGCTATCGACGCTCGTGTCCCATCGCGAGTAAAGGCACGTCCCATCTAGGAGCGGCTCGCCGTTCACGAGCCGCATGTCAAACTCGCTGCGGGTGCTCTGCCCGTAGGGCCTCAGTCCAATGGTGCGCCACCAGGAGTTATCGTTGTCGCGATAGTCGCTAATGGGCATATGGCCCGAGAGCTGCTGCCAGCTTGTGTCGCGGGGCCGCATGCCTGGCAGTAGCTTCGTCCTGCCCTCTCGGAAGCTCTGGGAATTGGCCAGCATGACGCGCTCCGGTCGCTGGTCATCGCCATTCTGAAACTCCACGTCCCGAATGTCATACGGGTGCCATTGCTGATAGATAACACGCCCCCATCGCTCACTGATGGTCGCGGGCGCCGCCAGCTCACCGAAGAGCATCAGGCGCAGACACCAGAGCCGCGCGTTGGCGATGGGGTTGCCTGGTTCTTTCAGGAAGCGGTCGATCGCCTTCGCGACCGGGCCGTACTTGTCGGTCGCCTCCACCGTCACGTGAGACCCGAGGGAGAGCCCCAGCGTCAGGTTGAACATGTTGGCCCAAAGGGCCGATGCCACATAGGCTTCTACGCTTTTCTTCTGGATGCGCCGGCGGGCGTAGCTGCGGCGCTTGATCTGATCCTCGGCGCTGTACGGCGTCCAAGAGCGCGTGTGGTCATCGATGGTGTCATCGCGATCCCCCGCGATCTCGTTCAGGCCCGAGTGGATGGCGGCCTCGTGCTCCTCGATCTTGCCACGCTCTAGAAGCACATCCTGACGCAGCGCCAGCGAGGCCGCGTGCCATCCGACGATCACTCGCGTGGGCTCGCCCCGCAGTGCTCTGATCCCGTTAGCGAGGCGGAGCAGGAGAGGCGTTGGCGTGAACGGCAGTGCCATCAGCCCAGTACCGCTTTCGCGGCTTCCTCTCGCACGCGTGCCAGCTTGCGTCGGCACCCCGCGCAGATCCAGATGTAGCGTGGGGGCTGCGTCGCGTCCTCGCCAGGCACATGCTCGATCGAGAAGCCGACGGGCGGACCACCGCGGCTGTCGTTCGCCGAGGGCGTGTCCGCGTTGTCTCGCTCCCAGCTCGTCATCGCCCACTGCGGGCGGAGCGTGTAGGCGACAGGCTCGGAACCGCGAGGCTGAATGGCCTCCTGGGCCTCGAGCAGTAGCTCATGCGTGGTGTCGCAGCCCGGGGCCTGGCAAGCGAAGACGAGGCGCGTCCCGCAGGGCTTCACGCCACAGTCGCTCCGAGGATGCTGTCGCTCGCTGTCACGTGTCGGGTGTCCTAGCCAAGGCCCCGACTCCCTTTAGATGTACCGCATCAGCCCGCCGGCGTCAAGGGCACGCTGGCCCGCGGCACGCCGCGGGACGCCGCGCAAGATTGTCGGATCCCTGGCCAGGCCAGGGTCTGGAGCGTTTCGTCTCCTAAGTTCATCCTCGTCCAGTCCAGATGCTATCACGCTTCGCCCACTCCTCCACTGCGGCACGGTCCCATCCGTCCTGGCGGTCGCCAATGCCGACGAAGTCACCCGCTACCGTCGCGACCGCGTGCGCACCGACGCCGGTTGTGAGTCGCGCGGCCGCCATCTGCAAGGCGTCTGCCGCGTCATCGTGCTCGGCCCCAGGCTCGCATCCGTTCCGCACCTGCTGTCGCCACTCCGGATGATCGAGCGGGAAATCAAGATGCCCCTGCGAAAGGAGCGGCCGGAGCGTCTCCAGCATGCGGACGCGTTTCGGCGTCGAGCCGTGCGTGACCTTCGTGGCCTCGCCGTACCAGCCTTTGCGTCGAGCGAGCGACATCACCTGCTCGAGGAGCCGGGGGTCCTCCATCACAAGGTACTCGGGCTTCCAGCGCTCGATGAGGCTCACGAGGTATTCGCCCTGCCGGCCGATGGCGAGCTTCAGCTCCGCCAGCTCGAGCACGTGCAGGCGTCCCGCCGGCTCCAGGCCGACAACCGCGGGGGCCGAGAAGTCCGACGCACGGCCCGTCGTTTCCGCGTCATCGAAGGCGATGCCGACCTTCAGCCGCGGCCACATCAGCTCGGCAGCCCGGCGATCCAGCGGGGCGGGCTTCTGATAGCAGCGCAAGTCACTGAACAGCTCCCATGGCAGGCCCTCGTCCTCCCCCGGCCTGCTGAGTACCCGATAGCCGCGCTCCCAGGCACCTGGCTGCACCGCAAGGGCGACGCGCAGGCGGCTGAAGGTATCCTCGCTGAAGGTCTCCCAGAAGGGCGTGCGGCCGTCTCGTAGGTAGCAGTCGTAGCGCAGGAGCGTCCATGCCTTCGTGAGAGCCGCCTTGCTGGGATCGCTCTCCCCATAGCTCTCCCCGGTCTCCGGGTCCGTGTAGGGCGCACCCTCGAAGAGACGGGCGAAGAGCGAGTACGGCTGGATGTTGCCGACCCATATCAGACGTGTCGCCCCTGCCCCGCCGCCCCAGTCGAGGCGCGGTATCAGGGCATCGTAGAGGTAGCTCCGGAATGAGCGCAGGATCGCATCGGAGCCCACGTCCATGTGGCGCTCCGCATCATCGATCAGCGCCACCTGTAGCCGGTACGTCCGTCCCACGGAGACGTGCGCGAGCGAGCGGATCTCCGTACCAGGATATGCGACGCGGATCAGGCTTGTCTCACGCTGTGGCTCCGGCCTCCGCCAGGAGCTTGCCTTGACTACCTCCAGCTCATCGGCCGTCGCGGATGCGATGACGCTCCCGCCTGCGTGCGCCCGCAGCTCTTTGCTATCTTCGAGCAGACCTCGGAGGGTGGCGAGCTGATCCCGGGCCGTCTTGTCGATCGCACCCACGACGGCGGCATGATAGAGCCGTGATCCGTAGATGGCCTCGCGTAGTAGCCACGCGCGGGTGACGGTGCTCTTGGCACCTCCGGCCGGCGCCGCGCACGCCACCATCGTGCGCGACCAGTCGTCCAGCATGGAGAGCAAGTGCCGGTGCATCGGCGCGGGCGGAGCCGAGAACGTGCCCGGCAAGTACGTCTGCCCGAACCAGATCCCATCTTCGATGAAGGCCCTACCCTTTGCTTTCATCATCGCTCGCCCATTTCTCGATCAGCGCCCGTGCTTTGTCCTTGGACAGGACCTTCTCCTCGATCAGCTCCTGGAGGATGCAGCCTAGCTGGATGCTGACGTCGCGCTGATCGATGGCGACCGATAGCGATGCTCCTCCCATCCCGCGCTTGTCCTGCCACCGATCGGACAGGCGGTTCTGTAACCAAAAGATGATCGCAGTGGTGTTGCCGTTGGTGGCGGCCTCGTATAGCGCTCGCTCCACATCGATGCTTCGCTTGCCATCGCGCGTAACTTCCGCCGCCGATACGGCTGCAGCGAGTGCTCTATCGTTGTGCATCGCGCGCTCGACGGAATCGGGCGAGACCCCACAGGCTTGCGCGGCCTCGCAGTGACCCGCCCCACCACGTATCTCATCGAGATAGCGCTCCTGCTTTCCGGCGTCGAATCTCGCCCTTTTTTTTCTCTGCCGCTTGACCGCTACCTCGGTTATCCCCGGGCGCTTCGCCAAGATGACGGCCCAATAGAGCATGGTCCCATATCGGTCGCCAAACTTACTCTCTTGCTGAATCGCATAGCCGTCTCCCGCCACCAGGCCAGCGAGCCAAGGCTTCACGTACCGCAGCCACCAGAAGTTACATTGCTCGCGCCAGTTCCCCGCAATCCGTGAGCATTCTGGTAGCTTCACTGCATGCTTCGATCTCTTGATGTTCTCGCGCTGCGCGTCAGTCGCTACGATGGCGATCGTCTCTGACTTCTTGGCCGAATTCCAAAACGCGGCGATGGCCGGATAGGGATTCACCCAAGCATCGCAGTCAACCAAAGCGAATCGGTCAGAGCATCCATGAAACGGCCAAGCATTGCAGTCGGCTGCGACGACTTGCACTTTTGTCATGCCCCGTAGCTTCTCTTTCGCGGCCGCGACGCGTTCGGGGTCTATGTCTGCGCAGAAGCAAGCTCTCGCGCGATACAGTTCCGACGTGATGTCACCATCGCCGCAGAAGGGGACGTACACGGCGCCATTGGGAAGCCCCTCCAGGAAGCGCTTCCGGAGCATGAGTTTTCGTGGAAGATCCGAATGCTGTAGTTTTCGAGTCAGTGTCGGCCTCGCACTCTTGGCCATGCCTTCAGCGTGGCTCCATCAAGCTCCACTCCTCGGCCAGGGAGGTTGGCGGCTGACTGCTTGTGGAAGAACGCGACTCCACGCTCCTCGCAGCGTCTCTTCATCGCCCGCGCCCAATCGGCGTTGTCGGAGCGGAACTCTGGCCCGCTTTCACCTCCGTAGATGACCCAGTCAATCCCATCGAGTGGAAGATCATCCAGCGGACCAAGCGCCGGCTCATAGCTTACGAAGTGGACAACCGCCGGAATCCGGCGAAGCTGTTCCGCCCGCTCCGCTACGCGCATGTCCTCGATGCTAGTACCGAGCCACACGTTAGGCCATCCCTGACCCCAGGTCGCTGGTAGTAGAGCCTCAATGCGGTCTGGGCGTTTCGTAAGGAGCTGGAACGTGAGGGCGGGTTCCGCGCGGATTTGCTCCCACATCTTCGCTCGGACGGGCTTGAGTTCCGCCCGATCCTCGGCCCAATCCATCATGCTCCCGACGAAGACCAGGAGGGGCTTATTGGCGCCCATGACGCCGATTCTTCCTTGCCGCACTTCGGCCCCGAGTCTCGCGACTGTCGCCCAGACCTTCTTGACCGGCTGCCGTGCGCTTGCGCCCCAGACGTCCAGGCCCATGCGGTTTTTGGCGAAGCGTTCTGCATAGCAGTGCTTGCAACCATCGCTGACCTTGGTGCAGCCGAGCCAGTAGTTCGCCGTCGCGTCCGTCCATGCAATCGATGTCGTGTCGCCCATCAGCCCATGATCCTTGAGTCAACGTGGTCAGTCTCCGCCCAAGCCTCTAACGTTCCATCCTTCGCTGCGCTCATGGCTCGTCCACGTGGCTCGATGTGGCCTTCTTGAGTCGGTCTAGCGCATCATGTAGCTCCTCCTGCGCGGCCGCAAGCTCGACGCGCTTCTCGTCCACGCGGACAGTACGCGCGATCACGTCATCGATGAATGTCGTGAGCGGGCTCTGCGAAGGAACGGGCGGCTTCTTGTCGCGCGGCTTTCCGGCATCGCTCCGACGCTTGCGCGCCGACGGCGACGGCGTGAGCGGGTACGTGCTCGCCGGCGGGTCGGCCGGCAGGTCGTTGGCGTCCACCGCCTGCACGACCTCGCGGGCTCGCTGGCTCTGCTGTTGTTCTTCCATCGGTTCTTTACCTCCTCGTCATCGTTTCACTGGCGGCCAGTTTTCAAAACGGTATCTCCTCATCCTCGGCTGGGCTCGACTCACTTCGCTCCTTGGTCGCATCGCTCGTGGTCACATCGCTGGCCCGCGGGCCGAGGAAGACCACCTGCTGGGCCACGATCTCCGTGATGGTGCGCTTCTGCTTCTCCCGGTCCTCGAAGGTGCGCGTCTCAAGGCGACCCTCGACGTAGACCTGCCGGCCCTTCTTGAGATAGTGGTCGCAGTTCTCGGCGAGCTTCCCCCACGCCACGATCTTGTGCCAGTCAGTTTGCTCGTGCCGATCACCCTCCTTGCCAGTCCAGCTCTGGCTCGTCGCGATCGAGAACCTCGCGACCGCCTTGCCGCCCGGCGTGTATGTCAGCTCGACATCCTTGCCAAGGTTTCCGAGCAGGATCGCTTTGTTGACGCTACCCATTGGGCACCTCCTCGAATACACAGTAGTCGCGCAGGAAGCGCAGCGGGATCCGCCTCGTCGGGCCGTTGCGCTGCTTGGCGATGTCCAGCTCCGCCACTTCTTCGCGAATATCTCGCTCCTCGATGCGCTCACGCGTCAAAAACAGCACCGTCGCAGCATCCTGCTCCCAACTTCCGCTCTGGCGTAGGTCACTGAGCTTCGGGCGGGCCTTGTCGCCGCGGGCCTCTATGGAGCGGTTGAGCTGCGTGAGTGCCACGACCGCCACGTGAAGATCCTTGGCCAAGAGCTTCAAGCCCTTGCTGATGCGAGTCGCCTCTTGTGTGGCGTTCTCCGCAGGCTCGTACAGATAGCCGACGTGGTCTATGATCACGACATCGAGTAGCCCGTGACGTGCTTTCTGACGCTCACATTCCGCCCTCAGCTCGCCCACCATCGCTCCACTCCTGAAGTCCCACACGATCGGTAGCTTCGACAGTTCCGTGACGGCGTGAACGATCGCTTCGTTCGTGATGGCGCCGCGTCTCGCATCGAGGATGCTGACGCGCGCCGCCGCTGCGATGAGGCGTACCTGCACTTGACGACGCGGCATCTCCAACGAGAAGAACAGTCCTCGGCGCCCGGCCAGAGCTACACTGATGGCGAGCTGTAGCCCGAGGCTGGTCTTGCCGATCCCTGGCCGCGCCGCCAGCACCAGAAGATCATCCACCTGTAGGCCGCCTGTTGCTCGGTCCAGGGCCGCTAGTCCAGTCGGCGTGCCAGGCTCGATCCGCCCGGTACGGAGATCTTCCATGTAGTCGACCGCGTCCGTCGCCAGCTCCAGCGCCGACATGGACTCGGTATCTTGGACCTCGATGCAGTCGAGCATTGCTGACGCAGCTTCCGCCAGGACAGCATCGGGGTCCTCACGCATGAGGCGGTGTGCCGCGCTAGTCATTGTCGCGAGAACCTGCCGGCGCCTCGTCTCCTGGCGCAGAAGCGCCACGTAGCGCAACACGTGTGACGCCACCGGGCATTCCGCGAGAGCCGTACTCATGGCCCCGTAGGCTCCATCCCCTACGCCACCCGCCATCTCGCATACGCTCTCCATCGTGATCCCGAGCGCACCACCCTGGAGGCTCCCGATCGCTTTAAAAAGTCGGCGGCGCATCGGGTCCTCGAAGCTGTCCGGTCGCAGGAGCGCCATGGCCTCCACGAAGAGAGTCTCGTCACGTGCCATGGCTTGATCGTACCCGTGCCCCGCCGCTTCCTCGAGTCGTTTCAGCCACGGTGGCTCATTGGGCGATCGGTAGAGCGTCATGAGGGAGGCAAGAACGTAGCGCTCCAGTCGCTCCGTCAAAGGTGTCATGATGTCGGGCATCACGCCAATCCTTTCCGATGACTCGCCTCAAGATCCTCACGTATCTTCCTGAGCGCCGCACCCGCGGCCTTGCGCTCCTCGGGTGTCTCGGCCGCTCGCTGGCGCTCGATCTCGATGACGCGGGCTATCGCCTCGTCGGAATAGCGCTGGCTTTGGGGCGCCGAGCGCCGCGCCTCCTCCTCGGCCGCGACGTGTGCGGCCCGAATCTCCTGCGTCCACCATCCAACGAGCCTGTCCGGCCGCACGCCGTTAGTCCGGCCGTCGCGCCAGTGCTCGATCGCTGGCTGGATCCCCAGCGGGTAGGAGACGAGCGTTTCCCGTGGTACAGCTCCCAGGCAGGAGCGCAGGATACCCTTCTCGGTGTCGGTAAGGCCTGGGGTATCCAGAGCCTTGGCGAGGGCTATGGCCTTGGCATCAGTGGGCGCCTTCCGGGCCTTGGCGGATTGAGGCGTAGCCGATGTGGTGGAGGCTCCTGCCTCCACCTTCAGTACTCTAGGACGGATCGGATCGGAACGGGACGGATCAGGACGGTACGGATCGGGCGAACGTGCGTCCAACGTTCGCGTAACCGTGCGCCGAACGTTCGCCGAACGTTCGCGTAACGTTCGCGTAACGGCCTGTGGCCGTAACTCCATCCGTATCTTACGCATGCGAGTCTTGGCATCTTCTCGTTTGGCTTCCCAGGCTTCGATCATGCACCCCACCCAGTCCTCCCAATCATGAGGAGATCCGTCGTCATCGCGAAAGCCAGCTACGCGCAGAGCACGCGCAAAACTTCGTTCACCACTGCGCAACGCGAGGTCTAACTGCAGATCCGTAAGCCCACCCGGAGCTTGTCCGGTGCGGGGTGCCTGACGGAGAGAAAAGAGCCAGTACCGGACGAGTAGGCCGAGGGCTTTGTCTAGGTCAACCTCGAGCTCCGTGGCGAGGCGAAAGAGCTTCGGGTGAGCCTCGATCGATGGGTAGACGGGAAGGTAGACCATGCGCATGAGCGCCTCCAGACACCAAAAGAGCCCCTATCCCGCGGGCAATGAAAACCTGCGAGAAGATGTGACCCATCCCGCCGCCGACCAGGATAGGGGCAAGAAGTGGTTTTCGCACGATAGGTCACGCTCCATCATAGCACGCATGTTACGAACCGTCAAGGATCGTCTCAAGCCACGCCTGCCCCGCCGTGCCATGCCTGGCCACGCCACGCCACGCCACGCCGGGCCACGCCCAGCCCTGCCTGCCGTGCCGAGCCCTGCCTCGCCGAGCCTTGCCACGCCGTGCCTGCCATGCCCTGCCGCGCCGTGCCATGCCGTGCCTGCCACGCCCCGCCCGCCCCGCATTGCCTGCCGTGCCGTGCTCCGCCCGGCCCCGCCAAGCCTCGCCGCGCCCTGCCTGCCCTGCCGAGCCCCGCCTTGCCGGGCCTTGCCACGCCCTGCCCTGCCTGCCGTGCCGTGCTCCGCCCCACCATGCCGGGCCGCACCACGCCATGCCTCGCCTGCCACGCCCCGCCACGCCATGCCCTACGACGCCGCGCCCAGCCCTGCCTGCCGTGCCGTGCCCCGCCGAGCCTGGCCCTGCCTGGCCATGCCACGCCTGCCGTGGTTCTCACAGCGTCTCCACGCGAAAGCGCCCCCACCCGAGAGCGCTTGACTTCTCGGGCCTGCCCTCCCCGATACCGCCGCCCCACCCGGCGTGAGCGATGAGAG
>ERZ1292632.1266-Hain-H43-01um-R2-1266-length-25328-cov-6_pt1 | contig 25328 bp, 34 predicted proteins | sample MGYA00564407_ERZ1292632 | MGnify/ENA primary metagenome ERZ1292632 (study PRJEB36523, sample SAMEA6512637) | groundwater metagenome | collected 2019-01-08 | study: AquaDiva: Metagenomics assemblies of 32 groundwater samples | reverse complement strand
CGATCACGACGGCGAACGGGGAGGGCCACTTGACGCGGCCGCAATGAAGGCACACCGGCCCCAGCTGGTCTACGTCCGCATGGGTGCAACATTCGCTGTTGGTCATGATTCCTCCTTCACTCCCTGATAGAGTGGGTGCGCCATAAGGGCGTCATAAGCCGCCTTGATATCTTCGGCGGATTTGACGAGGTTTTTTGTGTGGTAGTGGAGACTGCGGTCGATGACCATCTTGACGATATCGCCCGTCTCTTTCGCACCCAATCTATAGTTGTCGATCTTTATCCCCGAAGCCGACTCGAACGCCTCGACCGACTTTGAGAGTTCTTCCGCTCTTTCGAATCGGTATTTGTTTTGTAGCTCAGTCGCGTCTGCTATAGACTTGGCCTTGATGCGCGCTAGTTCTTCCACGTCGGTTCGTGGTACATACCCGCGAGAAATATTGCGGACTATGGACATGAGGAAACTTCGGTCGAGAGGCACCGCTGGGGCGCAGGCTGATTCTTTGTTCACCTTAAGACCGCGCCCGGACGGTGCCAGCCAACCCCAAGCGGTCGGTACTTCTTCGAGCTTGACGATATCATCGGACGCTACGATGTACCATTTGTCGCAGTATGGCGCGATGCTCTCGGCCTTGGCTGGGGTCTTCAGTTCGCGCAGCCAGTCGCCGCGATAGCTCTTAATCTCGAAACCGATAATTTCAAGACCGCGTGAAGGCCACACGCCGAAGGCCATCATGTCGGCCGACCGTGCCGCGTAAGCCCCGGTGCCATCGCGGACTTCGCTCAGGGTGACATAGGAGGGTCCTGCGAACTTCGATGCAATCATGTCACTGAGATTGTCGGACGAAAATACCTTCTTCTCGGCTGTCATTCGTCCACCCCCATCTGAAGGTCGCAGGGCTCCGTCCGGCACCCGTGCTTGCATCGCTCTTTGTGGGTCATGGGGCGCACCTATTGAGGTTGAGAATCGAAAATCGCCTGTCCTTTATCGTTTGGTAACAGACATTCAGTCCTTCCCGCAGCCTCTCGATCTTCGCCGTCTTGGCCTTGGCGACAATGCGGGCCGTCTGCGCGTCATGCTCCTGCCTGGCGTCCAGCATGGCAGCGGCGAAGGCTTGCGACAGGTATACGTCCGAGTCTGCCAGGAGGTCCCCGGCGTCCTGCCCCAAGGCCAGGGCCTCGGATACGTCCAGCTGCCGCGCCCCTGGGTCCGTTGGGATAGGAGAACGGCTGTAGGCCAGAAGCTTCGCCCGCGCCTCCACGGTCGAATCTAGCCACTCCGTCAGGTTCATGTCGTCGCTCATGCTGGCCTCTGGTAGAACTCAATCCCCTGTATCTTGATGGTGTCCTGCGTGGCGCGGGCCTGTTTCCCCAGCTTCACTTCGTCCAGCATGAGGTATGAGCGCGGGACGAGGGCCAGATTGACGACGCGGAAGGTCCACGGACGCGGGATGGACGTTGATGCCTTCGGGACGGACTTGGAAAGCACGACAGGGGCGACGATAACGGGCTCGGCCATGATTGCCGACGCGCCGTCTTTGTCTCCGGATTGCTCCGCTTCGATGGCGGCATTCAGCGCGGCTTCCTCGGCTTCCTTGCGGGCGATTTCACGCAGACGGGCCTCCTCCTTGACTCTAAGGGCCTCCTGCTCGTCCTGGTAGGCCCCCATCTTCGACCGGATGATCTTGCGGGCCTCCTCAATCGGAGCGGCGTAAATCTTCTTCTTTGCGACGAGTGACTTGTGGGCCGCGAAGGCCGCGCTGATATGCTCGTCGTAGGCCGCGTCCACTTCCTTTTCCAGACCCTTGAGGCTCATGCTGAACTGGTCGGCGGCGGTGAAGTCATCATTCGTCTTGATGACAAGGGCGCGGGCCTGGTCTACTGCGGTCAGGGCCTTGTCGTTCTTTTCGGGGATGGCGATTGCGTTTGTCATATTCTCCTCTTGGCGTTGTAATTTCTCTGCCACTCTGCGGCACACGGTTTGCACTGCGAATTTCGACTGGGACGACCATGCGAAACATTCGGGCTAAACTCGGACCGCGACTTTATTTTCTTGCATGTCCTGCAAATCTTCTGAGTATCCAGATTGTATCCGCGCGATTTCGCGCATTCGGCCGCGTGTACTCTCTGGTGTTCGGAACGACTCATCAGTTTCAGATTCTCGATTCTGTTGTCGCTCCGTATCCGGTTTATATGGTGGACAGTTTCCGTCGGAAGGAGCCCGCGTCCGATATGGGCCTCCATTACCATCCGATGCTGGAATGCGTACTTCCCTTCTTTTCTGTCACGGATATATCCGTCTTTCCCAAGGAACGCGCCTTTGTAGTTGTTGCCATGTACGCACTCCCTTGAACAGAATACTCCCCGCTTCCTTCCATCTTTAGTTATGGCACTATACGACGGGGAAAACGGTTTCCCGCAATGGGCGCATTGCTTGTTCATTTTAGGCGTTTCCAGTTGTACACATTTAATGTTGATATCCATGCCATATCATCGCTCTTGCAATCCCACTTGTCAAGCCGATAGTTCCCATCCTCCCCGAGCCGTAGCGAATATCGGTCGCGTGTCTTGGCAAGCATTTTATATGCAGATAACTGGAGCCCCCACCATCGGGACTTTGCCATAGATGTCTTTATATCGAGTACGACTCTTACTCCGTTCAGTTCCCCCACGCGGTCAGGCGTCCCGGCGTATCCCAGGACCGAATCGGCCCGCATATGCTCGATCTCCGTCCAGACCATCGGGCATTCCTCGCGGAACTTCTTGTATGCCCGGACGTAACCGGACAGGGCGGGGTCTAGCGCGTCCTCGTCCAACGTCCCATTGTCGAGCATTTCGCAAGCCTGGTGTACGAATGTTCCCCGCGTCATGGCGTAGTCGTTGAAGAAACGACAGTCTATCAGGCCGGCGTCTTTCAAAATAGACGTAACTGACGGCAGGGAACGCTCCCCGATCTTGTATTCGTGCGCCTTCTCGTCGAATGTCAGAGTCACGTTGTCCTCCTGTATCCCCGAGCGAATGCGGCCATGCAAATCCGGCAGACCCTCCCGGTCTTCGCGTGGTAAGTATTTTTTCCGTTGTATTCGTGGCCCCTGGGGCAGCGCGTCTTTATGGCGTTAATTTTACCGAGGTCGCCGCGCCTTACATTTTCACGATGCGTAACAGCTTCCAGGTGATCGGGATTTACGCAATGACGAACACGGCAGAGGTGGTCAAGTTCAAGTCCTTTTTTTACATCCCCCACGCAAAATTCATAAGCCCACAAGTGCGCACCCCTGTTTCGTCCTGCTATCGCGAATTGTCCATATCCACGGAGTGTCTTGCTGGCGGTCCATAACCAACAGCCCGCCGTCTTATTTACTTTCTTCCAAAACCTTTCTTGTGTCGTCGGCATAAAAAAGACCTCCACTGGTTGCACGGTGCGGGCGTTAGCCAGCTCCACCAGTGGAGGTTGAAATAGGAAACGCCCGAACACCGTGCATGAGGAGTATAGCATAAATCCTGGGCCTTTTAACCGCTTGCCCAGGCGGTCCGTATCGGGCTATTGTGCGGAGCCGGGGTCGGACTGAACGGTCAGCGTCTTGACGGTCAGGTACTTCCCCTTTTCCAGAACCCATCCGACGGTCACTTCGGACTTGTCCTTGACCGCATCCTGGGCCAGAGCGCCGAAGTTCTCATCGAATGTTCCATAGACTTTCTGGTCCGGTGCCTTGATGCCGAACTTAGTCCACGGCTTCTCGGCGTCCGGTTTGCTGTGCGACAACAGCACTTCGACGGGGACGAACTTGGCCGAACCCACATCGGACTGCGCGGGCTTGGCCTGGGGTGGAGTTATAGGCTTCTTCGCGGGCTCCCCGTGGCTTTCCAGACCCTCCGCAATCTCGGGAGGAAGGTCCTCGATGTCCTGCGTGAAGATATCTCCCGCAGCCGTGGCCAGTATCGACATCGCGACGTATCCGCGCTTGTCGGCCATCTTGAGGATGGTGTTCGCCACGTCGGCTGGATTCGTGCGGATCTGCTTCACCTGATACACCCCGTCCCGCCCGTTCTTCCAGGCGGAACGCTTACGGTCTGCGGGAGTCTCGTCGAACTCCTGATCGCAGACGGCCTTGCGCCACTTGTACTTTTCCTCGTCCGAGCTACACTCTCCGATCCCTGAGGCAACCAGGACTCCGTTCACCGTCCCATTGCGCGTGACGCGATAGCGGATGGCGTCAGGCGTGGACAGGTCCTCGACAATCGGAGCCTCGGCCGCGATGCGGAACGTCAGCAATAAGACCTCGGCCCCAGGCTTGTACAGGCTCTCCTTCTTGCACCCCGGAATGACGCCGTAGTGCGTGTCCTTCTTCATCACGGCTTTCATGACCTCCTGGATGCGGCGCACCCGGGCGATCACGGCGTTTGCAGTCAACGGATACTGGTCCGACGTGACAAGCTCTCCCATTACACCTCCTACGTCAACGACAAAGGCAACGTCAAATCCTTTGGTGCCAATATCCAAGCTGTATATTTCTTGCCTGGAACGGGTAGGCTCACGACAAGACCTTCCCTCTGCATTTCCCGAAGGCGGGCAGAAGCGGAACACTCCGAAACGTCCGGTAGGTCCAGATTGTGAAGCGGGACGGGCCACGGGGAGGAGGAGAGGCGGGCCATGATCTTCTCCTTCGCTGTTAGACCCATCGGTCGGCCTCCTTCCCTTCAAGCTCAAGGAACTTCTCCTCGCATTCCGGGCAGATTGAATGCGATATCCTCGGGTCGGATAGAGGCTCCTTCTCCCCCAGGTCTCTAGGCTCATGCTTCGGCTCATGCCATCCCAAGCAAAGCCGCTTCATCGTGCCGCCATGAGGGCAACTGCGATAATAGCCAGGCACCCGCATAGTCCGAGAATTAGGGATGCGCGATAGAGTTTGGGGTCCATGTTAGCTCCCCTTGGCCTTGGAAATGGACTCAAGATGGTCTTTCTTTTGTGCGTTGTTCATTATCTTCCCGTACCAAACGATGCTATCGACCATCCAGTCATAGCCGCAGAATCCCGCCGACTTCTTTTTCAAGACCCTCGCCGTTTTTGCGTCAATGTGACGGACTAAGACGGAAGCACCCCACCCATCACCGAAGTCGTAGTAATGGCTCCCTTCCTCGGGGGCCTTGGTGGGCGCGAAATCCTTGACGATTGCAAATACTCTTTCGGAACCGCTCCACCCGCCGTTCCATGATCCACGATTCGGCATTGATAACGTAAAGGATACTTTCATGTTGTTCTCCTTGGCTGAGATAGACCCGCCGCCGAACCTCGACCCGCCAAGGGAGGGAAGTCCGACGACGGGCAATACGGGTTTGTGTTCCTTGGCTTGCGGACCTTGGCGGGTCATGAACCAATCTTAACATGAACGCCGGGAAATTGCAAGGGCTATTTTTTCGGGAGAGCGAGACAACCATATCGGTGAGAGCAACGAAATGGTCTAAGCGTGTGACCAAAGTCACGCATGGCGCGCGGATGTCAACAGTTATTTTTTTAGCGATTCTCCGACGAGAAACAGTGATTCTACGATTTTTTTCGTGACATCTATTTTCCGAACTTGTCTTTGAGCGCGTCCACGACGGCATCGATCACATGCGGTAGGACCGCGCGCGCGATCGGCGCTAACCAGAACGGCATCGGCACCGTCTGCATGATGATCTCCATGGCGAGCTCCTTCTTGTCGGCCCCGGCCAGGCATTGCTTGATGCCGATCTCCTCCGCGCGCTTGACCGACCACTTCACGCAGGCGATCAGCCCCTGCAGGCTCTTGAGGTTGAAGCCCTTCAGCCGGCTCAGCTCCTCGGCCGCGGCCTTGGCCTCGCCCAGCGACGTCCGCACCAGCTCCTTGATGTTCATACTCCCTCCTTACTTGATCTCCGGCACCGTCTTCCAATCGATCCTGCGAGTCCAGCACCTGCCCGTTTGACACCAATGAAGGACCGGGACTGCGTAAGGCCCCAACTCCGTCACCTTATCCAACGCGTCCTCTTTATTAAGGAACATGAGGGACCGTGTCTCCGCCGGCCGGCACAGCGCGGGCTTGGCCGCGTCCGGAATAAAGCGGGCCATCACGCCGCCAGGGCACGCCCAGGTCGTCCAAGCCAGTAGGAACCATGTGGCGCTCACGTTCGATCCTCCTTCGGCCTGGCGAACCCGGGATGCCTGCGCCAGCCGCGCCAGCGTGGGCCATAGTGCTCACCTTCCGGGACCTCTTGGACCATACCGACGGGACGTCCTCGGGCCTCGACGATCGTCCCATCCCCGGTGTACACGACGACGTGCCCGATTCTGCCCCAAGTATCGCTCCATTTGAAGCCTAGGTCGCCGGGTCGCGGGATCATAACAGGCGAGCAAAAGTCGAACTGGTATGAGGAACCGTCGGCGATGGATAGCCCCGCCGCCGCGTAGGCGTGTAGGACGAGCTCGGAGCAGTCCCACTCATCAAGGTCGGACCCGGCCGGACCCTCGGCCCCAAGCCGGTACGGCTCCCCCAGTTGTCTGCGGCAGTAGGCCACGACGGCGGCACGCTGCTCCGCTTCATTGGCCGCATAGTCATCGTCGGAGATCCCACCGAACGGGATGGATATCCCGAAGCCGGAGCCTGGAACGATGCCGGGTGAGACTTTCCCAGCCTGGCTCTCGGCCCATCCGCCCAGGAGAGCGTCCAGGAGTCTCTCAAACCATGTCTTCATGCCTGCACTCCTTGTTTTATGGCGATGGATGTTATGCGGTCATGGATAGCCTTGCGCTGCTCCGACGAGGATTGACGATCCTCGACGAGCATCTCGCAGGTCTTGCGGAGCATCGAGGTCTGCTCCGTCAAAATCTTAACGAACTCCTCGCGCTCGATCTTGTCGTGCTCAAGATGGTTCGTCATCAGGAGTTTGAGGTCCGTACGCGCCTCGGACGCTTCCTTGCGGAGCTCCGATGCCTCCCGCTCCTTGTTCTCGACGATCTTGAGAAGTATCTGGACGGGAGCCTGCCCCGTGCTGACCTCCGCTCCGCGGCTCGCCCGCCACACGTCCACGCGCGCGCGGAGGTAGTACGCCACGACGCCGCCGAGGCCGCCTACGCCGAGGAGTCCCACGACTTGGTACTTCGTGTTGGCATCCATTTTATTTTCCCCGGTGCAATTCTCGGAGGCGTTCTTCGCGTTTGTACCTCATCCACTCTCGTATCTCGATATAGAAGATGAACGAGGCGATGAAGAGCCCGACCGAGATAAAAAATCTCATGGTGATACTCGATTCCAACTGCACGTCGGAGGCTCCCACCATCCCATGACGTCCGAGCGGATGGACCAATCCGGGTTGAACCCGACTGTTAAGTCCTGCTTGAGTCCTCCTGAGTAGTAGGCCAGGAGACGGCCCATGATGACCTTGCGATACGACTTGAAGCATGGCACCCATCGGCCGTCGAGCCATGCGGAGAACGATGCCCATCCGCTCCCCTCTATCTGGCAATCGACGAGCGCATGAGGTAGATTGAAGACCCCGCCAACGGTGCGGTATTCCCGCGTCTCGATGAGCGTCCCCGGAGTTGCAGGATAACAGGTATCCCAAAGCATCCACCGCTTCTCACATACCCCGCTATCCTGCCGGAAAGGGAGCGGGACGCGCCGAGCCGTCTCAATGCGTGGAGTAGATCGCATGACTGCCCAGTCATCATGCTTATCCCTCGCGCCCTTGCGATATTCGGCGGGCATGAGCGCGTCGTCCGTCACGCGATAAGGCTCGCAGAGATCGTAGAGCTTCGGGTTGAACGCCCGGAAGATATCAAGTCCCATCAGCGGACCCTCCTCGCGCTGATAGTGCCGATCATTTGAGGAGTCGCGCCGGTCCAGGTTGCGTTGAGCTTCATGTACCAGATCACGGTCGATGCGGAGTTGCTGCGGAAACTCGCGACGGAGCAACTCGTGGAATTTGCGGCGGTAGGTAAGATGCAGGAGAACTGATTGACGCCTTGACTGATACCTGAGTTGTCCGGGGATACTGCCGTCCCGGCCCCTAGGCCCCAAGTGGTCATGACCGAGGCATTCAACTGCGCCCCCGCCGTCATGGAGACATCCCAGTCGCCGGGCGATAGTGTGATGGAAGGCCCGTCGCACCAGGACCCGCTCGCGCATGACCAATTCGTGTAGCTCGTCGTCGAAGCCACGACGTACTCTCCCACGTTCCCCGCCGTCGCCGCGCTGGCGTCGGTGACACCCACCGACGGGCCTTGGAAGTTCGTCGCTCTCATATTACCCGTCACATCCAAGGCGACGGTAGGGTCTAGATTCTTGACCCCCACAAATCCCATCGTCGAAACGGTGATGAGATTGGTTCCCGCTTGGACATCTGAGATTGAGAAGTAATTGTTGTTGGCCTGACGGATATCAATCCCCGCGGCCCAATAGGGCACCGTGCCGTAGGCCCATCTAACTTCACTCTCTCGATTCCCCGCCTGCATGGCGCTGATGACGAGACGCGGAGTCGTCCCCGCGATGTGGAATAATCCGCTTACCGTCGTAGTCCCCAGCATGAGATTGTTCACAACATGAACATCGCCGGTCCCGAGTACGTTCATCCTATTTCCGGACGCCGTTTGAAAGGCCATGTCGTTGGTGCTGTGATTGTAACCGATCTGACCGACGGTCGCGTCTTGCGGGTCGCCGAAATAGATTGCTCCGGTCGCGTTATTCGGCGTCAAGATGCTCAGCCCCGTATTTCCTGAGCCTTCGGCAACGATCTCATCAGCGTTGACGTGAGCGGTCGCGCCGGATGCGCCTGTGTAGACCTGCAATTTACCATTAGTCGTCGCGGTCGTCGTCCCGATATTCACGCTGCCGGTCGTTGACATCGTCGCCGCCGTGATCCCGTAATCCACTTTAAGACCGCCAGCGCCTCTGATCGTGATCGACGACATGAATGTGATTGCCGTTGTCGTCGAAGGGACGGCCATGCTTGAGGATATGAGATTGAAGGACTCGTTAATACATCCGAAAATCTGCGTGCCGGATGCCGTCGATCTGACTTTCTGAAGCTGCAATGGGCCAGTGGTGTACTGACATCCAGAGAGTTGCGCTCTCGCGGGCGCGGCCAGCAACATGACGAGCATCAGACTTCGCATCATAGGACTTCCTCCGTGAGTAGTTCCGCTTGACCAGTATCTTTGTTCGGGTTGTAATAGATCACGCGCCAGTCCTTCGCGGCCGAGATGACGTTGCCGGGCGCGCCCATGTGGAAGTAGGGCGAATCAGCGCGGAGCAACTCGTCATTGGCCTGGAACACGCCCAAGAGAGGATGATCGTAGTAGCTGACGCGGACGGTGTCCCCAACTTCCAGCCATGGCACGTCCCATATCTTCAGCCTCAACCGGACGGGCGGCCGCGGGTCCGTGGCCGAGCGGCGATTGTTCTCATAGAGCACGCGCGCGCGGGAATCACCCAAGTTAAGATCATTGGCGACGAGGACTTGGTCCAGGTCTTCGTCCAAGACGGCTTTCCCAAGCTCATCTCCATCAGCGATTGTCTCGGCGGATGCCGCTGCTTCCGTATCGCCATATACGGATACGAAGCCCTGATATCGCACCCGGGCGGCCCGGATGACGCGGTCGGGGATGCCATAGTCCACATCAGTCACGTCGATGATTCCGTTCTCCTGTGTGAGGTGAACGACATATGAGCCTGCCGCCTTCGGGCCGATGACCATGGACCCGTCGCCGCGGAACCTTAACTCATAATCAGCGAGCTTGACGTAGTGCTCCATCTGCGCCATGCACGTCCGTCCGCGATGATTAGCGAGCGAGACGTAGATCGTCGAAGTGGTGAAATTGACGATGAGCTTGGAGACGACCGGCGAAATAAACGTCCCGGAGGCCAGTGTCAAGGTGGACCGGACTTTGAGGTATCGTTTCAAGGCCGATTGGATAATACCACCCGCCGAGATGGCGACGAAGGCATCAAAGGATACCCCGTCAGTCGATGCCGCCGTGGCGTAGGCGATGCTCCCGCCATTGGTCGCATCCGTGCGGTCCAGCGTACCCCACGACGCCGGAGCCGAGAGCATATCAAGGACTGCCGACGTGTGCGCGGGATCATCGACGGAATGGATGATGATATAGCCTGGGACATTGAGCGCGTTGTATCCCGCCGTGGTTGAACCGCCGCCGGGAACCAGTGATGAACCGCCGCCGCCGCCAGCGCCATACACAGCAGTATCATCAGGTCCGTTGCCGCCGCCGCCGCCATAGTAGCCGCCGCCGCCACCGCCACCGCCACCGCCGCCATGACCACCGAGGCCCAAAGCTCCATTGGTCGAATAGACGGATGATCCAGTTCCTTTCGCGCCGCCGGCTGAAGCCGTTCCGCCCGCGCCGCCGCCGCCGCTTGAATCCAATCCATTAGAGCCTGTTGTCCCGCCGCCATTCCCGCCTGTGTCAAACGCAGACGGCGGGGAGCCGCCGCCGCCGCCGCCACCGCCCGCCACGATCACGCGATTCGCCAGCGCGTTGCCACCGCGCCGGACATCGGAAGCGCCGCCGCCGCCGCCGCCGGGAGCCCCGGCCTCCGCACCGCCGCCGCCGTTGAATCCCCCGATACCAGTCGCAGACCCAGCGCCTCCGGCGTAGATGTAGAGCGTCTCGCCGGGAGTAACCGTGATCGTACCTTGCGCTCGACCGCCTTTCCCGTAACTCTGCGTCCCGCGTCCGCTGCCTCCGACCGCGTCAACCATCAGCGAAGTCACATTAGCCGGTACGACATATGTCTGCTCGCCGCCGGTCGAAGTGAATGTGATCGGAGCGACGGCCTGGATATCACCAGGGCTGGCCGTCGTGTCGATGTTCGTCAGCACCGTCCCGGCTTCCCAGTCTGCCTGCGTGTCTATCGTCTTGGTTCCGGAAAGCCCGCCTGGGAAAATGACCGGGGCGATGCTCCTGTCTCCGGTGACGATACCGGCTTCATCGGCAAGTAATCCTTCAAGCGTCTCTGTTAATTGGTTGACGAGCCACTTTTTGACGCTGGTCTTTACCGTGTGCCCCGCCGTCGGAGCGGTGAGGGCCGTGATGGCTAATCGGCCCGTGTTCCCGGCCGAGGCTATCTCGTTGTCATTGGACACTCGCCAGGCCGAGCCCTGGGCGAGGTTGACGCCATTAATCTCAAAGAGTTTGGCATGATCCACTCCGACGGACGTGGACTCAAATACCTTGTTCGTCCCGTCGCCGGTTGCCGGGATGCAGTTCTCCAGGCCGGGCTCAGTCGATACTTCCTCGGCGTCGGCCTTCTCCAGGAGGATGGCGTTGCTGTAGACTTCGATGAAGGCGTACTCGCTTGATCCTGTGATCTTCGGCAAACGAAGCTGGACGCCGGTGAAGACCGATATCCACTCAATTGTTCCGGCGGCCAGCATGTATCCTTCTTGGACCTGCCAAAGCGTGCGGGTTGCCTTATATCCGTTCGTCGCCATGCCATCGGCCGCCCAGAAGCTAGGCGAGGCGGCGTGCTCGATCCACTGGTTGTTCTCGTTCGGCATCTTCAACGTCATCACCGACGTCTTGATGACATTGCGGTTAACGTCCGCCTGCTGCGGGATGTTGCCGATGCCGCAGAAGTCCGGCCGGTCCAGGACGCTCCAGGCTGCCTCGGTATAATATGTCGTCCCGAGCTTATAGCGGCGCTTGTAGCGCAGACGCTGGTGGATGGCTTTGCCCTGCTTCTCCTCCCAGATCGCTTTGAACTCAGCGCTTACCGTGATCGACATATCAGGCCCCGCCGATCTCCTCGATCACCATCTGTACGCCGCGCATACCGCCGTGGGCCTCGCTCGGCTTGATATAGGCATCGTTGTATGTGCCTGGGCGCACACGGCAAAGGTATGCTTCTTCCGGCCGGTCGCCTGGCTCCGGCATGAACACGAATGTAAGCCCCTGCAATCCGAACTCCCGGAAGTCGGCCATGGCCGCGTTAAACAGCGCCGCTGTCCCGTAGCTGGCCGGGTCCATGATGAAAGCGCATTTGGCGGCCCAAAAGTGGAAGCTCGCATCCGATCGCCCGATCAATTGCCCGCGCAGCGAGCCGTCCGCCATCTTCGCCGTCTTCTGCTGTACCCTCTGCGGTTCGACTATGTACTCGAAGAGCGGCCCAGGCTGGAAGGAAGCCCCGCAGACGATGATATCTCCGATGGCCTTTTCCGCATTCGCGGTCTGCGTCGTAGTCATCGTAAGTCTGATCCTGTCCATCGCCGTGCTGACCAATATGATGCGAGTATTATCCTCGGCGAGAGTCGTGCTGTTGAAGATCGTGGTCCAAGTTGATCCGTTGTCATTTGAGGATTCGACCGTCAAGCCTTTGATGTTGTGGTTCTGGATGAGGATGTACTCGACATCATGCGATGCGCGCGCGCCGGGAACCCACAAGCCGAAGTTGATAGTCTCGGTAATGGCATCACTGGAACCGGCCGATTGCCAGCGGGAGAGCGGGTCCATGTCGTAAAGCCGGTGCCTGGTGGCGGCGCCGGTGCTGACGGTCAGGTCGCCCGCATTATTCGCGTGGCGGTTGAGATAATTACGAGTCAGGAAAGCCGGACTCGCGCCTAGGTATATGTTCACGCGGCCCTCCCGGAGTACGCTAATGACAAGTTGTTGAACGCATTAGCGGCCGGGATCGCCGCCTCGGTGCCGCGCTTGGCGGCGTCCGCGATGCCGTTAAGGATGCGCTCCGCGATCGTCTCGCTGCTGAAGTCCAGACCGGCGACGCTAATGTTGTTCGTCACCTGGATCCCGCCCGCGCCGCCGAACTCGCCGTTGGGGATGATATGTCCGGAGCGCGGGGCGGTAAAGAGCTCGGGACCGCCCTCGCCGACCAGGGCTGTCTCTCCGCGCATCATTGGGCCGCCTGATCCCAGCGCCTTCATCTTGGCGACATTGGATAGACCGGCGGCTAGCGCAACGGCCGCCATGGCTTGCGGGATGGGCCACGGTAGCGGTGTGGCCAGGGCGTTGTTTGCGGCCGCGAACGCCTGAACTGTCCCTAGCACGATTGCGTTAGCCTTGGTCAGAGCGTTCTGCTCGCCCAGAGAGTTCGCAAGCAGCGTCTGCATGTTGCCGAAGAATCCAGCGGCTGCATTGAGCCTTATCTGCCGCTGCGCGATGTCCTGCGCTGTCTGCGCTTTAGCCGCCGCTGCCGCGATCGCGGACAGTCGCGCTTGCCGTTCCTGTTCCAGCGCCACTGTGGCGAAGCCATACTGCGCGATGTTGAGTGTTGACTGCTGGAGCTTCAACGCTTGATCGTCGAAGTAGAGTTGGGCCTCGGCCGCCATGAGTGCATACTTCTGCCGAACGGTGTCCACTTCCCACGCAGCATCGGCTTGTATCGCCGCCGTCTTCGCGGCCGACTTCTGCAGGAACATCACCATTTCGGCTTGGAACAAGCTCGCCTGCATACTCGCCTTCTCGGCCGCGAGTGCTTGCTCCTTGCCCATCTGATTCATCATCGCCTGCGATGCCGCATTGACTACGCCTGCCGTGGTGGCAGAAGTCGCGGCGAGCGCCGTGCTGGCGTTTTTCGTGTAGCCCATCGCATCGGTTACGACATCGACGGATTTGGCCATTTTCCCAAATGAAGCGACGGCGGCATTGTAATCGATGTCAATAAGGCCGCGCATGCCTTGTCCGAAATAGTGCAGGCTCTTGGCCGCTGCGGTTAAGTTCGCAACACCCACGACAAATTTATTGATGTGCTCAATAATGCTGCGTAACTGCTCCCCGACGCCCTGCTGCTCCAAGAAAAGGTTGGCGAAGTTTTCCTTCAATGCTTTGATCGCCCCGCCCAAAGTATCACGAGCGGCGACAGCGGCACCGTTGTATGACTTAGATAGTTCGTTGATGAGTAACGTCTGCGCGCCCACCAGATCACCGCTGCGAATTAATTGCTCGATCTGACTCTTCAGCGCGTCGGACACGTCCACGCCCGCGCGCTTCAGGCGCATCATGTTGTTGACGGGATCGTTTAGAGCTATGCCGAACATGCGCACGGCGTTGGTGGCATCGCCGCCGGTGGCGGCCGCGAAATCCAGCGCGAGCTTAATAGTGGATTTGAATACTTCGCCGTGGACATTACGGAACACGACCAGAGCTCGCTGCATGCTGGAGATTGTCTCGTCGCCAATCCCCGTCATCGATTGAAGCACGACTTGCTGAGCTTTAAGCTGTTCGGTTGTGAACCCGGCCGCCATGCCGGTCGCCTTGACGGCGTTGGCCAGTAGCATTTCCTCATGCTCGGCCTCGACGGTGGCGTCCAGTACGGCCTTGAGAGAGAAGCTTATCCCGATAGCGCCGAGCAGTCTCTGCATCAGGGCCGCGGATGTGCGGACCTTGTCTTCGGCTGTTTGCAGGTCGCCGGTCAGCCCGGTCCCATCCGCCGCCAGTTCAAGTACGGCTTTGCCGAGCGAGCTGTCACCCATGCTTGACCTCTGCCGTCTTGACGCGGATGCCCATGCCCTCTAGGATCATCTTCATGTCCTCAAAGCTGGCCGCCTTGTTCACCTTCGCCCGCTTCGTGTACCGTCCCATCGTCTTGATCCACTCACGGACCTGCTTCTTCATCTGCCCGGCCTGGCGCTTGCTCTTAGGACCTACGCCGCACGTCACGGCCTGGTAGTTCAGCAGCGACTCCTCTGCTTTGATAACCGGCAGCATCTGGATGTAGCAGTTAATCATCATGATCGGCATCTCTTCCCAATCCCGCCACGATCCGCCGTAGAATCTTTGAAGCACGGGGAACAATACCCCGATGTCTAAGCCGCCGCCGTCTCGGAGGTCTGCGCGCGGCTGTCCGTGACCTCCTTGGTGAAAACCTCTATGATCTTGAGCTTCTTGGCATCGCTCAGCTTGGCGAGGACGTCGTCGGGGATGCCGATGACGACGAACCGGACCATGCGGTCAAGCAACTCCGCCATCCGCTGCCAGTCGTTCTTGGGCTGCGCGTCCGCGAACTCAGCCATCACGCCACGAAACTCCGCGTCCTGCTTCAGTCCAAGGTCCTCGCGCGACTTGATCTCGTAGACCACTTCGTCGATCTTTATCTTCGCGCGGTCAAATACGCCCGTCGTCAACTCCATCAGCATCTTCTGGGCCATGGTTTTTTCCTCCGCCCTCGATAATTGAAAGCCTTATGCCGCACGATTCCAGGAATACTTTAAGCTTCTGCATGTACTCCCGCGACTTCCGGCGGTGATATCGGCTCGCCTTCTTGTGCTTCCTGGCCGCCTCGCGTAGTGACCTTGCCGTCTCGGCTGCGTCACTCATGCGAATGCTCCTTAGACTCTTCCGGCGTCTTGGGCCTCAACTTCGCCGAAGCCGTCCGTCTCATGCTCGATCGCCTGGAGCTCAAACAGCAGCCCGGCCGCCTCGCCCTTCTGGAACACAACCTCCGGCTCGCCGATGTTGACGATGATCGGCACCTTGAAGCGAAGGTTCCAGTTCTCGCCGTAGGGCGACGGCCCCTCGGCGATCAATGCGAACTGGTTCACGATTCGACCTCGCGACATGGACAGCTTCTTTGAGCCTGCCGCGGATGCGGTCGCCGCGATCTGCGTGATCGGATTGTCGTTTAGCATTCGACGATACATCTCCAGCGTGAGGTCGATGAGCGTGAAGGAGACCATCAAGTCCTCTTCGGTTCGCACGATCTTCCTCGGCCCTAAGCTGCCCAGCGAGCGCAAGACTTCCACGCTTTGCGGATGCGAGATGGTCACGCCATCCTCGCTGATGTTCTTGTCGCCGGCCTTGCCGAGCAGCGTCCAATCCTGGTTCGGCACAACATCGATGACGGGGAAGGCCGTACCCACGGGCGCGACCCAGATTTTAGCCGGGGCCGCGATGATCTCAAACGGCGCGTCGTTTTCCATTGACTCCTCCTTGCCGCTTGATCTTTAGTTCCGGATGACGGCGAAAGACAAGCCGACAGTGTCCGAGATGGTGAAAGCCACGTCGCTCGACGAATCGTTGAACAACGATGGTGCGAGCGGCCCGACGAACACGTCCCCGGTCGTCGCGGGAACCGTCACGGTCTGATCCGAGATCGCCAGACCCTGCGAAGTGCCCGGGGTCGTGATCGTGACCGTGCAAGCGCCCGCGCCAGTCTTCTTGAAGTGGATGAAGACCTTCCCGTCGTTGCGGACTTTGTAGGTGTTTGCCGCCAGCAGTCCGGTTGACGTGTAGGTCGCTGTGAGACCTGCCTTCAGGTTCTGCTCCACCGACACCCGGACCTCGGTCGCCATCGCCGTGGCCACCATGGCCAGGGCCAGGACCGTCGCCAGGAACATCTTGCTCTTGTTCATGATACCTCCTATGTTTCTGACGCCAGACAGCGCCAGGTCTCCAGCACATACGGCCATTCCGTCTGCGGCTCGCGCAGGTGGATGGGTCCGTTTACCAGATCGAATGAGTGCAGCAGGAACCCTTCGGACATACGTCGCCGGAAGTCCTTAAGGAATCGACTTACTTCCAGCCTCAAAAGCTCCGCCTCGTATGGCGTCTCGCCGTAACAAGCCACGTCCACCAGCGCGGGCTGCAACCGCACGAAGCCGCGCGATTGCCCGCCCAGTCCGCTCTGCCTCACCACTATACATTTGCGCGGCATATCGTTTGATTCTGACCCGGGAATCTCGATGCCGAACACGCGAGCCGAATCCACGCCCGCTTCGCCGCCGAAAAGATCGAAGATCTCCTTGGGCTCTTTCAGCACGCGCATGACGGCTTCGTGGAGATCAGCCATTATTCCCTTTTCTGATATCTTTTAATGCTATTTTTATTCTTTTGGCGAGCTTGGGATAAGCGATGACTGCCGCTGGACTCAACGTTGGAGTATAGCTACCGCCGTTCCATGGCAGGGCGGCTGCGTTTTGAGCAGGTTTCTCAAGTCCAGTGGATGATCCTTGCACGCGCTGCCTAATCGAGGTCCTACCGCGAGTTATTTTTGTTCCAAACTCAAGATATCTAAAATATGAAGTGGTAGCGCTCCCCCATATTCCAAATACATTTCCAAAAAATGCCTTTTTTGCCGGAGTCGTGATACGGATCGACTTTTCGGCTGTAGTTGTTCTATTTGTGAATCCGTGATTTTGTTTTGCGTAAGCAACCGCTTCGGCCATTGTCTGATTTACCCCAATCGATGCGGCTGTAATCAAATCTTTATTCACCTCCTTCCCGAACCATTTTAAGCTCACGCTATCCTCCGCAGCTTGAAGGATAGATGGTTGATGCCTGAGCCGTCGGACTTCTCCGTCCCGGTCAGGACCTCAAATGGGCCTGCGAACAGAACCCGACCACGCCGATCCTTGATCTGCTCGATGCGGTCGAAGGCCAGCACGTCCGCACCGGCCCGGAACACCGCGCCTATGTCCTCCACTTCCGCGGTCTGGCGGCCGTCCACTACGCGCTGCTTAACGCGACTCCAGACGAAGCATGGAACGCCATCCTGGACGAGATTGTATGACGGCTTCCCGGGTAGACCATGGGCGTCCGCAGCGGCCGTGTTCCGCCGCACCTCCGCGCGCATGATCATGAAGGACCCCGCGATGCTCATGCTAATGGAAGCCTCCGATTCCGATTTAACATCCGCGCGAATAGAGAGTCCCGCTCCTTCCCGTGGTCCAGATTAGTGTGGCGCACGTCGCCAATATCCGATGACTGCATGGCGCTGTACGTCGTATCCAGACGGATGAGGTCGGTAAGGAGCTTCTTGCGGGCAGCTAACTCGCCCGCCACGCCGCCGATGGGGACGTACACGATCGTGATGATCCCGCGCCAGTACAGGGCCGGGTATCCGGTTCCCTGCACTCGGCGCAGCGTGTATCCATCGCCGAGCAATTCGTAATCGGAGGTTGCCAGGACATAATCAGTATCCTCGATCTTCTCGGCGACCGACGTGATGGACGCCGCCCTTCGTGCCAGCGAAAGCACATACAGTCCGTTCCCATGGACGACTTCCGTGTGCGTGGCGAGCGCCCCCAACCGATCGATGATCTCCTGGTCGGCATTGTCCAGCAGCCGACTCATAGCGGTATCGGGGAGGTCCGTCTCGACGTGCTCCCTTATCTCATCGACGGTGAGGATCGCCATCGGGCTACTCCTTGTCGGCCTTCTTCGCGGGCTTGGTCAGGCCGAGCGCTTCAGCGCGCTCCATCTCGATCTCCGCGCCTTCCGGGCCGAGGAGGAAGATGCTGTCCTTGTCCTTGATCGGATTAGCGATGCGCTCCACTCCGGTTTTAGGATCGATGTAGATATGCGTCCTCTCCGTCAGCCTGTGCTTCGTCATGTGATTCCCCTCCTTCTTTTTAACGAACTTCATCTCCAGGGCCATCAGCCTTTCCTACCTTGCACTTTAGCGCCATGTAAAATCGCTATGTCTTCGCTTGCGCGCATCATCTCGCCCATCAAGCCCATCGCCTGTGCCGCGTTCCGACGCCGCCACATTATCATCTCGAACGTGGGAGCGAGCTCCTGGGCTTTGTTGAACGCCGCCAGGGCATCCTCAGGACGGACGTCCCGGAATCCAGCGATGTACCCAATCAATACTTGTTTTCCATAAAGTTCGTGCGCGTACGAATCGAAGGGATGGAGTTTAACGGCCTTGGCCGCTAAGTCTCTGCCCGCCAATGCGGCTGGCCGCCGCTGCGCAAGCTCCATGTACGGGATGGCCGATACGAGCGAATCGACGCGGCGGCAGGTGTAGAACATCTCCCACGGATTGAGCCGTGAAGCCTCCTGGAACTCGTAGGCTTGAAGAGCCTTGGTCGGAGCCTTGTGTCCTTTGGCATAGTGCCAGTCGGCCAACGTCAGCCGCCCGATTGAAAGTGTCACGACGATCGACGCCAGCGCGGGGAGCACGCGCCGTTTCATGACCGGCTCAACCTTCGAAGAGGCCGCCCCGAAGATGAGCGCGAGCATCATGAACGCCGATGTCGTGACGGGATTGAAGAACGAAAGGACCGCGTAGGCCGCGATGATGCCAAGCAGGAATTTCTTTTCCGTATGTGTCAGCGCCACGCGCACCACGGAGTACCCGAGGAAAGCGTAGGCGGCCAGGCCGATGACGCCCATCGTGGCGAGGACGTGCAGAATATCGTTGTGCGCGTGAGATTGGACATAGGTCGCTCCCTTGACGATGCCGACAAGAGTCGTATCGGTGTATCTCCGGAAGGCGAGGTAAAAATTCCCGATGCCGTAGCCGGTTAATGGATTCCCCTCGAACGTGCGCCACGCCGTCTTCCACACTTCGATGCGTGCCATGTCCGACACGGCCGAATTGAAGAATCTCGGCATCAACAACAGAGCCGGGATCGCGGCGAGCCAGGCCCAGCGGAACATGAACGCCGAGCCTATCGCGGCGGCCAGGATCGCGCCGCGTGTCTGCGTGAACCATAGCGCCGTGACCGCTAGCGCCAGGGCTGCGGCTGCCGTTCGGTCTCCTTTTCGTGCGTGGTGGACCGCACAGATGACCACAAGCGCCAAAACAGCGCCAAGGAATATCGGGCCGCCCTGCGTGGAAGCGATGCGGTTGCCGATGTGGATACCACCCCATAGGAGCGGGTCCGCGAAGAATCGCTGAAATATGCCATAGATTGAAACCGGGAACGACGCGATTACCACCATGCGCGATGTTGCGCGCACGCTAAATCCAGATCGCGCACTAGCCATTAGCACGCAAAAGTAACAAACGAACGCCAGGAGCGAATCCATGCCGAACTGGTAGGAACCGATGATGGCGTACAACTTGTCATGTGCGAACACGCATGAGATTACGGCGGCGGCGACCATGCATAGCGCGGGTGTTTCCAGCGTAGTGCTGCGGTCGCTCTTGGCAAAGAGCGCGATGCCCGCAGCGGCGGCGACGATCAGAAGCCTAGGCGTCATGTACGGATCGGCGAGCATGGGCAGCCAGAAAACCATCGCGCCGAACACCATCGCCGCCATCGCCGCCTTCTTCATTTCAGGCGCTCCTGGAGTGCCCAGATGAATCCGAGGATGAGGACGATGCCGAAGAAGATGCCGAAAAGAAAGCCCTTGACCCATTCATCGAGCTTGGCCACGGCCGTTTTTCCGTACTGGTAAAATTCGCTCATTTTCTCTCCCTCCCCATTCTGCCCGGCCCCCGCTGAAACGAGGGCCGGGCAATCACTGGGATCGTCTTACGGATTCAATCCGCTGCTGTAATGCCAGTACAACAAGGTCGTGCCAGTCGCCGCGGACTGGACACCGACCAGTCCGTTGACGAACTTGATGGGACCGCCGGCGTCGGTCTTCGCGGTGTAACATTTTGACGCGCCGTTCAAGACGGCGGTGTCAATGATGGAGAAGACCATCGGGGTGATGACTGTGGTATCCGAGTTCGTTACCGAGCGCGTCCCGGCGATGCCGGAATCGATGCCGAGCGAATACTGCGGAGATACGCCGCCCGAGGGACAGACAGCGTCAAGGAATCCCTCGCCGGACTTGCACAGGACCGCGGTCGTCGATGCCGTGATGCGGCACGGCTTGACGCCGTAGAAGTCCAGGTTCGGATGCAAGCCGCCGAACGAGCCGCCCACCTGAGGCGGGGTGTTCTCGGACTCGGCGAACGACGGCACGGCGGGAACGAGCGCCAGCGCGAGGGCGAGCGCCGCTCCGAACAGCTTCTTCAAGTTCTTCATTTAACTTCCTCCTATTTACTTTGGAGCGACCGCCCGACCGGGGCTCATCTTCCGACTGCCCCGGTCGGGCTTACTGCGCCCTTGCTTAGAGGGTCACATCCACGAACGCCGCCGCGCGGTAGATGATGAACGCCACGCGCATGTCCGCCCGGATCGCCTGCTTGCCCTCGATGAAGTACGTCGAGTGAGAATCCGTGATCTTCACCACGATTCCCCGGCGCTCGGCGAGCTCCGAGAAAGAGAAGTCACCGACGATGGAGTGACCCTCGGCGATGATATCCGACTGGGCGATGGGCAGGCCCCAGATGCGCTCCGGCCCGGCCTCGGACGGATGGCCCCAGACATAGGCTCCATCGTTGGTCTTCATCAACCGGATAGTCTCGAAATCAACCGGATTGATGACGATGCCGGACGGATTCGCGCGGCCCGTGACGCGGACGAGACGCATCGCACGGTAAAGCGCATCGACCGGCTTGTAGCCGGAGACCGATGCGCGGGAGAACGTCTGGATGCTGGCCTTGTTCAAGATCCCGGTCAGATACGGCGCCACTCCTGACCCGTTGATGATCTGCCCGTCCAAGCGGCGGCGCAGGGACATCGGGAGACGGTTGTTGATGTACCCGCGGACTTGCGGGACATCTTCCAGCTGCTCGTCGGTGACAGGGAGCCAGGCCGCGACCTTGCGGACTGTCTCGGACCGCTCGGTGAGCGCGTACGCGTTCTCGCCATACGTCCCGGCCTCGGCGATCTCGGCGGCGTTCTCGGTGAGGGTCGTCTCTTCCATGTACACGACCGAGGACTGCCCGGTCTGGCCGGCGGGGATAAGGTCCGTGACCTGGATGGGTCGGGCCGCCTTGTCAATCAAGCGTCCGGTGCGGAGCGTCTCAGGAACCCATGCGGTCGTGTCCATCAGGGTCTTCAGGTTCACATCGAGAGGAACTTCGATATCCTTGTTCCAGTAGTGCTCTTTCAGAACCTTATCGACGCGACCTTGCTCTTCGGGATCGATCCCTGCGGTCTTGAGGATGGAATCCGCGAGGGACAGCGGCTCCTTCTTCCCCGCCTTCACCTCGGCGCTGGACGCGGACGGTTGAGGTACCCTGGCGATGAGGTTGCGCTTCTCATACGCTTCTTTCGCGGAGATGTTCGCGCGCTCTTCGTCCACGACCTTTTGAAGAGTCGCGCACTCGTCGTTGATCGCCCGGAAGGCCGCGGCCTTCTCGGTGTCCGTGCCGGCGACTTCGGTGACTTTCTTGAAGTCCAAGTCCGGCCCGGCCTGCTCTAGAATCTTGCCCATCTTCTCCTGGCTCTTAACCAGTTTTTCCTGCGCTTCCTTCAGCTTGACGCTCATGATTGCCGCCTCCTTTTGTTTTTATCAGTCCAGCCCTGCGCGGCGCTTCGTCATCCGCACGAGCTCACGTCGCGCCTGGACCTCGGCTTCGCTGGGAGCGACCGCGACATGCGCGGGAGCCGACAGCTTCGCCAGAGTTTCGGCGTATTTCGTGAAGCAACCGGCCATCGCGGCCAGCCGTTCCATGTTGGCCAGGCTCAGTTCCCGGCCTTCCTTCTCGCGGAGGGCGGCAAGCGCCTTCGCGCGCTCGGCGAGCCCTTTGGCGGCATCAAGAACCGCCTGGGACTCGTCAGCAAAAGTCTTCCCGTCACCCTTAGCCGACAGTGTGCGGGTGCGTTCCCCCGCGCCGACGAGCACTGGGGATACTTCCCAAATCTTGGAGCCGGGAGTGCCGTCCTCTCGTGGTTTCAGTATGCGTCCCTTCCGGCCGAGTTCCTCACCCATCTCGGACCCGCCTTCAAGAACTTTGAAACCATAACTGTACTCCTGGATGGGCTTGCCGTTATCTAAATCGAACTTGATCGCGGAGAGCCAGTCCTTTGACGCCTGGATGGCCAGGTTCATCCTGATCTTGGCGCGAGCCTCGTTGCCCTGCTCGTAGGTGCGGCCCTTGCCGAGTGGTACGTGCGACCAGTCGTGCGTCGGCAGGAAGGCGATATCCTGATCGCCGTAGAAACCGGGACGGGCCATGTCGCCGTCTTTGTCCCAGACTCCCATCGTGGCGAACACCACATCGAGCTCACCCTTGGCGAGCTTCTCCTCGGTGAGAGACTTGAGATCGATGATGAACGACTTAAAGATAAGGTCCATTAAGCGCCTCCGAAAACCGGCACGATGTCGCGGGTTCCGTTGGGGTGCTCATCCGCGATCATCCCCTGGGCCGTGTTGAAGTCAACCACCTGACCGTTTGCTTCCTCGCAATTATGTGTTACAATGCCATTGGCGACATACCAACCATCTTCTGTTTGGAGATTGAACACATGACCGCAAAAAAACTTGTTGGCAATGAAGACGATGTCATCAGGCTTTATGAATCCGGACAGAGCATTGAGAAGTGTTGCTCCGTTTTTGGAGTCAGCAAAGGGACTATTTTGCGGGTTCTCAAGCAACGCAACATCCCTAGACGAACATTGCTCAAGCCCATCGATATGATCCTTGCTAAGCATCTCTACGAATCCGGTTCTACTTTCTCGGAAGTGGGACAAATCATCGGAGTCGGTGGATATCATGTCCGCAGACATTTTATCCGTTCTGGCTTCAGAAGTAGGACTGCAAGCGAAGCACACTTTATCATGAACGCCAAGATGCCGCCAGCCAAACGACTTGCCCGTGTTTCTGCTGCACACGCAGCCATCCGTGGGACTAAACGAACGGAGAGAGAGCTTTCTGCTGGCGCTATCACTCGTGAACGCAAAGGCATTTTCGACAGTCCCGACGAAAAGATTTTGTATGACTTTCTTTCCGAGCGCGAAGAAAAAGTTATCCCGCAGTGTGCTTTTGGGCGATACAGTGTGGACCTCGCTATCACTCCTGTTGCCATCGAGGTTGCCAGTAGCGAACGACTCGCTTACGGGACATCCCGGACCCGAAATATCAGGAAGATCAACGCGCTCCTGGCCGGTGGATGGCATGTTGTCGTTGTCTGGACCGCAATCTCTGGAGGCAAGGCGCGCGAACCCATGAGTATCAAGGCATCTGATTACCTGATCGCCTTTTTGGAGTTTGCCCGCCGCAATCCAACCATGCGGCGTGAGTATAGGGTGATTGCTGGTAACGGAAAGGAAATTTCCAGCAGCCGTTTTAATCTCGACAATATCACCTTCAAACCACCGACGAAAACCAATCTGGGCATTTAGTGCGATAACATCTGTCCCTGATGGGATACACTCCGAGTCGGTATCACCTAGGCGTCCGTCGATGATCATCACCTGATCGATGCCGGGAGCCGACCTATAAACCAGAAGTGCGGACTCCGTCTGAGCGACTCTCGTCTCCGTCCTGGCGATGAGGGACGCGCGAGTCCGAGAGTCCAGGAATCGTCCGGCGGGAACCGCGTCCGCAAGATCGCGGGCGATATCGACGGGGTTGCGTCCTTCCGCACGGCCCTCTTCGATGATGATCAGCGCCTTCGCGCGCGCGTCCTTCGTCATGTCCACGAGTCCCGCCTGCGTGCCGCCGCGAGCAAGTATATTCATCTCCTGAGCATCGTTGAGTCCGATGCCGATGTTCATCCCGGCGAGGACGGTGTTCGTCTCGCGGTAGACGGAGACGTAGTGCGAGCCGAAGATGCCGTGAAGCTCCTGCTTCAGCTTGGGGATATTCATCGAACCGAACAAAAGCTCTACCGATACCTCATCCTCCATCGCCTTGCGCGTGGAGGCGAGGTATGCCGCCGAGACCGCCTCGCCCATCGACTTGAAAAACGAGTTCATGCGACGTTCAAGCGACTTCTCACCCGCGCGTTTGATCGCATCCATCGCGCGCAGTATGCCTATCTGCTGCCGCGACAGACGCATCTTCATCGCCTTGGCCAGTGGCTTGCCGTCCGGCCCGAGTTGGACTTCCGGCAGCGGCGCGGGTTCCGGAGCTCCGGGACCGTCAAGGATCACCATCGAAGGCGTGAGATATACCTCGTCTTCGGGCTTCACTTCAAGGCGCAGCAACTTACGCGCTTCGCTGCGCATCATGATGGCACCGGCGACCAGCTTGGTGATGCGCTCTGCCTCTTTGTTGCGGTCGTCTTGGAGTGCCCGGACTTTATCGCGGTCGAAGGTCACACGATCGTCATCGGTGAGCTTGAAGTCCTCGCGCAGGTTGCGGGTGAGCTCTTCGGCGATTAGCTCTTGGTTGGGGATCACGCAGTCCACCCATGCGATGCGGTGGAGTTCCATGAGCGTGGCCCCGACCGCGGTCTGCTCCATGCCGGAGCCGAAGCCGACGACGGCGGCCGGCAGGCCAATGCCGGCGCATACTCGCTCCTCGGACACGTTGCGGACGATATCGAGATTCATCTTCTGCGGGTCGTATCCGAACTCCTTGACCTCGGTGGGCGCGCCGATAGCCATAGGTGCCCCACGCCGGGAGCGGCCGAACTGGACCTGGATATAGTCGCGAGTCGCCTTGAGGTCCTCGGTACTGGCGCTCGTGGACTCCTTCGGACTGATGATGAGTCCGGGGACGCCCGAGTTGAGCAACAGCGAAGAGACGAAGTTTGCGGACTCGTCGTCGTTGAAAATCTCCCGCAGGAGCATCTTCATGTGCGCGAAGCCCTTGCGGACGTTGCGCGG